>CEVA01059802.1_pt1 | contig 25712 bp, 19 predicted proteins | sample 361521 | NCBI WGS metagenome assembly CEVA01 (sample SAMEA2622823, study PRJEB7988) | marine metagenome | isolation source: saline water (ENVO:00002010), including
ATGATTTTCAGTTCAGGGTCGAAACCCAATCCCTTAGTTCTCCTTGGTATTCAGCGATCGCATACGATCCTCCGGTTATTGATTTGTTTCAACTTTATATGGACCCACCGGCTTATAGCGGATTTCAGCCGGAGTTTCATGACAAACTTAAGGATTTGGAATTCCTGGAAGGGACGCTCCTCTCCTTTGACCTTGCTGGTGAAAGTATCGATAAACTTGAGGTCGAATTCGGCGGCGATTCCCTCGAGCTTCAAAAAGGGGATACTGGCACATTTGGTTTCGACATCCGGCCCGATGAAAATATCTTGCTACGATTTGTCATTTACAATGATACGGGTCACCGGGCCCAAACAGAAACCATTGAAATTACAGTTTTTCCCGATGAGAATCCGGTTGTTGAATGGATCAAGCCCGGGGAAGACATTACTGTGAAGCCGGAAGATGTAGTCCCTCTTGAGCTCTTTGTTGCCGATGACTTTGGACTGGATGCCGTGATACTGAACCTTTCTATTTCCGGCACTCGCCAGACTTCTATTGCCATGCACGAGGCGGATCCAAATCGCGAGCCCGGGTCCATCGAAATAAATCTCTTTGAAACCTTGGACCTATTTGAACTGGAGGTGCTCGATGGGGATGTGATCTCCTACTCCGCCACAGCCATGGACAATAAAAAACCGGAACCCAATCTGGTCCGGTCGGAAGTGTTTTTTATTGAGGTTCGTTTAGATAAAGAACCCGTCGAACTGGAAGGCATGGACGGCGAACTAGAAGCCCAGGAAGTGGATGTTCGGGCCCTGGTCATCGAATTGAAGCGCATTATTCGCGATACCTATGCGGCCCTGGGTCTTCCGCCCGACGAAAATCGATTTGCCAACCAAGAGATTGGAACGGACTTGGCCTCATTGCGCGATGTGATTGAAGCCGTTATGGTCCAGGCGGCCCCCATTTTGACCCAGCAGGGACAGGAGCACCTTATGGAATTTTTAATCCGCGCCAGGGAGGCGATGGAGAAGGCCGAAACCATGATCAATAGTAATGCCACTGATCTGGCTATTGCTCCGGAAGAACAAGCGCTTGCAGAGTTGGTATCCTTTGAAGCGGAATTGAGCCGGAACCAGACCAATTCGGAAAGTCAAAGCCAGTCTCAATCTGAAGGGCAGTCGCAAGGGGAGCAGCCGCCTGAAGATGGCGAGCAAAACCAGGGCGAACAGGAACCCCCTAGTTTTGCCGAACTGCCAGAAGCTCTGGACGACCTAAATAGTTTGATTGATCGGCAGAATGAAATGAACCAGGCAATCGATCGGGCTGAGCGCAGAGAGGCATATGAGGAAGATTTGGCAAAATTGGCTGAACAACAATCCCAGCTTTCCCGCGATGCCGTCGAGATGCGTGATCAATTGGAGCGGCTTATGCCAGGAACTCCTGCTGCTCCCGCGGTTGACCAGGCAGCCGAAGAAATGGCATCAGGTTCCGGCCAGCTTGAGGATGGAAATCCGGCTATGGCGCAAGGCAGTGGGCAACGGGCACAGCAATCCCTAATGAACGCAGCTACTTTGTTGGAGCAGGGCATCAATCAGGTAGCATCCCAAATGATGGATGGTCTTGCAGGTCAGGGTCAGCAACTCGCCAAACAACAAAGACAAGCCGCTCAGCAGAGCCGCCAGGCTGACTCCGGTGAGCTCAACCAGGAGGAACAGGCTGAACTCAAAGAGCAGCAGCAAGCAATATCCGAGACATTTGAAGAGTGGCAGGACCAAATCGGCCAGACCGCCAACCAATTGCGCGAACAGTTTCCCGAAGCTGCTTCCGGCTTGGATAGAATTCAAGAGCAGGCCGAAGAAGAAAATATCGAAGGGCAAATGTCACGGGCTGAAAACGCTTTACATTACCAGAGGTTTGGTCGCGCTGTGCCTATTCAGGACGAGCTTGCCGAAAACCTCGATGCACTTGCAGAAGGAATTGAAGAATCTGCCTCCGAAATGCCCCAGCTCGCGGATGCTGCGGTTCGTCGTGCGCTCGCCGAACTTCAAGAAGCAAGGGAAACCTTACAGGAGTTTCAGGCAGAAGGTGAAACCCCGGAGGGTCAGCAAAGATTGCAGGCCATGCAAGGTGAAATGAGTGGGATGCTCTCCGATCTTGCCAGTCGGTTGGAGGCTCCCGAATTGCGAGAATTTGCAGGGGAACTTAGCCTGGAGGAAGAAAGTAATAATTGGTCGGGCAATGTACGGGCGACCGACCAGGTAATTGGTAAGGCCGGGCAGGTATTGTTGGATCGACTTAGAGCTTCAATCCGAGAGCTCCAACTGGAGATGCTCAGGCAATCTAGTGATCCTCCCGAACAATACCGTTCCCAGGTTGAAAAGTATTTCGAACAATTATCGGAGGAAGGATCCGGAAGTTCCTGATCGCTGTGTATTTTGACTTTCCATACCCCGCCTGGATCGTGGTCATCGCCGTACTGCTGGCTGGAACTGCGCTTGCATGGAGCAATCTTCGTTTGCAGGCTTGGATTCCCACTCGGTTTCGATTTGTTTTGGGGTTGCTTAGAGGAGTGGCATTGTTGGCTTTGTTTCTGGCATTGGCGAACCCCTATTTCGTAAACGAACAGCCAGATCCTGAAGCTTTTGAATTGGTTGTCTTGGCTGATGCATCCGGAAGTATGGAAACTCCAGATACGGCCAATGGCAAAACCCGGGCCGAGGTTGTTAACTCGATGATCGATTTTGCCAATGAAGACAATTTGTTTTCCGGGCCTTTAAAAAGCGTGCCTTCTAATCCATATTTGTTTCAGGAATCATTGATGCCTTGGCGGTTGGGCGGTACTTACTGCCCCGGTGGCCAAACGGCTCCCGGCAAGAGTTTACTGCAGGTCCTGAAGCAAAGCCAAAACAAAGGCCGGCCTCTAGGTGGTGTGCTTTTGATATCGGATGGGCATGAAAATTCAGGTGCCCTCATGATTGAAGCGGCCCGTCAGTTTCGCGATGCGTCAATTCCCATTTCGGTGATCGGCGTTGGTGAGAATGCTCCTCCCGGAGATGTGAGTGTCCGGTTTACCGACTCCCAACTTGAAGCAGAAGTGGGTGATATCGTAACCGTCTCGGGTTCTGTAACCAACGCCTTCAACCAGCGAAAGTCTGTAAAGGTTCAATTGTTTCGGGGCGGTGAATGGGTGGATGAAAGCGAGGTAACACTGGATCCACGGGAAACGAGATCGGTGGAATTTGAAGACAAGGCTGAGTACGCCGGAGGCCGGACATACCGCCTGCGTGTTGAGCCACTTGTCGAGGATACGAATCCCGCATCGGACGTAGACTTTGCAACCATGGAAATCAAAAAACCCGACGAATACCGGGTGCTTTATTTAGGCTCCCAGTTGCATTGGGAATTCCGGTTTCTAAAACAGGCCTTGAAGGATGATTCCCGGTTTTTATTGGACAGCTTTATTCGAACCGGCCCTGATTCTTATTTGCAGAATCGGGCCAAGGAAGAATCGTCCGTCCCCGCCAGTGAGTTGCCAAAAGACGCGTCCTTTTATTTTGAATACGATGCTTTGATTTTGGACACCCGCCTTACTGAGTTATTGAGTGGGGAGATCCTGCAAGCATTGCGCAATGTAGTTACTAGACGTGGAGCCGGAATGTTGGCGTTGGGCCCAATGAATGATTCTCCCAAAGATTTAACGGCGATGCTGCCGGTTAAGCAGGCAGAAACGATTTTATATAAGGACAAACGTTATCTAGAGTTGCAGATAGATCCCGTATTCACCGGAAATCAGGGGGGCTCGTTATTTCAATCTCCGGGTCCATTCCTGCCGGAAAATACGCCGGTTTATCTGGGCACCAATGTTAGCAGGGGAGGGCGAACCTCCGCGGCCACTCGCCGCAGGAATAATCCTATTCTTGTTGTTCAGGCGTTTGGCGCCGGGAGCACCGCTTACCTGGGAACGGAAAATACATGGCGCTGGCGGATGGAATCGGACAAGGGCCGGGAACAACACAGCCTCTTTTGGCGCCAATTGCTTTTCTGGTTGGCCAGTGGCGGTAAGGAGCGCCTGGACATGCCCTTGCAGGGGACCGTTCAATCCTTGGAAAGCCAGATTGACCTCGACTTGAAAGTGCGAGCACAGGATTTTGGTCCGGAATCTGAGGCGCGAGTGACCGCCTATATCGAAAAGCCAGACGGGGAAGGCGCCACAGTTCTATTAAATCCTTCACTGACATTGCCCGGAAAATACGAGGGCGATTTCTCACCCGCTGAATCTGGTGAGTTTCATGTCCGCTACTCTGTGGAATATGGCGATGGTGAACTGCTTGAACAAGACGCCTTTTTTGCTGTTTCGCCTACAGGCCCCGAGCTCTCCGACATTTCATTCAGAGAATCTTTGCTTCGGGATGTAGCAAGAATCACTGGTGGAAACTACTACGGCTATCGGGAGCGGGAGTCCATAGAAGACCTTTCAATTGCCGATCATATTCCTGTTGTAAAAAATCGTGTATATTGGGCCCACAGATGGCCATATTTCCTGGCTCTCGCGCTGTTTTTTCTGACGGAATGGTATCGAAGAAGAATTTTGGGCCTAAAATGAGAACCAAAACTACAGTCTACTTTTTTGTCGTCTTGCTTTCCTGGTGGACAAGCGGCGGGACAGTATTCTTCCAGACGGAGGCTTCTGAGGAAAACGGGGCTCAGCTCACCCACGAGGAAACAATTACCAAGGCCCTTCAGGACCTTGGATCTGGAAATGTCGATACTCGGGTGGGGTCCATCATGCTTCTGGGGAAATATAAGGATTCGCTCGCACTGAATGGAGTAATTCGGGGCTTGTCCGACAACCATGTTCGGGTTCGCCGTGCCGCCCTGGTTTCACTCATCGAGATCCAGGCCGCCATGCCGCCACACGCCGTGGAGAAAATCTTATTGCTCCTGAATGATGAAGATGCCGAAATTCGTCGGATGGTTTCCTCGAGCTTGGCTATGTTGGTCAATATTTGGAACACCTATAGTCGCGGTAGCCAACTCATACCGATACGGCCGTCCCTGCCATTGCAGGTGCGCCAACGGGTTATTAATGCATTTTTGGATGACGACGTAGTGGTTCGTAGAAACATGCTCAGCTATTATTTCTTTCTGAGAGTTCAACTACCTGAACCCATCTTGATTTCCCTTCTCGAGGATGAAGATGACATGGTTCGCCTCGAAGCTCTGAGGCTTGCGATTCGTATCACCAGATTTACTACCATCATGAAGCAAGCGGACCGGTTTTCTGAGGATTCCCTGCAGAGCATTCGCCTGCTTTTTACAAACATGCTTGGTAACCAGCTTACCTCCGAGGCAATCGAATGGCTGGAACGGCTGCAAGAGGATTCCGATCCGGAAGTGGTCAATGAGGCTTCTTTGTCCCTTTTCCGAATTGCTCCAACACTTCGGGTAGCTCGAAGACTGACGGACCAGGTATTGGTCCGAAAATTTAATGAAGAACAAGGCATTACTTTTATTCAGTCCCTTTCCATTCTTGGTGAATCAGCACAGCCACTTGTTGAGCGGTTGATGGAATCTGATAACCCCGCGTATCGGTTGGAAGCACTGCGTATATTCCTTTCCTACGCGGATTTGAAACGCGATCAGCGTCAAATTGAGACTTTGGCTAACGACAAATCCGATCGCGTTCGCATGCATGTCATGAATTTCTTGCGTGCGCAAAGAGACAAAGTTCCCCCTCAACTAATAGAAGGGCTATCTTATGCTAGGGATGAAAAAGTCCGCGAAACAGCCCTGGCTCTGACCCGCTACTTTTCGGATGACGGTGCACAGCCTTTGTTACTGGACTTCCTGATCGATGAACAGTCCAGGCTGCGGATGCTGGCTCTAGATGAACTGGTTCGCCGGGCTTATTCAGACGTACGTGAAATTTTGCACCTTTCCTTGGACGATTCCGATTGGCTGATTCAACGGCGGGCTGTTTCGCATTTGATCGGTCTGCATGACCCTGAAGAGTTGAATTATTTGAAAGGTCGTGTAGAAGAAAACCCGAAACAGCCCCTCTCTCTATACATTAAGGACCAAATGCTGAAACGCCTGGGCGTACAACTGTGAAAGCTGCAGTCACATTTCTGATACCTATTTTTAGTCTGTTTTGGGCTCAGGCTCTCGTGGCTATAGTTGAGATTGAGGAGAGTGCCACCAAGCCTGCCCTCCCTCCCAAGGAAGTTCCCTACCTGAAGGTGGTGCAATTGATTCAGGGCGATCCGATGCAACGTCAATATGCCGACTCCTTGCCGAGTTTATTGGCTGAGGTCCGAGAACGCACGACCCTCAATGTCGATCCCTTTCCCATCTATATAGAATCACTTGAGGATGAGGTCATTTTTAAACATCCGATTATATACATCAATTTTGCCGATCGCCATGACTGGACGCTCAGTGCAGGTGAAGTTAAAAACCTGAAGTCCTTCATCGAACGAGGAGGATTCATATTCATCGATGCGGGAATCAATGCTTTGTTTTTGCGAGGCAATGTACGGTATGGGCAAATGCACAGTTTTGCGGATTGGGAAGTATCACCAGAAGTGGAGGAAGCATTTAGGCAAGTATATCCGGACCAGCTCTTTGAGCCACTGTCGCGCAATGACCTCTTTTTCAAATCCTTTTATGCCGGTTTGCCGGATGCGACCCCGCTGCCGCATTCGATACGTGAATTCATCATCAATGAAAAATGGCCTCAGGGCACTTACTCAGCCATGGTGCTCAAACACAAGGAACGCATAGCGGTGATGGTAATGCCCATCATGGCAATGGGATGGGGGAAGTCCGAGTTTGGCCAGTGGACCACGCGAATCGGATTTCGGGTGCGTGAAGGCGTTGAAGGCCTTTCCGAACGGCTGAGAGAGGCAGCCTACGGTGGTGAAAGCTACGAAACGACCCGCGAAGATGGCCGCACAGATGTCATTTATTGTGAGACCCCTGGTATGCCGGCCTGGGTTGAAGAGCCTTCAGGAGATTGGAGGGTTTTCCGGTATTACCACAGCCAGGAAATCAGTGATTACGCGCATACATTTTACACCCGCTTGGGCGTAAACCTTTTTGTTTACGTTTTTAGCCAATAAATATTTCAATTTTGAAGTTATCGATCAAAACTCTTTTTATTACCACAGTCGTTCCGGCTTTGTTTTTTGCAGGCTCGCTGATTGGTAGAGAAGTGCCCAATTTTAACCTATTCGACATGCACGATAAGGACCACGAGCTTTACCATGCAAAAAGTAAAGCTGTGGGATTATTCTTCACCGGGATCGGTTGCCCCCATTGCCCGCAAGAGTGTTGCTACGTTCAGAAAGCTCCACAGAGATTACGGGCCCAAGAGGGTGGAATTCTGGGGTATGAATTCCTAGGCAGACGAATCGAAGAAAGATTTGCGAAATGATGTCAGCCGGTTGTGATTGGGAGGTCTGCCTTATTTGCGGGACCTTAATCAAGCAGCAGCTCTCTCTTACGGGATAAACCGGACGGCCGAGACCGTTGCCATCGATACTTTTTTCTGGGAAACGTTCTATCAAGGAGCCGTGTATGACCAGTTTAGCGAAGGCGCTGAAAAACCAATGGCAGTTGTTCTATTACCCCGAAGAACCTATTCGGGTTCCCGCTGGAAGCTGGCTTTTGGTGACAGGGTCCTTCGACAATTCGGCTGCCAACCCGGCAAATCCGGACTACGCCAAACGTGTCTTTTTCGGCCAACAATCCTGGGACGAAATGTTTATTGGATTTTCGAAGCCGCCGACGATCCGGAAGAGCCTCCTCTGGCACTTCTTAGGTAGCTAATAAAAAGGCTAGGATTTTCTGAAGATTAAATCCATAGCTTCAGCCCTGGAGGAAGCATCCTCGCGAAAAATACCGCAGACGGAGGAAGTCAGTGTGGTCGTTCCAGGTTTTTTGATGCCACGCATGGACATACAGAGGTGTTCTGCTTCCAAGACTACAATCGCTCCAAGCGAATCTAGCCGCGTTTGAATCGCGCTGGCTACTTGCATTGTCAGGCGCTCCTGGACCTGAGGCCTCCGCGAATATCCATCGACCAACCTTGCCAGTTTGGAAAGTCCGGTTATTTTGCTACCCGGTTGAGGCAAGTAACCCACGTGCGCCTTTCCAAAAAAGGGTAGGAGATGGTGTTCGCAGATCGAATAGAAGGGGACGTCGCGAACTATGATGATTTCGTCGTGATCGACCGCGAAGGACTTGTCGATGTGCTCCTTGGGGTCTTCGGTTAAGCCGCTGCAGATTTCCGAATAGAGCCTGGCGACTCTTTGAGGTGTTTCGATTAAGCCGTCTCGATTTGGGTCTTCACCGATAGCCTCTAATATTTCTCTGACTGCCTTTGCAATTCTGGGTTCGTCTATTTTCAAAATGATTTAGTGGTTAAATTAATTTTTGATTTCCGGACTTCCCTGTTCCCGATGATACAAGCTAACAAGAGGCGTTATGGCCACTGCAATATATAATAGCCCTGCTGACCGGACTCTATTTATATGGGTTGTATGCTAGGTTCTGGAAAGAGGTCCTGGTGTAGGGTAAATATTAGGCGTTGTGTTTCAGGGGCTTATTGTTTTTTTGATGGGCCATTATTGTGAGTGACTCTTCCAAACAGGCGACGTGGGGAGGCCGTTTTTCTGAAAATCCGGCCGAGCTCATGCTGCGCTTTAGCGAATCCGTATCTTTTGATCAGCGGCTTGCTTCGTTTGACCTACAATGCAGCGAGGCCCATTCCGCTATGCTGGCTGAGGTCGGGCTTTTGTCGGAGGAAGAGAAAGCGGCCATCCATGGTGGCCTTCACCAGATCAAATCAGAGGTTGAGTCCGGAAAATTCTCTTGGGACGAGGCCTTGGAAGATGTGCATATGAACATCGAAAAGGCTCTCACGGAACGGGTTCCGGAGGCCGCCAAGCTGCACACTGCCCGTTCCCGGAATGACCAGATTGCCACGGATATGCGGTTATTTTTCAAATCGGCCTGTCTGGAAATCGAAGCAGGTCTAAAAGCGATTATCTCCGCTTTATTAGAACAGGCCGAAAAGAACCAGAGTATTTATATCCCAGGTTACACCCATTTGCAAAGAGCCCAACCGGTCAGTGTGGCACATCACCTTCTGGCCTACGTTGAAATGTTCGGCCGGGATCTTGATCGGATTGCACTTGTCTATGATTCCGCCAATTGGTGTCCTTTGGGTTCCGGTGCAATTGCGGGAAGCACGCTTCCAATTGATCGGGAATTTACCGCAAAAGCACTGGGATTTGTCGATGCCGCGGGGAATGCACGGGTGACACGGAACAGTATGGATGCTGTAAGTGATCGGGATGCGCATTTAGACTTTACCTATAGCTGTTCTCTCATCGGCTTGCACCTTTCGCGGTTGGCGGAGGATCTCATTCTTTGGTGTAGCTCGGAATTCGGATTTGCCGAACTGCCACAAAATTTTTGCACGGGCTCATCCTTGATGCCTCAAAAAAAGAATCCGGATGCTTTGGAATTAGTTCGTGGTAAAGCCGGTCGATTGATTGGAGATCTGCAATCGTTGCTCACGATGGTCAAAGGGTTGCCATTGACCTATAACCGGGATCTTCAGGAAGATAAACCACCTGTTTTCGATGCTTTCCTCCAAACGCTTTTAAGCTTGCAAGTGGTGGAAGGGGTCGTAACCGGATTGAAAATGGAAGTGGATAAATGCGCGTCGGCCGTATCCGATCCTAATTTACTTGCCACGGATGTAGTTGATTACCTGGCGCAAAGGGGCGTCCCTTTTCGAGAGGCACACCATGCAATTGGGGCACTCGTGGCATTAGCGGAATCAGAAAGCGTGTCTCTCAACGAACTACCATTAGATGCAGTTCAGGAAATTCATTCCGTGTTTGAGGCTGATTGGGTGGAATGTTTCGACCTTGGTAGAGCCATGGCCTTGCGGGATCAAGTTGGCATGCCTGGTCCGGCTCAGGTTGCTGCCCAAATCAAAGGTTGGAAGACGCGGTTGGAATAAATTTCATCACAGCTTAAACTTTTGCGCGAATCCCGAAGTAATTACTCGTCATTGGGTAAGAATTGTGGTTAAGTGAATGCTGAATTTTTCCTATCCGATGAACAGACGATCTATTCTTTTTTTGGGTGTACTTTTTTTATTTGTGGGTGATTTGACAATCACGCTAGCAGACGATGAATCGATTTTTATAGCCGTAGTAGGCGGAACTTCCTTTGGTGCTCCGGAAAAGTTTGGAGAAGGGTTGGTTGAAGAGGAGGGGTATATTCAAATCGAAACCCCGGTGGGCATGGGGCCAAAACTATACAAAATGCGTTACAAGGAGGTCCCTTTTTATTACGTGCGTATGTATGGCTATGAGACCGAAGTGCCAGGGGAAAACGATGGTAATGTTCATGCACGAACCTGGTATTCCCTGCATAAGGCAGGTGTTACCCACGCCGTTGGCGGGGCAAGCTCGGGCGCCATTCGGACCGATTGGGATTATGACGATTTGGTAATTATCGACGATTTCATGATCATGGAAAACCAGAGGCCTCAAAATATTCTCGAATACACCGGAATTGAAAGGCCGGGTGTGTTTGCTAATTTTGCCCATCCGTTCAGTCCTTCGCTGCGCAGGCTGCTAATTGACGAGGCACGGAAAGCGCAGGACGGATATTCGGGGCGCCTTTGGGAGCATGGTGTATTTTTCCAAAATAATCCTGGGCGGTTTGAAACTGCGGCGGAGATTCGCGCCATGCGAATTCTCGGTGGCGAGATCACCAGCCTTAATGTTGGGACATGTACGGAATATGCCCGGCAGCTTGGCATTCGCTGGGCCACAATTTGTTCGATCGCCAACCCAGCGGTGGGGGTTCGTCCTTTCAGTTTCAAGGATATGCAGGAAAGTGTGCAACGCATTGCTGCACAGGCGATCCCCATTGTGTTAGAAACTTTAGCCAGAATCCCGGATGAAGCCATGGATCCTGAACCCGTCAGCACAGGCGAAGTATTTACCGGTTCCTACACCGATCCGCATTCTGAGTCTTCCGAAATTATCGGTTCAGAGCCAAATTAGGGAAGCTACCTACTGGTAGAGTTGGGTGGGTTCGAAAACCGGCTGCAGGCAGAGTGTGCCAATGCACCGTTGGTATCCGGGTGGCTGATTCTCTGCATTGGAAATAACCGTGAATCTGCGCCTCCAGGGTAGTTTTCTCAGGAGATCCGGTAGTTGGTCCAGGTTGTCCACATCTTTTGCTTTAATTACCTCAATGCCATTTTGGTCGGCAATCATCGCAGCTAGGGCGTGGGGCACTCCATGTGGATTTCTGGCGATGAGACCACTGTAACCTTCTCGCAGAATTGCCAATTCCTCCTGGTAGACAGGATCCGCTGTCAGGCAGTAGAGACAGGAAAAAACGTTCAGCAGGGAAGCGTTCCCAGAAGGTGTAGCATTGTCCCACCATTCTTTCTTTCGAGCGATCAGGCTTTCATGGTCGTTGGATGTAAAGAAATAGCCAGCACTCTGTTCGTCCTTGAAGTGATCGATTGAGCTTTTTGCTATGGCTTGGCAACGGGTCAGATAGGTCTCCGACTCTCCTGGATAATAAAAATCCACATAAGCGAGTATGCTAAGCAGTGCTTCCGCGTGGTAGGCGTAATCGTCAAGGTAGCCGTTTAAACTTGCTTCGTTATAATAAACAGAATGCAGGCGGTTATTTTCGAAACGAAGGTTTTCCCAGATAAAGTCCGCTGCATCTTTAGCCGTGTCGAAAATATCTTTGCGATCCAAAGCGAAACCCGCTTCTGCCAATCCTCGAATCAACAAGCTGTTCCATGAGGTAAGCTGTTTTTTATCCAAACCCGGCCACACTCGCTTTGCCCTGTGTTCATATAATTGCTCCCGAGCGTCTTTGAATGATTCCCGCGTACTGAAATCCGCTTCGGTCAGCGCCGGGTTGGAAAACCCGTGTTCGAAGTTACCGGCCTCGGTGATATTGTAAACTTTGCAAAACTCCGTCCCTCTATCTTCGCCGAGCACCTCTTTGATTTCGGCCGGTTTCCAGACGTAGAACTTACCTTCCTCGCCTTCGCTATCTGCATCGAAGGCCGAATAGAATCCGTCACCGTCGGACTTCATCTCGCGTAGTGCCCAGGTCACGGTTTCCTCCACTAGCACTTTGTATAAAGGATTTCGATACGTGGTCCAGGCCTTGGCATAGATGTCCAGGAGAAGGCCATTATCATAAAGCATCTTTTCGAAGTGGGGGATCAGCCAATAGCGGTCTACGCTATATCTAGCGAATCCGCCCCCGATCTGATCAAACAGGCCCCCATGAGCCATGGCTTTCAGGGTGGTTTCTATTACTTCATCAATGCGGTCGTATTCTTGCTTTTTCCCCGGTTCCTTTTTTGCGCTTTCGAAAATACTTTCCCTTGCCTGCAACAAGAAATTTAGAGCCATCGAAGGAGGAAATTTTGGGGCTTGCCCGAAACCACCGAATTGATCGTCGTGGCGACGGGCAAACTCAACTGCAGCTTGTTCTAGAGTGGTTTTGTCAATGACCCCTACCGATTCTCCGATCGGCGCGTTGGAGGCCAGCAGGTTTTTTATAATCGTGTTGGCATTTTCTTCGAGCTGATCCCGATTTTTTTTGTAGAAATCAATGACTCGGATCAGGGCTTGGGGCCAGGGAACCATTCCATTCTGTCGGTCTTCAGGGGGGAAATAGGTGCCTCCAAAAAAAGGTCGACCATCGGGCAAGCAAAAAACATTGAGGGGCCAACCGCCGTGCTGAGCGATCATCTGCACGGCTTCCATGTAAATCTGGTCGATGTCAGGTCTCTCCTCCCGGTCCACTTTGATGCATACGAAATGTTCATTCATCAGACCCGCTATGTATTCATCCTCAAAGGATTCATGCTCCATCACATGGCACCAATGGCAGGACGAATAGCCGATGCTGATCAGCAGAGGCTTGTCTTCTTCTTTGGCTTTAGCCAAGGCCTCTTCGCCCCAAGGGTACCAGTCGACAGGGTTATTTGCATGCTGCCTGAGGTACAGGCTCTTTTCGTTGATCAGATGATTGGGCATAAGGATAGAAACTACGACCCTTCATAAAAAGCGCCGTAACTGCAAGTGAATGAATCGCGTGCTGATGGATTAGGTTTCGATTGGACGGTCCAGAGACTGGATAGACCTGCAGATTTTTGCCAGTTCTTCCTTAAAACGGCGGTGTAAAACCTCTAAAACCGTTTCGGTATCGTTCAGGCAGGTTTTAATTTCCTAATGGCCGCGAGTTCCTCCATGCCCAAATTAATTGCTGCGCCTTGAAATGACTGAAGGAGGCATTTTTATTCTTCGGGGAGCCCGTTTAATTTTAGAAGTGTTTTATTCAGGCCGTGGTAATCCTTCCAGAAACTTTGAAGTAGTGAATATAACAGGCCCGTATTTCCCAGGCATTGTTTGAGGCCAAAAGCCATGTCTTTACTGGGTAGGTCTTCGGGAGTTGATTTCGATAGATTATTCATGAAAGGTGCTGCTTATTGCGATAGGCTGATTTGAGGAGTCTATTTGGGGGTAATTGAGTTGTATATAAATGCTTGGTTAGCGATTTTCCGCTTTGTTTCTATTTCCCGATGTATTCAAAGTAGGAAATATCGAAAAATGCTTTCGTTTCGAGGCGGGATTTTTCATCTTTGTTTACCATGCCCAACATCCGAGCACTTCCCGATCAAGTCGCCAATCAAATCGCCGCCGGCGAAGTGATTGAAAGGCCTGTAGCTGTTGTAAAGGAACTCTTGGAAAACAGCCTCGATGCCGGGGCGACCGGGGTGGAAATTGAGTTTAGAAATGGTGGACGTTCTTACATCCGCATCGAGGACAATGGTTCGGGCATGGACCGAGATCAGGCCATTTTATCCATCGAAAGGCATGCGACCAGCAAGATTCGGCAGGCCGATGACCTTCTGAGAATCGGGACTTACGGCTTTCGAGGCGAGGCGCTCCCTTCTATTGCCAGTGTGTCCCGCTTCCAACTGAGAACCCGGCGGGAAACTGAAGACATTGGAACTGAGCTTTTGTTAAATGGCGGGAAACTCCTGCACGTGAAAGATTGCGGTATTCCTTCCGGAACGCGGATTGAAGTACATCACCTTTTCAATTCAGTTCCCGCTCGCCGCAAATTCCTGAAAGCTGACAACACCGAGGCGGCGCACATCATTCAGTTGGCCAAAGTGTATGCGGTCGCAAATCCCGGGACGGCTTTTACCTTGCTGGAAAACGGACGCCTCCTTTTCAATTCTCCAGCTTGTCCTTCGTTGAAGGACCGCGTTCAGGAGGTTTTTGGAATAAAACTGGCCGGTAATTTGATCCCTATCCAGAAGGTGGAAGGCGATTACCGATTGTCCGGCTTGGTAAGCCTCCCGGGGCGCGGGAGATCTACCCGGCACGAAATGATCACCTTGGTCAATAATCGACCAGTCTCCAGCCTGACATTAAACCATGCTTTATTGGAATCGTATCATGCTTATTTGCCACGTGGCCGTTATCCAGTGGTGTTCCTTTTCCTTGAATTGGATCCTGGAGCAGTTGATGTAAATGTGCATCCGTCTAAACGGGAAATTCGGTTCCGGGATGATGCACGAGTCAGGGGATTCATCATCCGAAGCCTTTTAGATAAATTGCGTGGTTCCACTGAGGCCACCAAGCCTACGGAGGTTGTAGGTCAGTCGCCTGCTGGGGCACCTTGTGTGGCCAATCCGGTCGAAATGTCCCCGGCTGCCTATGCTGGCCCTCTTCCCAATCCCCAATCCATTGCCACGACGGCCTCGCAACGAGTAAAGGTTGGTTCACCAGCCAATGCCTTTGAGTCCAAGGAAACTAGAAAGAATTCGGCTCCTTCCGATTGGGAGACTGGCTGGAAATTCATAGGACACGTTCAGCGGGGATTGGCGGTCTTCGATTCATCGAGTGGAATTGTTGTTCTCGATCGCCGCGCCGCTCACCAGCGCATTCTATATGAAAAACTTGAATCACAATACCGAAAAAAAAAGGTGGCCGCTCAGCAGCTGCTAATTCCCGTGCCAATCGAAATGGATTCGCTGGGATCCGCCCATTTACTCGATCACCTGGATTTTCTCAACGAGAACGGATTCAAAATTACGGAATTTGGGCGCAATTTTTTCAGGATTGAATCCGTTCCGGCATGGATCTCACCGGATGATGCTGAACGGTTTGTCGAGGATCTTGTTGGGCTTATGAAGGAGGGTAAATTAAACCAAGAAAAACCCATTGAAGCGTTCGATCAAGTTGCCCGTCTCGCTTGCAGCAGGGCGGTTCGCTTGGACGATTCCGTTTCGGACAAGGAAATGATTTCCCTCGTTTCCTGGCTGTTTAAGTGCCAGAATCCATTGATTAGTCCTTTGGGCAAGCCCACCTATTTCGAAATTGGCAGGAATGAGTTGGAGCGACGGTTGATGAAATAGTTGGAATCTCAAGGATTCAGAGCTTTTCAAATTCTTGCTAACCCTGAAATAACTGTTTTTGGTGATGCTCATCGATCTCTGGCTCCTTATGAAAGACCTTTTTGATAGATAGCCGGATTCGATGCATCGGATACCGGTCAATTATCAACAATATCCTATCAAAAAATTTTATGAGCGTTAGCAGCCCCAAAGCTAAAAGCCCAAAATCGAAGACCGGCTTCCATTTCAATACTGATGACACTGTCGAGGGTATGAAGACCTCGATCATGAATCATCTGAAGCGCACACTTGCTCGGGATATGAACAGCGCGACCAGCCGAGACTATTGGGTCTCGACCTGTATGGCTGTGCGAGATCGGATTCTTGAGCGCATGATTACCACCCAGGAAACCCATTACGCGCAAGATGTCCGGCGGGTTTACTATTTGTCTCTTGAATATTTGATGGGACGCTTATTGAACAACAATTTGTTTAACACCGGCTTGGAGGAGCAAGCGCGGCAGGCTTTGGAAAGTTTGGGATTCGATCTCGCTGAGATTCGGGAAGAGGAACCGGATATGGGATTGGGAAATGGTGGGCTAGGACGCCTGGCTGCCTGTTTTTTGGATTCTTTAGCCAGCCTAGATTATCCCGCCGTTGGATATGGCATTCACTACGAGTATGGACTATTTCGGCAGGAGTTTGTAATGGGGCATCAGATAGAACACCCGGACAATTGGCTTCAGTTTGCCAATCCCTGGGAGGTGGTGCGTCCGGAATACTCCAACGAAGTCCATCTTTACGGTCGGGTAGAAACACACTTTGATTCTTTCGGTAATCCGGAGCCGATGTGGGTTCAGACCCAGGTTATGGTTGGAGTCCCCTATGATATTCCCATTTGTGGTTACGGCGCCGGCACGGTGAATTTTCTTCGGCTTTGGGCCTGCAAGTCTTCAGAAGAATTTGATCTAGATACTTTTAATCAGGGTGGATACGTGGAGGCGGTCCAGGAAAAAGCCGTTAGTGAAACGATCTCTAAAGTACTTTACCCCAACGATGCTACCGAAAGCGGGAAGGAGCTTCGCTTGGTTCAACAGTATTTTTTCGTTTGCTGTTCTTTGCGCGACATCATCCGTCGTTATAAACTAAGTCATGCCGGCTGGGATGAATTTGCCGACAAGGCGGCCATCCAGCTAAATGACACTCATCCGGCTTTGGCTATTGTCGAGCTTCTTCGAATCTTCGTAGACGAGGAGACAATGGAGTGGGAGAATGCCTGGGAAATAATCATCAAAGTCTTTGGTTACACGAACCACACACTTCTTCCGGAGGCCCTGGAGAAATGGAGCGTGCCTTTACTTGAAAAGGTGTTGCCCCGCCATCTTGAGCTTATCTACGAAATCAACCAATTGTTTCTTGACAGTATAGTTGAATCAAAATGGCCCAACAGTGATGCCAAAAAAATAGCACTTTCCATCATTGAGGAGGGCGAACCAAAAATGGTGCGCATGGCCCATCTCTCCGTGGTCGGCAGCCATAGTACCAATGGAGTGGCGGGCCTTCACACCGAGTTGCTCAAGAAGCATTTACTTAAGGATTTTTTCGAACTGTATCCCGAGCGGTTCAATAATAAGACCAACGGCATCACGCCGCGGCGCTGGCTGTTGGCCTGCAATCCTGGACTCTCCGATTTGATTTCCGAAAAGATTGGTCAGGACTGGCCGCTTGACCTCGATCGTTTGCACAAGCTCGAGCCTTTTGCAGAAGATGAGGATTTCCAGGCGCGCTTTATGGAAATCAAGCAGGCAAACAAAGCTGAATTGTCAGCCATTATCAAGAAACTATGCCATATTGAAGTAAGCGCGGACGCGATGTTCGATGTGCAAATCAAACGCCTGCACGAGTACAAACGCCAGCACTTGAACCTTCTGCATATCCTTTCGCTTTACTACCGAATACTACATAATCCCGATTACGACATGGTTCCCCGCGTCTTTATTTTCGGGGCCAAAGCTGCACCGGGCTATTATCTGGCCAAGACCATTATCAAAGCCATTAATTCCGTTGGAGTAGTGATCAACAACGATCCCCGAGTGAAAGATCGGATCAAGGTGGTTTTTATGCCCAATTATGGCGTTTCGCTCAGCGAGAAGATTATTCCTGCCGCGGATCTTTCCGAACAAATTTCAACCGCCGGTAAAGAAGCTTCCGGAACGGGCAATATGAAATTGGCTCTGAATGGTGCTTTAACCATAGGTACGCTGGATGGAGCCAATGTAGAGATTCGCGAAGAAGTGGGTGATGACAACATTTTCATCTTTGGCTTGACCGTGGAGCAGGCGGAAGCCATTCGAAAAAAAGGTTACAATCCCTATGATTTTTATTACAAAAACGAAGAGCTTCGAAATGTGGTCGACTGGCTGGGCAGCGATTCATTTACACCCGAAGAACCGGGCGTTCTCGCCTCTCTGAGGCATTCACTTCTGGATGGCGGTGACCCATTTCTCGTCCTGGCTGATTATGAATCTTATGTGAATAAACAGAAGGAAGTGGACGCAGTTTTCCACAATAAAAAGGCTTGGGCTCGTATGGCGATTATGAATACAGCGCGCGTGGGAAAATTCTCTTCCGACAGAACCATTCATCAGTATGCTGAGGAGGTGTGGAACCTCAAGCAGGTAACGATTTCCTGATTGCCATTCTCCAGCATGAACTCAGCGAATCCATAGTAATCAATTGCCCCCAATGAAATTTCCCAATACGAGGCTCGTTCTTCATTTCCCTGACGACAAGGCCCGAATGTTGCCGTTGATTTTGAGTGTAGTGCTTCTGCTTCCCAACTTGTTGACAGCTGAGGCTGGGAGCGATCGTCCTTTTAACGTTGGGGACCACTTTTATTACGACATTAAGTGGGGGTTTTTAAAGGTCGGTGAGGCGGAGGTGATCGTTGAACAGGCTGGAGATGATGGTCCGGGCGACCTGAAATTCATCTTATTGGTCAAGACCACTTCATGGGCCGATGCCATTTACAGGGTACGAAACAGGATTGAGAGTTATACCGATGCCGAAGTTTCCCAATCGCTACACTATGTAAAAAGTCAACGCGAGGGGAGTCGAAAGCGGGAAATCGTTGTCGATTTTGATTGGGATTCTCGCAAGGCGCAGTATGCAAATTTTGGTGAATTAAATCCATCAATTGATATTTCAGAAGGAACGCACGATCCGTTCTCCGTGATTTTCGCATTCCGGCTGCGCGAGTTTACCCTAGGGAAACGAATCAGCGTTCCAGTTACGGATGGCAGAAAAAGTCGAATAACCGATATCGATGTTTTGGAGGAGGAAAGGATCAAAGTTAAGGCTGGAAAATTCGATTGTTTGCGTGTTCGACCGGATGTAAAGGACCTCGGTGGCGTTTTTAGTAAAAGCAAAGATTCCCACATGGATATCTGGTTTTCTAACGATAACCATAAATTGATCGTTAAAATGAGCAGTTCTGTAAGTGTTGGGAGTTTTAAAGTTGAGCTGAGAGAGTATGTATTAGGGGATTAACCCCTGAATTCTATCAACTATCGTCTTTATGAGGCACTGCAATTAAGTGCTTCCCCTTTTCCGCCTTTGTCTAACAGGTCTTGGGAAACACTTGAATCGAGTGCTTCAGTTAAACTACCAAGAATCTTTCATGGTAATCAACCGCTCCAAAGAACTTCCATTTGTGGATGACCCGCATGTATTGAAAACCATCGAGCAGCGCCTCGTACATCTCTGGCAAGTGATCGAGAATGGGATAAGTCGAGCCTTTGTTACTATCAACGAACCCTGTTATGGATGGAGATTTTTTGAAAACAACTTCTAAATATTTGTACTGGCCTTATGATTCATATAGTGAAGAGTCTGGGGCCAAATAGACTCTATCATGCCCACTCTATATCAGGATGCCTTCGATCCCGTCGAAGATGCGATAGCAGCAATTGCTGACGGGAAGATGGTGATCGTCACGGACGACGAAAATCGCGAAAACGAAGGCGATCTTATCTTCGCGGCTGAAAAGGCGACTCCAGAGCTGGTTAATATGATGATCCGATACTGCAGCGGAGTTGTTTGTGTTCCTTGTGCAGAGCACCAGCTCAAGCGTCTGGGCTTGAACCCAATGGTTCCCTACAACCGTGAATCCTATAAAACGGATTACACAGTATCTGTCGATGCGGCTGATGGAATTACAACAGGGATCAGTGCTTTCGACCGCGCTGAAACAATACGGTTGCTGGGTAGTTCAAAGACCCTGTCTGAGCAGCTCGTTCAGCCTGGGCACGTCTTTCCCTTAAGGTCTCGGCAAGGTGGCGTGCTTGAACGCAGTGGACACACAGAGGCAGCAGTGGATCTTGCCCAGCTTGCCGGGCTTTTCCCAGCTGGTGTTTTGTGCGAGTTGGTTAACGAAGATGGAACTATGGCCCGCCTACCCGAACTTGTGGAATTTAAGGGGCGCTTCAATCTGCCGTTGATTTCCATAGCATCCCTTATTGAATACCGGCACCAGCGAGATCAACTGGTTGAAAAAGTGGCTCAAAGGCCTTTCAATTCGTCCTATGGAAGCTTTGAACTACATGTATTCAAGAGTCTGGTGGACGGGCGGCATCATATGGCATTTGTCAAAGGAACTTTGACCAAGAAACCAATCTTGGTCCGGGTGCAAAGTGAAAATTTGCTTGAGGACGTTTTCAGGTCTGATGAGGGCGATGGTCATAGAAACCTCAAGGCAGCCTTCAGCCAACTTGCCGATGAAGATAGCGGTGTAGTGCTGTACATGGAGCAGGCCCAGGGGGGCCTTGATTTGGATGAAGGCAAAGTACGAGCATCTCCCATGGGATTTCGCGATTACGGGATCGGCGCCCAAATCCTCGTTTCTTTGGGGCTCAACAAAATCCGGCTTCTTTCAAGCGCGCCCAGAAAAGTAGTCGCGCTTGAAGGGTACAACCTTGAAATTGTGGAACAAGTGCCCTTGAACTTTCGCGCTTAAAACATCCCTTTCCGATTATGAGCACGTTTAAGCCAGAGTATGATCCTGTAAACGGAAGCCCATATTCCTTCGGAATAGTCTGTTCCCGGTTTAATCCCGAGGCGGTTGACGCCCTCCTGGAAAATACCCTTAAAACCTTAAAGGAATCTGGCGTATTGAAAGAAAAAATACACGTAATGCGTGTTCCCGGCTCCAATGAAATACCCTGGGGGATCCAAATGCTAGCTAGCACTGGTAGTTTCGATTGCTGCATCGCATTAGGAGTGCTCTTGCGTGGCGGTACTGTACATTTCGAAATTGTGGCCCAAAGTGCATCCGATGGATTGCAAATGATTTCTCTCAACGAAATGACGCCAGTCATAAACGGTATTGTAGTGGCGGATACAGTTGAACAAGCTATTGAAAGAACGAAAGGTGAAATCAACCGTGGGCTTGAATTCGGTGAGGCGGCCCTTCAGATGGCATTGTTGAAAAAGGAGCATATTTTTATAGATGAGCAAAACGCCTAAACGACGTGAAAACAGAATTGCCGCGCTGCAATTCCTATATGCCTGTGCCATTAATCCACCGGACGATGTCGCAAGCCAACTCACTCTATTTTACACCGACAAGGAACAGGCCCGTGATTATTACGCATTTGCCGAAGAGCTCATTTACGGAGTTCTCGATAACCTGGAGGAGTTGGATGTGGAGATTAAAGCTTATGCTGAAAATTGGGATTTTGACCGTATCGCCAAAATGGACCTTACCATTCTGAGGCTCGCAATATACGAGTTGCTCAAACGTCTGGATATTCCGCCCATTGTGTCGATTAACGAGGCGATAGACCTGAGTAAGCAGTTCTCAGGCCCTGATTCTAAGCGATTCATAAACGGTATCTTGGATAAGATGAAAGGCACAATTCAACGTCCGCTGCGACAGGCCAGCGATCTGTGACCCGCCTTACCAAAAAATGTTTGGATTAATCAAGAAATTCAAATCTGGCTTAGCCCGGACTACCCAATCCCTTTTTGGTGCTGTAGGAGGAATATTTGGAACCAATCAGCTCGATAAAGGTTCTCTTGAGGCGCTGGAAGAAGCACTTTATGGAGCAGACTTTGGTGTTGAAACTGCCGAAGAGATTATGGAGGAGATCCAGGATTCCTTTAAGCAGGATAAAAGATTACGCGGGATGGATGCGGCTGAAATTGGAGCCAGTGTTCTCCGTCGTGTATTGGAAGGATCTGAGGGGCAGCTTCAGTCCAAGCCCGATGGTCCCGAGGTAATCATGCTACTAGGAGTAAACGGATCTGGGAAAACGACCACTACAGCAAAATTGGGGCATCGTTATCAAGGCGAAGGGCGATTTGTGTTGTTGGCTGCGTGTGACACCTTCCGAGCGGCAGCCAATGAGCAACTCCGGCTGTGGTCGGATCGACTCAGCCTCGATTTAGTTGCCAGCAAACACGGCGCCGATGCCGCATCTGTCGCTTTCGATGCTTATCAGGCCGCAGAAAGCCGCGGACGCAATTTACTTATTTTGGATACGGCCGGAAGGCTGCACAATAAGGGGCACCTCATGGCTGAATTGGGAAAAATTATTCGCGTAGTCGCGAAAAATGATGCATTTGCACCTCACCATCGTTGGTTGGTGGTGGATGGCAGTATTGGGTCGAACTCTATTGAGCAGGCCCGAAGCTTTCATAAAGCGATTCATCTTACCGGGCTTGTTATTACCAAACTCGACGGGACCAGCCGTGGCGGGGCATTAGTTGGAATTTACCGTGAGTTAGGTATCCCTATTTATTTTGTGGGATTTGGCGAGCAGCCCGACGATCTCCAGCCTTTCACAGTGGAGAATTACATTTCCGCAGTGTTTGGATTGCAACAAAAGGTGGCCGAATGAGCTGGTTCGAAGCAAGCGTTGAGGTCGAGCTTGGCGACCGGAGTTACCCGATCTGGATTGGGGAAAATGTCGAGGAAGGAATATTACAAACTACGTCTGATTTGCTGTCCGAAAATCGTCGTTGCGCGTTCGTGGTCGATGCCGGGTTTTCTTCCAGGCAACCTTCGTTTATGGCTTATCTACAGGATCTGGGGCCTGTCTTTATATTACCTGCGGGAGAAACTTCAAAGAGTCTTGCCCAATTATCTTCCGTGTACGACTTTCTGGCTGAAAATGCAATTGACCGAAGTTGCTGCCTTTTTGTTGTAGGAGGTGGCGTTGCAGGAGATTTGGGTGGTTTTGCCGCCGCGAGTTATCTTCGCGGAATCGATTATTACCAAGTTCCTACAACGTTGTTATCCATGGTGGATAGTTCCGTTGGTGGAAAAACGGGAATCAACATCGCCGCGGGTAAAAACCTCGTGGGTGGCTTCTTTCAACCTCGTGCCGTGTTTTCGAGTACCCGGTTTTTAACTACGTTACCTGAAAGAGATTTTAATTCCGGCATGGCGGAAGTCATCAAACACGGGTTGCTTTACGACTTACCGCTATTCGAAATGCTTGAGCAACTGGATCAATTGCATCCTGGACATCCTGAGTTACCTGGGATTATCCGGCGCAATTGCGAAATAAAGGCAACTGTAGTGGGGGCTGATGAGAGAGAACAAGTTGCATCCGACGGTAGGGCGCTGTTAAACTTGGGGCATACTTTTGGGCATGCCATTGAGAATGCGGCCGGCTATGGTGAATACCTGCATGGCGAAGCTATCGGGCTCGGGCTTGTAATGGCGGCCGATCTGTCCGAGCGGCTGGGGAATATTCAAGAACAGGATGTGGTCCGGGTTCGCGGGATGGTCCGACGTTATGCGTTGCCCGATTTGTTGCGCCAACCAATCCCAATTCCCGATCTTGTTAATGCCATGCGACGCGATAAAAAAGTGACGCGCGGCACGTTGCGTTTTGTAGGTTTGCAGAAGCTGGGTCAGGCTTATACTATTCCCGAAGTGGAAGACAAATTAATTCGCGAGATTCTTCTTGGATTTGGGGCCGTTGAGTAGGGGGATTCCCCATACAGAGCGTGTTCGTTTTTGTGTTGGCCTTGTTGGGATAATTGAAATTAGGATTTTTGTATGTCCTCTATAGATGAGAGCATTGTACGTGAGTATTTCGAGCAGAATGGCTACCTGGTTCGCCAGTTGCGTAAATACCAGGTGCAATCCCGCAAGAAGACCACGGATGAGGAAGTCGACTTGCTCGTGTATAACCCGTCTTATCAGCCCAATTCCCGAAAGCCTGACTTCATGCTCTTTTCAAGCGAACTGGCCTATATCCACAAGGCCGTTGTAGTTGTCAAAGGATGGCATACTCTTCGGTTTACGCCTTCCATGCTGAAAAGCAGTCCGGAGATTTTCAGGTTTTTGGAGAAGACAGTGGTTAAAAAAGTGAGCGACTTGTTTTTCGACGACACGAAAGGTTCTGCCGAAGGAGATGAGGGTAAAGATAGCGATTTGCTCAAAATCCTGGTTCTTCCCGGATTGCCAACTGAGAATCCCTATCGGGAGCAAAGCATGCAGCTACTGCAAGAAAAAGGGGTCGATGGTATCATATCCTTTCGTTCAATGTTGCTGGACATTTTGGCGAAGATTGAAATAAACCGGAACTACCAGAAGTCAGAAATATTGCAGGTTCTTCGTATCCTTAAAAATTACGATTTATTGGGAAACCCGCAAATGGAGTTATTCAAGTGAGCCAAGGTCGGTCAGAAAAAAGGACTTATCGCAGTGATTTACCATTAGCGGTCACCTGTGGCGATCCTGCTGGAGTCGGCCCTGAGGTAATTATAGATTGGGCTAAGGCAAACCGCGGGGAAAAAAACTCCTATGTTTTTTTGGGGCCCGAGAACTGGATGGGCGAACTTCGGTCTTTGGGCTACGGGGGGCAGAGCCTCGGGCTTTCCAACTATCGTGCCATTCCCGGGAAACCTGAACGCTGTGGCAGCCTGATTGCTATCGATGCTATGATGAAGGCAGCACAAGGTTGCTTGGATGGAAAATATTGCGGAGTAGTTACTGGACCCGTAAGCAAAGAGCTTTTGCGGGAAAATGGATTCAACCACCCTGGCCAGACCGAATTTTTTGCCGAGCAGTGGAGCGGTGTACCTGTTATGGGGTTTGCCGGCAAACAGCTGAAGGTCGTATTGGCTACTTGGCATGTGCCTCTGCATGGTGTCTTTGAAGATTTGAGCCCGGTAAAACTGATTCGAGCCGTTTCTCAGGCTGATTTCCTGGCTCGGGCCAGTGGTGCAAATTCTCCTCGTATAGCCGTCTGCGGATTGAACCCTCATGCTGGTGAAAATGGCCTGCTTGGACAGGACGAGCTTGAATGGATTGATCCGCTTCTTGATGACTTGCGTAACAAATTTCCCGGCGTTTCAAGCGCGCTCCCAGCAGATTCACTATTTTGGGGTGCCAGGAGAGGTAAATTCGACGTCGTTGTTGCCCTCTATCATGACCAGGGATTGATTCCTGTTAAGACGCTCGAATTTGATGAGGCCGTCAACGTCGGGCTCGGATTGCCCTTTATCCGCACGAGTCCGGGTCATGGTACCGGGTTCTCTATTGCCGGTACCGGAAAAGCTCGTTGCACCAGTTTCTCGCGTTCCGTTGAGGTTGCTTGGCAGTTATTTGAGTTTTTGTCAGGCTCGGATAAAGTCCTGAAATCCACTTGATTCTGGTCAGAAATGCGTACATTGGTGCTGTTGTATGATTGAAACCCTCCCAGAAGGCGTCCGATTTGGAAATGACCGATTGATTCATGTCACCGACCCGGCGGCTGAAAAAATTAATACCCTTTTAGACAAGGAAGCAGAAAACAGTGTTCTGCGGGTAAAAATTTCCGGAGGTGGCTGCAACGGGCTCAGTTACAAATTGAAATTTGTCAATAAATTGAAACGAGGAGACATTCTGGTCGAAACCTCCGGAGCCCAGGTAATTGTGGATTCAAAAAGCGCCCTTTATTTGCGTGGGACTACACTCGACTATTCCAAGGCTTTAGTAGCTGGAGGATTTAAATTCGAAAATCCCAATGCCAAATCCAGCTGTTCCTGCGGGGAAAGTTTCAGTTTTTGAGCTAAAGTGAATGCGCTTGCAAACCGTATTATTCCTGCTTGAATTCAATGTACTTTTCTAATTGGTGACTGAAACAACGGAAAACAACATGGGATCAAAGTTTGACAAAAGGCCCACACTAAACAGCTGATGGCTGGCGGGATTGTTATGCTACTTTTTATAAATCGCCCCCGAATTGATACC
>CEVA01243622.1_pt1 | contig 25666 bp, 22 predicted proteins | sample 361521 | NCBI WGS metagenome assembly CEVA01 (sample SAMEA2622823, study PRJEB7988) | marine metagenome | isolation source: saline water (ENVO:00002010), including
TAAACAGATACAAAGAGAGCCTGAGCGACTGTCTAACCGCAAAAAACGTGATGCTGAGCTGATGAAAAAAAAACTCAATATTAAAAAGTAACCATGGGACATGGACAATTCTATTTTTCAATAGACACAACCTGTCCCAACGTTACGGTATATTATGCAATACCTTATAACATTAAGTTGAATTATGAAAAGTAACCTCCTTGCGAATCGTTTAGCCGACATTGTAGCTAAGGCATATTCCGGGCAGCCTCTAAATATTAATAATTTGGCTGAACAATATCAGGTCAGCACTAAAACCATACGAAGAGACTTTGACCGCTTATGCGCTATTCTCGAACGTTGCCCAGATACTGGAAATTACTTACTTTCGACATCAGCGCGAAATCAATACAATGAGCAGGACCTTGTTCGCTTGATTGAGGAGCTTGGGCTAAAAAAGGCTCTCCCGCTCAAAGCCGCGCAGTTTCTTCGCAGCTTAGTAAATGACTCGAAAAGTGACTTTTATCATTTTCAAGAGCAACCTCTTGAGGCTGACTTTATTTCAACACTTCATAGCTCCTTTGAGACTGCAATTAAAAATCGTCGGATTGTTAGCTTTTTATATAAAGGTAAATCACGGGCAGTTGCGCCATATCTTATGATTTATAGTTATGGCAGTTGGTATTTAGCGGCGATATCAGACGGAATACTTAAAACCTTCTCACTTGCGCGCATAAAATTCGTTTGTGTGCAAAAAGAATATTTTGACTATGACCCGTCACTTGTTGAGCAAATTAAAAAACAGGAGACTATTTGGTTTGGGCAGCCCATCTTTGATGTAACGTTAGAAGTGTCATGTAAAATAGCTTTTTATTTTGAGCGTAAAGCCCTGCTGCCAAAGCAAAAAATTATTGAAAAAAGATCTGACGGCTCTCTCGTTATTTCCACTTCAGCATGGAATTACAACCAAATAGCTCCCGTAATTCAATATTGGATACCAAATATTCGAGTTATAGCACCTTGCGAACTGAATACCTACATACGAAAAAATTTAATGTCTTGGATAGACAAAGAAAGCAGCGAAACGGAAAGCGTAATATCATGAAAAATAGAACAAAATTTTTACTTGTCGCTGCCTCCATGAGTGCAGGAAAATCCTCACTTATTAATGCTCTTCTCGGAAACGAGTTATTGCCAGCGGGCAACGAGGCAACCACCACCAAAATCGCACGTATAAGTGCAGGTTTTAAGACGAAGCCTATCGCAAAGGCGTATTCTGACTCTGGCTCTATTGTTGAATCAAGCAAAGCTATATGCGGCGAGCAGATAAAAGTATGGAACAGTTCGGATGAAATCAGTGCTTTTGATGTAGTTATTCCATATTCAGGAAGCGAACAGCATTCAATGCTGTCAGAGTACACGTTAATTGACACGCCTGGAGCCAATAACAGCAGAGATAGCCGTCATAAAAAGCAGTTTATTAAAGCAATTAAGGATTATCCAGAAAGTCCGATTCTTTATGTGCTGAATGCCACTCAACTAGGTACAACCGATGATGCGGAGATCATTCGCACTATTCGAGAGAACAACCCGAAACAGCCTGTCATTTTTGCGTTGAATAAAGTGGATGCATTAGACGAAGAAAAGGGCGAAACAGCTAAACATTATGTATTTTTAGCACGCAAATATTTAGAAGATATTGGCTACAAGAATGCTAAAATCATACCACTCATGGCTCAGTTAGCTTTGATAGCAAAAAAATTGCTAAATCAAGGTGAACTGATGCGTACCGAGCGAAATATCCTTGTGGCTGAATTGGCACGTTTTCGAGAAAAACCATTTCATTTTAATAATGCCGCTGCTGTGCCACAAGTAATGAAGAAAAAAGTGCGCAGAAAGCTCGTAAAAATTAAAAAAGGAAAAACCAAAGCGATGAGTGAAAAAGAGTTAAATATGTTCGTTGATTACACTGGCTTAACCATGTTGAACGCTCTCATCATAAGAGAAGCCTAATCTTTATCAGTTTAAAAGAATTTATTGTATATAACGCGAGAGCTTACATATGAATCACATATCTATTACGCATAACCCGTTTTTGGTTGAAACCGAATTTCGTATTAATGGCCATTCCCCTTCTGAAAGTTCTAATATTAATACATATGGATCGAAGCGCTTGCAGGTGTGGGTCGAACAGATTTTTGATGACTTACAGGCATTATTTAATGGCCGCGAAGACTTCTTTATTGAATTCACCGGCGTAGAATCGGACTTCAATGACATTGAGGAAGCTGCCAACAATGCAATCCAAAAAGGCATGCCTGTTGAGCTGAAGTTCAATCCTGTATCGCCTGCTGAAAACCGACTGGAAAAAATCAAAGCCCTAATGACACGTGTCAGCGAAGAGTCGCCAAAGTTTGCCGACTACCTAGCGAATAGCGATTTAAAAGCTAAGCAAGACTTCGAAGACGCACTGAACAATGATTTTGATGCCTATGTGGTCGCCACCATGTCTTCAGGCAAATCCACCTTTATTAACGCGATGCTAGGGAAAGACTTGCTGCCTGCAGCGAACGAAGCTACCACCGCGACCATTGCCCACATTTTCGACGAAAAAAACCAAGGCGACGCTTTTTATGGCGAGCGATTCGACAGCAATGGCAATCTCATTGAGCACAATGACACCGTTGACTTGGCAACAATGAAGGCGTGGAACGCTGACAATGAAACTAAAACCATCGAGTTGAAAGGCAATATCCGCGCGATCAAAGAAAACAACAATGTCCGTCTTGTGCTGACCGACACCCCGGGACCAAATAACAGTCAAGATCCTGAACACCAGCGCACGACACTAGGTTTTATCCAGGATTCGAAGCGTAATCCACTCATTATCTATGTGTTGAATGCAACGCAGTTGGGCACTAACGACGATGCTCAGTTGCTAAGACTTGTTGCTGACACAATGAGCAAAGGCGGTAAACAAAGTAAGGACCGCTTCCTGTTTGTGGTGAACAAAATGGACATGTTTGACCCTGATCGCGGTGAGAACATTGAAGAAGCGCTAAATCGCGTGAAAAGCTACCTCGAAGAGAACGGCATTCACGATCCTAACCTCTACCCTGTTTCCGCACGTATGGCCTACCTGCTGCGTAAGCAAGGTGAATTAACCCGTTCAGAGCGTAACGACAAAGCAAGCATTGCCGAGCTGTTGCTAGAAGAGCCAAGCATGGCGTTCCCGCAATATATGTCGGTCAGCACCTCTGCCATGTCTGCGATGAAGGAAAAGGCGCAACACGCTTTGCAAGATCAATCTATGTGTCGCGCTCTGATCAACAGTGGCTTACCGGGAGTTGAAGCTGTTATCGATGAGTACATCAATAAATACAGCTTCCCAATGCGACTAAACCGTGCGCATTTGGCGATGACTGCGGCTATCGAGCGTGGAATGCAAGAAGCTGAGTTAATCAAACAACTGGAGATTGATGAGCAAGCGCTTTCGATACTGCAGTCAGAAATTCACAGCCTAAAGGCGCGTCGTGATCAGGGCTTCAATACACAGGCCTACAAAGAACAACTCAAACAAGAAGGCCGCGACCTGCCAGAAGAAGTTCATAACTCTCTGAACGAATTAGAGACAAACGTCTATGCCCGTATTGGAGAGCTAAGTGACACGTTTAGCGGGAACGTCAGTACCCATGAAGCTGAATCCAAAGTCGATGTTGCGTCTAAAGACATTGAGTTTCTGTTTAATCGCAGTATTAATGAGTACGAGAAGGCGTTCCGGAACTCTCAAAAAATTATTAAGCAGGAGTTGCATCAAGAGTATCAAAATCATGTAGCGCAACTTTTCCCAGAAAGTAGCACATTGGAATTACCTGTCTTTCAGTCATTAAAGAAATCTATCACCTCTTTCTCTCTCAATATTGAGTTGAAGGATGATGAAGTGAAAACCAAAAAAGAGAAGGTAATAAGTACCTCGACTTGGTATAAACCCTGGACTTGGGGTGATACAAAAACAGTTAATGTTTATGAAGATAAAGAATACATTGATCTACAAGAACTCTGGAAAGAGCGGATTACCGAAATTCGTGGTGAGTTTGCTTCCTTGAAAAGCGATGCGCTTCAATGCATCAAAGAAGACAAGGACAAGTTGATTGAAAACTACCTCGCATTCTTGGAAGGCGAGTTTAGCACCAAGTTTTCTGCCATTCTCGCCGATCTAGAGCAAAAAGTTGAAAACCAAACTCAGCGCGAAAACGCCATTGCTCAAGCAAAAACTGATATCGACGAGATTCGCGCTATCAAGCAAGAGCTTGAAGCAATTTTACAGTTTTAATCCGTTACTGGCCCACTGAAAACATCAGTGGGCCGTCAGAGGCGAAATACCATGACAACATCCACCGAACTTGTTGCGCCAAATTTAACAGCCGCAGAGTTTAAAGCGAAAATCATCGACTTTATTAAAAGTAGGGATTTTAAAGCGGAGTTGCTCCGACAAACATTGTCAGCACTGCCAGATGACAAGCGTGCGCTTTTCGAAGAATACCGAGTCGATAGCACCACAGACCCTATTAGTGAAGACAGTTATAAGTGGGAACGTGAGGAGGACTATTTCTTTAAACAAGTCCACATGGCCGGAGAAAACTTTTGCTTAGAAAGACTTAAACATCTTATCGAAGTAAAAAGTTATCTAACCGAACGAGGTATAGCAGGTTTTTCGCGCCCTGTCGCCAGTTCGACAACAAGCCACGAACAAGCCAAAACTACAAAGGAAAACACAATGAGCGCTGATTTCTCATCTGTTGATTTAACAGGGTTTACCCCATCCCGCTCACTAAGCAACAGCGTGAACAGTGGTGACCTTTCTGCTGTTCGTATTGCTTTATTTATGGAAATGAATGATAAGCGCCTATCGACGACGGTTATCAACCAATCTATTGCTTGGGCGCTATCTAAATACCCAACTCTCTTTGTTGCTTATGAAGAAAATGCCTATTCTCAGCAAATGGAACAAGACAAAACAAAGTGGGATAGTCACTACTACCACACGCAAGAGCTATATGCGACATCCAACTTCTCATTAGAACGCATCCGCCATATGGTCGCAGTACGTGAGCATGTGTTTACGGTTGCGCAAGATGATCCAAGCCCTACAACTTTGTCTAATAATTTCTCACAAAGCGCGCAGAAGCGAACGACCCAAGATCAAGAAAAACCAGCGGTTGGGAACCGTCATCGTACAGATTCTAAACCTCAAAATAATGTTCTGAACTCATGGCTACTGATTGGTGGAGTGGTGGCAGCTATTGCCTTAGTAGTTCTGGCTGTTATTGTTTAGTGGGACTAACGATGAATCTATCTAAAACTGAAAGGGAAAGTCTTACGTCTCAGAACGGGTTGCTTCCCGCACAACAAGAGGCGCTGACGACACTCTCGACTGCGCATGCACTGGTTAACAAAAGCTACCTTGCTGAACTCAAACACTACGATGTGTTGCCAGTGGAAAATCAACAAAGCGTGCCACTTAACCGTGGTGGCGATGTACGTATTTTCCGTGTGGAACGTTTAGTTCAGGAAAACAAACAATCCGTGCTAGAAAGCACCACCGCGGCATACACTGCGTTGGGTGCGGCCGGATACACAGTATTCCTTTTCCTAAAATCTGACGGAAAAGAGACCCTACTCTACATTGGCACACGTGGTGAGCCAGGGAAGATGCTGGGCCAAAACTCGGGAGACTTGTTGCAAGAGACTTTCAAAGGCCATTTCCCGGGCAGCAAGCTTTCTCCACTTAACGGCACCAATGTTGACGAATTGTTGGACGAACTCAGTGCGGATAACACTTATAAAACAGTCACCGCGGTCAGCAGCGTGCCTGGGCTTTCTACAGAAGACCAAACTCACTTTATGCAAGGGTTAGAGCGTTTTATCGATGCAGCAGAGAGCCGCACTTATGAAGGGTTGATCCTTGCCGAACCCGTTTCTATGCAGGCATTGAATACCGTTCGCACGGGCTATGAGCAGGTGGCGACCCAGCTTTCCGCTCTGTCAAATCGACAACACAGCTACGGCATTCAGGACAGCGATGCTATAAACCTCAGCATCAGTGAAGGACTGAGCCACTCTTTGGGTGAAAGCCTTGGGCTGACCGAAACAACAGGTACCAGTGAAAGTACAACGACATCGACTTCCCATTCAGACACCACAAATGAAAGTAAATCCTCGCCAAACAAAAAGGATAAAATGATTGGGATGGGGGCGATGGCAATTGGCTCTGCGCTAGGCGCTTTCGGGGGGCCATTAGGGGGAATGATTGGCGGACAAGTTGGTGGGCAAGTGGCAAGCATGTTTCAAACAACAGACACAGTCGGCTCCTCCGAATCTACCTCAACGAGTGAAAGCAGCAGTCATTCGACTAACCAGTCGACGGCAACCAGTACCACAACAACAGAAACAGACACACATAGCACGACCAACACCAAAGGCCTAACGCAGAGCCACGGCTCAACACAACAAGTGAGCTTTGAGACAGCGGACAAAGGCATTCTGAATATGCTGGAGAAGGTCGACCACCACCTAAACAGAATCAACGAGGCAAAAAGCCACGGTGGCTGGCTCAGTACCGCTTACTTTGTCAGTGACAGCGCCGCCTCCAGTGAGGCCTTATCTAGCATTTTTTTGGGTCTGACCCGTGGAACCCAGTCGTCCATGGAAGATTTCGCTCTGACCACGTGGGCAGGCAAAAAAGCTAATGCGATCACGCAATGGTTGGGGCAGCTCATGCACCCTCGACTCGAGCCGAGTTTTGCAGAGAATACTCACATTCCCTACCTTACTCCTGCGACCTTGGTATCGAGCAAGGAAATGGCGCTCCAGCTAAGCTTACCTCGCCGTTCTACGTCTACTGTTGTGGTCCAAGAAACCGCCGCATTTGGCCGGAAAATGCAAACGCTGAACGCGGATATAACTAATACCAACTCGCGAAAAATATCGCTCGGCCAAGTACGTCACTTGTGGACCGACTTGCCACAAACTGTGGAATTAGACCTTGACCAACTGACAAGTCACACCCTGATCACTGGTTCAACAGGTTCAGGCAAAAGCAATACGGTTTACGCGCTACTGGATCAAGCAATACAGCAAGACATTCCATTTTTGGTTATTGAACCGGCAAAGGGCGAGTACAAGCACGTCTTTGGAAATCGCGCAGATGTCCGTGTTTTGGGCACAAACGACCGGTTTACAGAACTACTGAAAATCAATCCGTTTTCTTTCCCTGAACAAACCCATGTCCTTGAGCATGTGGATCGCTTGATAGAAGTGTTCAACGTCTGCTGGCCCATGTATGCTGCAATGCCTGCGATTCTCAAAGATGCCGTGCTGAGAAGTTATGAGGTCTGTGGTTGGGATTTGCGTGACTCAACGTCAACACTCAGTGCTCCGTTGTTCCCGACGTTTGCCGATTTGCTTATTCAGCTAGAGTCCGTCATCGCCCAGTCGGCATACTCGGACGAAATGAAGAGCAACTATACGGGGGCATTAGTCACGCGTGTTCGTTCAATGGTTAACGGTCTGAGCGGCCAAATATTTGCTGCTGATGAAATCAGCAATGCCGACCTGTTCGACCGCAACGTCATCATCGATTTGAGCCGAGTAGGGTCGCAAGAAACCAAATCGCTTCTAATGGGGCTATTGATCATTAGACTTGGTGAGTATCGAGCTGAACAAATGCTCATGAACCAGCCTCTCAAACACATTACCGTGTTGGAAGAAGCCCACAATATCTTGCGAGCAAATCTATCAACGAGTGGCGCAGAAGGTAGCAGTGTTGCTGAGAAGTCTGTAGAAATGTTGTCTAATGCCATCGCCGAAATGCGAACGTATGGCGAAGGCTTTATCATCGCGGATCAATCACCGTCAGCGGTGCATATTTCGGCTATTCGAAACACTAATACAAAAATCCTAATGCGTTTGCCCGATGAAGCAGACCGTTTGTTGGCAGGCAAATCTGCGGCACTAACGGATGAGCAGATTGACGAAATAGCCCGTTTGCCTAAAGGTGTGGCTGTAGTGTACCAGAACGAATGGTTGGAAGCAGTTCTTTGTAAGGTGAACCACTTCAACACCGATGGACAACCTTTTAAATATTCCTCTTATCCTATTGATGCATGGCAAGAGTCGAAATTTCGTTCTCGGCTCATTGATTGGCTTCTTTCACCTCGATGCGCACAGAAAACTCAAATTTCTTCTGTAGATATTTTGAAAGATTTGAATTTTAGCAGTCTACCTAGCCAGACTAAAGCTAACGTTATTAAGTGTATACATCAGGACAACATTCAAGGGGCATTGCCAATACATAGCGACGATAACTTTATGATGTTATCAAAACTAGTTGTAGCAATTTTGGATTGCGAAGAAGATCTCAACACACTTATTGTCGAATCTGGCAATATTGCTCAGCTTCACAGCAATATCACAAAATACATCTTAAATAGAGTAAGAGATGCATCTAACGCGATTACGTTAACCCTTGCCCAGTGCTTACTTAAAACCTTGGTAGTAAAAAGTGACAACTACTTACAGCTCTATGCTGCATGGAATAAATATATCACTAAGGAAACCTATAATGACTGATATTACTCGTTTCAACGAAGTACAACTTGACGTTCGTCCAGCGATTTTTGCGTCGTTTGAGCCAGCAACACTTACAAAAGAGAAGCTTAGTGAGATCGACACTCCAATCACAGAAAGGGTCAATATCCGAGAGACTTTAGAACCTCTCAGTAATGAATCTAAAGACGTCCTTGCAGAAAACGGTTATTCTGATGATGTGATAGAGGCTATAGGTAGTAAAGAAGAAGCTCAAATCTACACCGAAGCAAAGTTAGAATGTTTAGAAGTCAATGGCAAAGATGCTCTCGTTCGAACTGATATTGACTTAGACGCCAAAGATGACTTCGGAAATACAAACTTGGAGCGGATGGAAAAGGGAAGGTCTCCCCTAGATATGGATGGTAAGCCAATTGAACTTCATCATATCGGACAAACCGCAGACGCGCCTCTGGCAGAGCTCACGAAGTCAGAGCATATGTCTAACGGGAATGATTCGATACTGCATGACAAATCAAAAGAGTCAGAAATTGATCGAACTGGCTTTCAAAAAGAACGAGGTGAACACTGGAAAGCGCGAGCAGAAGAAATAAAACAAAACTTGGAGACTACCAATGAATAAATTACTTAAATTAATTACGGATAATCAAGCTGACATTCTGCCAGCAACAGAGGAACAAATCGCTAAAGCCGAGTCAGTTCTGGGCCTAACCTTTACTAAAGAATATCGTTCTTATTTACTAAATATAGGTGTCATCTCTTTCGGACCTGTCGAAACCTACGGGCTTGGTGTCCCAGACACCTCATTTTTAAATATTGTAAATGCGCTAGATGAATTTAGGGCTCTTGAAAATTTCCCAACTTCTTTAATTCCGATTGCAGATATTGGTGATGGTCATTACTACATGTATGATAATTATACCCAAAATATAGTCATCGTCGCACTGCCTGGAGTGGGTATAAAAATAATTTGTTCAGACTTAGAATCATTTTTTATTGATCTTATTTTTAACTAAAGTAAACCCCTTAATGGTCTGACAGTTACAGTGAAAATTGAGTTAAGTAAGATTAAATAGAACCGTAGGGCATTGACATAACTTTTCGAGAATAATTAGTAAAATCTGCATTGGAACTGTGCCAAAAGATGTGCCAAAGTGGTACTCGATTTTAAAGTACTAAAAATTAACGTATTGTTTTAGCTTGTAATTTTTTTAAGTCTTGAAACTTATGGGTTACGTTTATAATCGCCTTGGTAGTGAGTGTGGGCATCATCATTGTCGGGCTTATCAACGCCGCGCAATACAGCCATGCGTTGCTCATCCCTTGGCCTTTGCTGTTGCTGATAGCGATTATCTGGAGCTGGGTCAGTCTGCGTGCAAAAAGAGACAAGGATAAAAAAAGAGGCTAACTTAGCCTCTTTCTTGTGATTTGCACTGATACGCTATTTTTCGTCATCAGGTAGCGTGACATTGAGCTCTAATACCGCTAAGTCGTCTTCATTTTGCTCTAGCTGCACTTGCACTGCTTCGGCATCAATGGCCACGTATTTACGGATCACTTCAAGGATGTCTTGTTTTAACTGCGGCAAGTAATCAGGCGTGCCGCGCTGTGAGCGCTCATGAGCGACGATAATTTGCAGCCGCTCTTTAGCCAGCGATGCGCTGGATTTTTTCTGCGAACGAAAATAATCTAGTAATGACACCTTATCCTCCAAAAATCCGTTTGAATAGACCACGCTTCTCAACGTCCAAGAAGCGGAATTCAATTTGCTCACCGAGTAGACGGTTGATGGCATCTAAATAGGCTTGACCGGCATCTGACTCAGCGTCCAATACCACAGGCTGACCTTGGTTTGAGGCATTAAGCACCGCTTGTGACTCTGGGATAACACCCAACAAATCAATAGCCAAAATTTCGTTAACGTCTTCAACCGAAAGCATTTCACCTTTTTGTACGCGCTCTGGATTATAACGGGTAAGCAGCAAATGCTCTTTTACCGGCTCTAAACCTTCCTCTGCACGACGTGATTTGCTCTGTAAAATACCTAGGATACGGTCCGAATCGCGTACTGATGATACCTCAGGGTTGGTGGTTACAATGGCTTCATCTGCAAAATATAGGGCCATCATCGCACCGGCTTCAATACCCGCTGGCGAATCACACACAATATAGTCAAAGCTCTCTTTCATTTCATTGAGGACTTTTTCGACACCCTCTTTGGTTAACGCGTCTTTGTCGCGAGTTTGCGAAGCGGGGAGCAAAAACAGCTTATCAACACGCTTGTCTTTAATAAGCGCTTGGTTGAGGTTTGCTTCACCATTGATCACATTAACAAAATCATAGACCACGCGGCGCTCACAGCCCATGATTAAATCAAGGTTGCGCAGGCCAATGTCAAAGTCAATGATCGCCGTTTTAAAGCCTTTAAGGGCAAGGCCTGTGCCGATTGCGGCGCTTGAAGTTGTTTTACCAACGCCACCTTTACCTGAAGTAACGACAATAATTTTTGCCATGTGTTTTATCCTTTAACCAAAGCTGATAAATGAAGTGAGTCATCGCGTTGGCGAACTTGGGCTGGCTGGCCCCATAAGTCCCCTTGTAACGAATCACTGATCCAATAGCTGCCATTGACTGAAACAAGTTCGGCTTCAAGTTTTTGGCAGAAGATTGTGGCGTTTGCGTCACCTTGCGCACCGGCAATAGCTCGGCCTCGCAAAGTGCCATAAATATGAACATGTCCGTCAGCAATGACCTCGGCGCCATGGCTGACAGAGCCCAAGACAATCAAATCACGTCCTTTAGCATACACCTGCTGACCTGAACGCACGGTGCCTTCTACAACCAAGGTTGGTTCATTTTCTACTTTGGCTGTAGTTTGTGGAGAAGGGGCTTTTTGCTGGCTTTGTTGTGCGTCTTTGGCGTAGTTAAGCACCGATAAGCCGGCTTCTTTCGCACTGCTATGTTGACTGTCACTGCCACTGCATACCCCAACTGGGTTAAAAGCAAGGCGTTTTAATGTGTCTCTTAGCTGGGTGAAATCAAGTGTTGCATCTTGGATTGCTTCAAGATTTATAACGATGGGCGCGCCTGCGAAAAACTTCGGAGCTTGCGCTATTTTAGCATCAAGCTGTTCAGATAAGGCTGCAAGATCCGGTGTTAATAACCGCAACACGGATAACGTGAAGAGATTCCCTTTTAATTCGAATAATTGTTCCGACATAAGCGCTCGTATTCGTGTGGCCGAATTATTTGTTATCGCTTATCTGTGGCGTTGCCATTTTTAACTTGGCAGTCGCAAACAGTGCTGAGCGTTGAGCTTTGGCCACTAAACTTACCACATAGATTAGCTCTCATGGTATAGTGTCAAGGTGTGTTTCGCAACAATTTAAAGGCCTTAAGATGCTGTGTGCCATATACAAGAGCAAGAAAAAAGCAGATACCTATTTATATGTACCCAAACGTGATCATTTTGACGATGTTCCTGAGCCGCTGATGGACAGTTTTGGGTCGCCTGAATTTGTGATGTTGATTAATTTAGCAACAAAAGAGCGTTTGGCGCTTGCTGATATTGACAAGGTTAAGGCTGAATTAAGCGACAACGGGTTCTATTTGCAACTACCACCGCCAACTGAGAATATGTTGGACGAATTAAGACAGCAAAATGGAGTAGAGCGTGATTAACACCATCAGCAAGTATATCGCCAGCGCTTTCAAGCCTGTTGCCTTATCCACCTTATGTGTGGCTGGCGCAGCAACAATTACTTTTCCGTCTCTGGCAAACTCGCAGGTAGCAAGTGTTGAACAACAACAGGTGCAGTTTGACGCTTATGTTAAAAAACTGCGCTCAGAAGCGCTGGAAAAAGGCTATGACGCAGCCTTAATTGATTCGGCGTTCGCCACTATAGAGTTTAAGCCTAAGGTGATCAGCGCCGATAAAAACCAGCCTGAGGTCAAAGAAACCTTAGAGACTTATCTACCAAAACGGGTGCCGCAATGGAAAATAGACCGCGCCCGTAAACTCTATAAAGAGCATAAACAGACACTGGAAGAAGTGGCTGATAAATTTGGCGTGCAAGCCCGCTTTATCGTTGCGTTGTGGGGGTTAGAAAGTAACTTTGGTCGTATTCAAGGCGGCCACCCAGTGATCTCAAGTTTAGTGACACTGGCTTACGATGGCCGCCGCGAGGCGCTATATAAACGCCAACTTTGGGCGGCGTTAGATATTCTTAAAGACGGCCATATCGACCTTGAGCATTTCAAGGGTTCTTGGGCCGGGGCTATGGGGCAAACACAGTTTATGCCCAGCTCCTTTAATGCCTATGCCGTAGACTACAACGGCGATGGCCGCAAGGATATCTGGACCACTGAGGAAGATGCGTTTGCCTCCATCGCCAATTACTTAAAAAGCGTGGGCTGGAATGACTCGCTGACCTGGGGACGACAGGTAAAATTACCCGAGGATTTTGACAGCAACGCGATATTGCAGCGCGGTACCCGCAGCCATAAGCAATGGTTGCAATACTGGCGTGAGTCCGAGCGCAGTTTAGCGCAGTGGCAAGCACTCGGTGTGCGACGCATGGATGGCAGCGACTTACCGCAACGTGATATCACTGCGGCGATGGTGATGCCAGATAATGTCGATGGGCGTATGTATTTAGCCTACGATAATTATAAAGCACTAATGAACTGGAACCGTTCATATTATTTCGCCACCAGTGTCGGCTATTTATCCGACCGCATCGGTTACCCGCCGGTGGAGTAACTTCACACTGGCGTGGCAACACGCTAATTTGCTACACTACGCCCCGGTTCAAAAGGGCGTTTTTATGTTAGAAGATAAGTTTTGGCAGACCAAGTCGTTGGCACAGATGAGTGACCAAGAGTGGGAAGCGATTTGTGATGGCTGTGGTAAATGCTGTTTAAATACCTTTATTGACAGCGACGAAGAACAACAAGAAGACTTCGCTGCCACCACCGAGCTGCGCCCCGGCGAGCAGCTTATCTATACCAACATTGTGTGTCAGTATTTGGATAACAAAACCTGCAACTGCACCGAATATGCAAACCGCCAGCGCTTAGTTCCTTCATGTGTGAAGCTCACCAAAGACAACATTGACGATATCTTCTTTATGCCTAACAGTTGCAGTTACCGACGACTGCAAGAGGGTCGTGGCTTGGCCAGTTGGCACCCGCTACTCAATAAGGGCAAAAAGTCGAAAATGCACAGCGCCGGGATCAGCGTACGCAACAAAACAGTAAAAGACTGTGATGTTGATCTTGAGTACTTCGAAGACCATATCGCTCAATGGCCACAAAACGACTGCGATTAACGCTTTAGACTCAAAGCGGTGATGAAAGCTGAGCGCAAGCGTTCACCCTCAGTGGTGATAACGCCTGTTCGGGCCCAGTCTACTCAAGGTCGAATTGCTAATTTCATTGGCTGATATGTTCGCTTAGCCGTTACTTTCCTGTCGCAGATTCATTCGTCAGCGATACAAAAAGCCGAATGTTAGTTGTATATGATTTGGAACGTTCCAGTAAATATTCTGTGATCTTGTTATGTGGATGTGTAGAATCCGAGACAACAAGTAGAAGGAGAACAACACGTGAGTGAGATGAATAATAATCAGGCTTACGTTGCATCGGCAGATAAACAAAGCAACTATACTTTGCCGCTTGTAGCGATGACCACCTTGTTTTTTCTGTGGGGCTTTATCACCGTTTTAAACGATTTACTGATCCCCAGATTGAAAGCAGTTTTTGACTTAACCTATACCGAAGCCATGCTGATCCAGTTCTGCTTCTTTGGCGCGTATTTCATTATGTCGTTGCCAGCGGGTTACTTAGTTAAGCGATTTGGCTATAAGAACGGTGTTGTCAGTGGCTTAATCGTTGCCTCTATCGGCTGCTTACTGTTTTACCCAGCCGTCGCCGTACACGAGTATTGGTTGTTTTTAGGCGCACTATTTGTGTTAGCTTCTGGGGTGACCATTCTACAAGTGTCTGCGAACCCCTATGTGGCCGCATTAGGCCCAGCGCAAACTGCCTCCAGTCGATTAAATTTGGCGCAGGCTCTTAATTCGTTAGGCACCACTGTGGGGCCTATTATCGGTAAAATTTTATTGTTTGGCGGCAGCGCCGCGCTGGTTACCGAGGCTGCAACGGCGGACACGGTAAAAATTCCTTATTTAATGCTCGCCGCCGCGCTATTAACGATTGCCGTTGTCTTTGCGGTGTTGAAGCTGCCCGTGATCAAAGAACACACTGAAGAATTCGACTGCAAAGCCAAAAACCACTCTTTATTAGAAGCCCCTCACTTGGTTTTCGGTGTTGGCGCTATCTTTTGTTATGTTGGCGGCGAAGTGGCCATTGGTAGTTTTCTTGTTAATTACTTTGGCGAAGCGCATATTGCTGGTCTAGCTGAGCATGAGGCTGCCCACCTCATTTCTTATTACTGGGGCGGTGCCATGGTCGGGCGCTTTATTGGCTCGGCAGCATTACAAAAAATTGCGCCGCACAAAGCGCTCCTCTTTAATGCTGTAGCCACCATTGTATTGCTGCTTGTCACTATTAATAGCCAAGGCATGGTGGCCATGTGGTCTGTACTGGCTATCGGCTTGTTTAATTCAATTATGTTCCCCACCATTTTCACACTTGCTATTGCGGCCCTTAGCTCACTCACCAGTCGCGGCTCGGGGTGGTTATGCCTGGCCATTGTTGGTGGTGCGTTAATTCCTCTCGTCCAAGGTTATGTAGCCGACACTGTGAGTTTGCAGTTAAGCTTCTACGTGCCGCTTGTGTGCTACGTATATATCGCTTGGTATGCGATGAGTACACCCAAGTTACAAGGAAAGTGGCAAGAGAAAATCGAAAAATAGCAGTACGATATAATTAAGCTTTGAAACACCGCCCTGATGCTTGTCAGGGCGGTTTTGTTTTAACGCCGGTGAATACGTATTCATAACCCCCATTTACCAACACCAGCTGGAACGTTCCATTTCCTTTCACCTACTTTGGGTTCCCAACTAGCTTGCTACTAAACATTCCGCTTTATTATAAAGGGTATACGCAGATGAGCTCGCGCACGTACGCATCTGCGGCCAGTTAACGTCACTTGTATGGCACAATTGTTACAGCTGTAATTAAACTGTATTAATAGCGCAACACCACTGTCACTTTCCTTCTCTACACTCTCGCACATCTTACATTCGTGTCGGATTTCCGGCTAAGCATTCGAGCTAAACATAAGGTGTATGCGATGAAAGGCGTTAAACCCCTGATATTAGCCACAGTTGTGGCGGCCACCAGCCCCGTGCTGATGGCTAATGAACTGGACACTGTTAAAAACAAAAGCAGTGAAATTAATGAGTTAGCGAAAAAATCTCAAAATAAAATCGATAACATCGCTGATTCAATGCAAAACCGCTTGCAAAAGTTTAAGGCACTGAACAAAGAAATAGACGGCCTCAGCGTCTACAACGCGCAGTTGCAAAAGCAAATTGCCAATCAAGTTGAAGAAATGGACAACCTTAACGCGTCGATGGACCAAGTATCGGTGATCGAGCGACAAATCACGCCACTGATGTTGCGAATGATCAATGGCCTTGAGCAGTTTGTTGCCCTAGATGTGCCTTTTTTACAGCAAGAGCGCAGCGAGCGTATCGCTAAGTTGCATACTTTGATGGACCGCGCCGACGTGACATCAAGTGAAAAGTTCCGCCGTGTGCTCGAAGCCTATCAGGTTGAGGTCGACTATGGTCGCACCATCGAGGCCTATACCGCTTTACAGGATGTAGATGGCAAAGAACGCGAGGTTGATTTCCTGCGCATTGGTCGCTTAGAGCTTATTTATTTGACCCGTGATGGCCAGCAAGCCGGCGCCTGGGATAAAGAACAAAAAGCATTTGTAAAACTGGATGATTCGGCCATTAGCCAAATTAACAAAGGTCTGCGTATTGCGCGTAAACAGCTAGCCCCAGACATGTTAACCCTGCCTATCCAAGCTGCGGAATAAGAGGTACCGACAATGAAATTAATGAAACAGTTTACCCGAAGCGCAGCCTTAGTTGCCACTTTGGCGTTATCGCACTCTGCTTTAGCCACAGATGCTATGGATTTAGATGCGCTATTAAAAACACTCGAGCAGGGTAAAGTTGCCCAGTCTGCGGAAAATAAAGAGCGTGAGCAGGCATTTATGGCCCGCGAAAACGAACAATTACAGATGCTGCGTCAGGCTGAGCAAACTCGCAACGCCAAGCTTCAAGAGTCTGAACAATTAGAAACGCGTTTCGAAGAAAACGAAGTAAAACTTGCACAGCTATCCGATACCTTGCAAAACCGCATGGGCACACTTAAAGAATTGTTTGGTGTGCTGCAGCAAGAAGCAGGCGAGAGTGCCAATAAGTTTGCTACTTCTGTTATCTCAGCACAGCTTCCAGGGCGTGATGAGTTCATGGAAGAAATGGCCCAAAAAATGGGTTCAAGTTCGAAACTTGCTTCTATCGAAGACATCGAGAAGGTGTGGTTTGAGCTGCAGCGAGAGATGACCGAGCAGGGCAAAGTCACACGCTTTAATACCGAAGTGATCGTTGCCGGCGGCGCTAAAGAAAACAAAGAAGTGCTGCGTGTCGGCGCATTTAACCTTATTGCCGATGGCAAGTACCTTGAGTACAACAATGTCACCGATACCTTATCTGAATTGACTCGCCAGCCCGTAGACCGTTACACCGCCAGTGCACAAGACTTACAACAAGCCACTGACGGCTTTGTACAGTTCGCGTTGGACCCAACAGGCGGCTCTATTTTGGGCCTACTAGTACAGGCTCCAGGTACTGAAGAGCGGGTGCATCAAGGCGGCACTGTGGGTTATGTGATTCTCGCGGTTGGCGCATTGGCGCTATTAATCGCCATTGAGCGATTCATTTCTTTGCTTATTATTGGCAGCAAAATTCGTCGCCAGCTTAAAGACGATGTTGCCCGCGACGATAACCCACTTGGACGTGTGATGAAGGTGAAAGACCAATACCCTCACGTGGCGCACGATACCCTTGAGCTGAAACTGTCCGAAGCAATTTTACGCGAGATGCCAAAAATAACGCGTAACCTCACGCTTATTAAAATCATCTCTGTGGTGGCGCCGCTGCTGGGCTTACTCGGTACGGTCACCGGTATGATTAATACCTTCCAAGCGATTACCTTATTTGGCACTGGCGACCCTAAATTAATGGCTGGGGGCATATCTCAAGCCTTAGTGACAACGGTACTAGGTTTGGTCGTCGCTATACCGACGGTATTCCTTTATACCCTGCTTAATACACGCTCAAAGAACTTGTTGCTCATTTTGCAAGAGCAAAGTGCCGGTCTTATTGCTGAGCGCAGCGAAAAGGGAGCGTAAATCATGGTGCTATTGATTGATTGGATCAATGCAATTCGTGATTTTCTCGATACGGGTGGCCAGGTGCTCCTGGTCATCGGCATCCTCATCTTTGCTATGTGGTTGCTGATTTTGGAGCGCTTTATGTACTTCTTCCATGGCTATGGCAAGTACAAAAAATCGGTGCGCACGCAGTGGCAAAACCGCAGTGAGCGTAACAGCTGGAATGCCGAGCAAATTCGCCAAGCGATGATCTCACGGGCGGGAATGAAGCTTAACGCTAATCTTGCTCTGATCAATGTCATGGTTGCACTGTGTCCGCTGCTCGGTCTGCTAGGTACAGTAACTGGCATGATCGAGGTATTTGACGTTATGGCTATTACTGGCACCGGCAGTGCCCGTTCCATGGCCTCCGGGGTGTCGAAAGCGACTATCCCTACCATGGCCGGGATGGTCGGCGCGTTGTCTGGGGTGTTTGCCTCAACATTTTTACAGCGCCGCGCCAAACGAGAAGTCGAATTGTTAGAAGATAAAATGGTCTTGGACCACTAGTTGCGATGATGCCTGTGCTTGGGCACAGGCAAGGAGAAAAAAATGAGAGCCCCTTTAGGTAAAATATTTCAAGAAGAAGAAGCAGAAGAAATTAACATGACGCCGATGCTGGATGTGGTCTTCATCATGCTTATTTTCTTTATCGTTACCGCGTCTTTTGTCAAAGAGTCGGGTATTGATGTAAACCGCCCAGAAGCGGCAACGGCGGTGAAAAAAGAGCGCGCCAATATTCTTGTCGCTATCTCCGATAAGGGCGAGGTGTGGATCAATAAACGGGAAGTAGACGTGCGCGCGGTGCAAGCGAATATCGAGCGTTTAAAAGCCGAAAACCCGCAAGGCAGCGTGGTGATTCAAGCGGATAAGAAAGCCACTACTGATACCCTGATCAAGGTGATGGATGCCGCCAGAGCTGCGGGCGTATTTGATGTGTCAATTGCGGCTCAAGAGGCCTAAGGAGCTGCCATCATGCGTTATTTTATCGCCCTGATAGTCGCTGCGGTGGTGACCTTTATGCTGTTTTTAGGCATGCAGGCATTAATCTCCGGTGGCGAGGGAGCCATGACTGAGCCAGCTAAAGGCAACGTACTTGATTTTGTGCGCCTTAAGCAAGAAGAAACCGTCGAGAAAAAAGAGCGTAAACCGCAGAAACCACCGAAGCCAAAAGAGCCGCCACCACCGATGGACTCGCCGCAAACACAAAGCAGCGATCCTAACGCCAGCAGCGGTAATTTCGACTTTGCTGCCGATGTCAGTGCTGATGTCGACATTGGTAAAGGCTTAGCGCTAGAAAGCAGCGACGGTGAGTATTTGCCCATTGTTAAAGTCTCGCCTGTGTATCCACGCCGAGCTTTATCACGCGGTATTGAAGGTTATGTCATTGTCGAATTTACAGTGACTAAACAAGGCACCGTACGCGACCCGAAGGTACTTAAAGCCGAGCCTGAAAGTATTTTCGATAGAGCTGCAATGGATGCGGCTAAAAAATTCAAATACAAGCCGCGTATCGTTAATGGCGAGGCGGTAGAAGTGGCAGGGGTGCAAAACCGCATCACCTTCCAAATCAACGGTTAATGAGTGTGCCCCGCAGTGGGCACCTGTTGCGATTAAGAGGTTTACCATGACAAAACTGAACTCATTGCTGCTATTTGCAGGGTTAACATCGGCGACGTTAGTGTTGCCGAGCATGGCCAGTATGATCCCATCGGTGGCGCTCGCCAGCGCCCATGCAGAGCAAAAAATCAAACGCGTGCCGGCGCTGCGCGATAAGGTTTATAGCCAATTAGCGCGGGCACAGAAGCTCGCTGATGACGGGGATGTAAAAGGCGGGCTAGCGGCACTTGACTCTGTTAAAGAGCGTGCTTCAAGCATGAACAGCTACGAAAAGGCCATGATGTACAATTTTTATGGCTTCATTTACTACAATGAAAACCGCTTGGGTGAAGCCATTGAGGCTTTTGAAAATGTTGTTGCTCAGACGGATATTCCTGAGAGTTTAACGCTCAGCACGCTGTTCTCATTGGCGCAGCTGTCGATGGCCAACGATGATTATCAAGGGGTGATTGATTACCTGACCCGTTGGGATAAGGTCAATACCAAAGCGCAGCCTGACAGTTATTACGTGCTGAAATCTCAAGCCTATTACCAAATGAGCCAATATCAGGATGCATTGGCAGCGATAAACACAGCTATTGCACTTGCTGAAAAAGACGGGAAAACACCGAAGGAAAATTGGCTGGTATTGCAACGCGCTTTGTATTACTCATTACAACAACCAGAGCAGGTTGTGGCGGTGATTGAGAAAATGATTGCGCTGTACAACAAGCCGGAGTACTGGCTGCAATTAAGCGGTATGTATGGCGAGGTTGGACGAGAGAAAGAGCAACTGGCTACTATTGAGGCTGCTTATCAGCAAGGCTTTGTTACCAGCAAATCGGATTTACGAAACTTAGCCCAGGTTTATATGTTCAACGGCTTACCTTATAAGGCTGCGAAAGTTATGAAAACCGCGCAAGCCAAAGGTGTCGTCGCAGATAATGTTAAAAACAATGCCTTTATAGCAGAAGCTTTTGTACAAGCCAAAGAAGAGCGCAAGTCCCTTGCTTACTTTAAAAAAGCGGCTAAGCAAAGCCAAGAAGGTATTTATGACCAACGCCTTGCTGAGGTGCACTTGAATCTCGAGCAATATGCAGAGGCGGCGGATGCGGCCAGGGCAGCTCTGGAAAAAGGGGGTCTACAGCATGAGTCTAATGCGTATGTGGCGTTAGGGATGGCGCAGTTTAACTTACAGAACTTTGACGCCTCTATTTTGGCCTTCGAACAGGCGGAGAAACACAAGCGCTCTGAGCGCTTGGCGCAACAATGGATAAAATATGTAAAAAATGAAAAGCTGCATGCTGAGACATTAAAGCAGGCGCTTTTATAAAGTGTTTTATGATCAGATATAATAGAGTTATTTAATATAAATATTAAATAATTGTGCCTGGTCTTTAACAACCATAATCGCAACACCAAAGCCGCCCTCGGGTGGCTTTTATCTTTTTAAGTAATAATATTAATAACTTAATCATGTCATCATTTGTTTAAATAAGTGTCACTTCATTGTCATAAAGCCACCGTATTGTATGTCGTAACTTTTAAATGCGTTAACAATAATTGACATTCAACGGAGTATAACAATGAAACTATCTGACTTATTCAAGGTCAGCCTAGTGGCTTCAGCAGTCACACTGGCAGCATGTGGCGGCGATGTAAATATTACACCAACAACTGTTGATAACAGTGTCGACAACTCAGTGACCAACCCTGACGGTGGTGACAATGGTTCTAGCGTTACTTGTGCAAGCTATACACTTGATGGTGCAACTTTCACAGGTGAAGCCGAAGGAAAGAACTGCGTATATAGTCAAGCTTTTGCAAGTAACGCAAAAGAAATCACTAGCTCTTTTGTTATCCCAGCGTTGGATGATGAGGGTGCCCATATTTTTGAAGGCGCTTTATTCATTGGCGATGACGTTGATACTTCAACGGGCGCTGTTATTGATGGCGATGGCCCAACCCTTTCTATTGAAGCTGGCTCGACGATCGCATTTACCAAGCCAGAAAGCTTTATCCGCATAGCGCGCGGCGCAAACATCGAAGCAATTGGCGAAGTAGACAAGCCGATTGTATTTACAAGTATTGCTGAGGTAGATGGTGATGATACCACCACTGCACAAATTGGCGACTGGGGTGGCGTTCAGATTAATGGTCGCGGGCATTCTATCCGCTGCTCTGCTGATGCGGCAGCTCAAGATATGTGTAATCACGCAGCTGAGGGCATCGTTTCATACTATGGCGGTAATGACCCGCAGGATAACAGCGGTGTACTTAAACACATCGTTATTAAGTATGCGGGCTTTGGTGTTGAGGGTGATGAGCTCAATGGCCTTACTCTTAACGCGGTAGGCTCGGGAACAACTATTGATTACGTTCATGTGCACAACGGTTTCGACGATGGTATCGAGCTATTCGGCGGCAGCGTTGATTTGAAACACATTGTTGTTACAGAAACTGGCGATGATGGTATTGACTGGGATGAAGGCTGGAAAGGACGAGGTCAATACATTCTCGTGCGCTCTAACAGCTACGGTAACCACGGGTTTGAAACAGATGGTGCCAAGGTTGACCCTTTATCAACGGATGGCCAGGACTTAGTGACGACGGTTTCTAATCCGACAATCGCTAACGCAACCGTAGTCACCACAGGTGATCAAGGTGAAGAAGGTCGTCGCACAGGTGCCGGTATGGAAATGAAAGAGTGGGGTAAGGCACAACTTGCGAACATGTTATTTGTGAACTCCTCTAACGTTGATGGTGCTGGATGCTTCGACTTGTACAACGAAAAAGACCAATCTGGTGCAGCAGGTGTACACGCTAATGCCAATAATGGCGACATTGCCTTCATGAGCTCTGTATTTGCATGTGGTAAAAACTTCGAACAAGTGAATACACCACTTACCGGCGACCTTGCGAGCTTCGATGTAGAGAACTGGTTTACCTCAGGTGAGAATAATCAACTTATCGGGTTTGCAGATTTCAATAATGTCGTCGCAACAGACGGTGTTTCAACTAAGACCTCCATTACAGATGCAGATGGTAATGTGGTGGCAGTAACACCAAAAGATATGAGTGAAGTAGATTCATTCTTTACTAATGCTGGCTACATCGGTGCATTACAAGAGGGTGAAACGGGCGAGTGGGCTCAGTTTGTAGCTGCTTCTTTAGCTCGCGCTGGTAATTAATCTAGACCAGTTCTGATGTAAAAGGCGCTTAGGCGCCTTTGTTGAAAGAATTTACGGTTTAGAGGATGAAAAAAATGAAACAACAAAAGCAGTTTAAAGCGAATTTGATTACTTTATCCATGCTCTCTCTCTTCTCTTCTTTTTCCTCTTACGCAGCTGATGCTGAAGACGCGATAAATGAAGGTGCAATTGAAGAGGTTGTAGCGACAGGAACACGGTTGAAAGGCAGTGCTAGTGCGGTAATCGAAGAGCGCAAGAACCAGGCATTTGTCGCCGATATTATGGGTTCTGAGCAGATCTCACGAACCGGTGACAGCGACGCGGCGTCAGCACTTAGGCGGGTTACAGGTTTATCATTAGTCAACGATAAATTCATATATGTTCGCGGCTTGGGTGAGCGCTACTCGAGTGTGCGATTAAATGGTGCGACTGTACCTAGCCCTGATTTGACGAGAAATGTAATTCCTCTTGATATTTTTCCTTCCAGTATTATTGAATCTTTGGCGGTACAAAAAGCCTACTCTCCCAATATGCCAGCAGCATTTGGTGGGGGAGACGTTAATATCCGCACAAAAAGCATACCCACTGATACGGTCTTTAAAATTGAAATAGGTGCAGCGTATAAAGACACCAACGATGACGGTTACACCTACAGTGGTGGCAGTGACGATTGGTTAGGCAGTGATGATGGCACCCGCGCTATGCCGGCGCTTGTGCGCAATGGTCTCAATACCTACATAAATGGGTTATCGGATATCTCAATCCGAAACATCCGTGATGTTGAGTCTAAAAAGTTGGGCTCTGACATTGGTCAACAGGCCGCTATCGCGCTTAATAAAGAGCTAACAAAAGCACTTCCTCGAGATTTTGGGTTGGAGCAGGAAAATTTAGACCCTGATGCCAGTGTTAAAGCTGTTTATGGCGATCGCTTCGATGATTTATTTGGCTTTGGTGGGTCTTTTGGCTTTCTAGCATCACTCGCATATGAAAACGAGTGGTCGAATTCCGATGAGTTTAGTGCCGTGCTCTCTTCTGTCGAAGCGTCTGATTTTGAGTGCTCACAAGATGATTTCACGTGTTACTCAGCCACTGATAAAGAAGTTTCAACCAAGCACAATATTAAACTTAACAGCTCTGTTAATGTTGGTTATAAGCTCGATGGTCATGATGTGACTGCGACCTACATGATGTTACGCGATAGCGAAGACGAAGCGTCTGTCTCTCTCTATCAAGAGCCCTCAAAGTCCTTGAGTATTGCTGATGGGCAGCTTCAACGTAGCCATCTGACGTCTTTTGAAGAACGTGAATTAAATATCTTACAACTTCGCGGTATGCATAACCTCGACTGGGGTTTTCTCTCCGGAGTCGGCGTAGATTGGCAGTACACCGATTCGAAAGCAACCACAGACATACCTGGCGAGCTTGAAGTGACTGTTCGTGATGAATATGAAAATGGTGAATACCAACGAACTTTCTATAATGGCGGTTTAGGTGGCAACCCTTATCTATATCGTTTCGTAGAACTCGAAGATGATGTAGAGAATTGGGGGGTGAACATCAATAAGATGTTCTACTTTGATGGAGGTAACTTGGAGGTTGCTGGGGGTGGCTACTTTATCGAAAAGACACGTGATTACCGCACTGACTTTTTCAACTATCGATTTGGTCAGACCCAGGCCTTAGAACTCGCGCAAAGCGAAGAACAAGCTCTTAATATTGGTAGCTTTTTTGCTGATGATTCGGTGGTCGATAACACCGATGTGGAGTTGTTATTCCAAGAGCCTACAGCGGATGACTATCTAGCAGCGCAAATGATCGACGCCTACTACGGCTCATTCGACCTCACCTTCGCTGAACATTGGCGTTTGAGTGGGGGTGTAAGATACGAGGATTTCCGTCAGGTCGCGCTAGCATTTTCACGCTCTGCCTTTGACCCGGCGCTGCTTGCAGATAAACTCAGTGCTGAGGCAATAGAACAAGCAACGGTCATGGAAGACGAGTATTTTACGTCACTGTCGATGACATACAGCCAGGAAGCTTATCAAGTTCGATTTGGCTACGGTAGCACTGTGGTTCGACCTGATTTACGAGAGCTTAGCCCGGTGCAATTCCAAGACCCATTGACTGATTACCGAACATTAGGTAATCCATATTTAGAGTCGAGCCATTTGGATAACTATGATGCGCGTATCGAGTTCTATATGGACAATGGCGACAACTATTCAATAGGCGCATTTTACAAAGATATCGATAAGCCCATTGAAGCTTTACTTACCGAAAGTGATGGTCGTTTTACGTTGCAATTCGACAATGCCGACAATGCTTACGTCTATGGTATAGAAGCTGAATGGCTCACAGAGCTGCACAGTGACATCCTTGGTGGGGCCTTTTTCACCTCAGGAAACTTAACTCTGAGTGATTCAGAGGTTGAGATCTTGGAATCTCAACGTGGTGATTTAACAAACCTCACTCGTCGCATGACTGGTCACTCAAAATACGTGGCGAATTTGCAGTTAAACTACGACTCACATAACGGCATGCATCAAGCCTCTCTCATTTACAACGTATTTGGTGATAGGATTCTAGCCGCTGGTGTAAATAACTTCGATGATGCTTACGAACAACCTTTACACTCTTTGGATTTGGTCTATAGCTATTACCCAACATTCAATACTACTTTAACATTTAAAGTGAAAAATATGTTGGGCCAAGACTTTGAAGTTGAACAAAATGATGTGCTCATTCGTTCAGCGACTAAACCAACAGAGTTTAGCCTTAGCTTTGCTTATGAGTTCTAGTTACAGGTAACAACAAAGAAAAGCCCAGCCAGTGCTGTAATGCTTGTCAGTTAAGAACTGGCAAGCATTTTTTTTGA
>CEVA01014102.1_pt1 | contig 25634 bp, 16 predicted proteins | sample 361521 | NCBI WGS metagenome assembly CEVA01 (sample SAMEA2622823, study PRJEB7988) | marine metagenome | isolation source: saline water (ENVO:00002010), including
TAGGCGAGAACAAGCAATTACTTATAGCCATTGTTGTAAACAGTTTTTTTATTCGTTATCGTAAAATTCTATTGTATTCAAGAGTTGTTTTTCGAAGCGATAAATATCATCTACCGATTCAATTTTCTCTCGTGTTTCATTTTTGTCTTGGTCAAACAGACTGATGTATTTAACTCCTCCGTTTAAATGAAGTCGACAAATCGGTTTTCTGTTGTTATCGTCTAATAAAACTCCAAAATAAGATTGTGTATCACGATGTACAATTCTTTCTTTTCCGATTTTTCTTCGCAGAATTGCAACAACAATTTGATAACCTTCCATTTCCTCTTCGGTAGTTTCAACTTTGCTTTTTGGTTGTTCCTCAACGTGTTCTTCGGCTTGTTGTTTTTCTTGCTCTTTATTTAAAGCGGAATTTAGTCTGTCGTTTACTTTTTCGCTGATTATTTGGTTAAACGCTTTATTTACGATTTCTGTAAATTCCTCCATTACTTTTGAAGTCAAACGTCCGCTATAAGCTTTGTTTGCAAATAACTTTACAAAATCTTGAGAGGGTTCCGCAATTTCTTGGTCAATCAGAGATTTTATTTCACGAGTGTATTTTAAATTACTTGCATTATCTACAATTGAAGAAACATCAAATTTTGACTTATGAAATTTTTCAATTTCCTTGACAGTACTTTCTTTTAGTTTAGTAATGTCAAATTCCAAAAATGGTTTTTCGTCCATTTTATTGGTTTCTTCCAAATCCGTGTAAAATCTGTATTGTATTCCGTTTGTCAAAAGTGCGAAACGGGTTTTTGTAACGTGGAAATATCTAAAAAGTTGAGAGTTATGAACGTCTAAATTTTGTTTCCAATGTTTACACTCAACTATTAAAATCGGATTTCCATTTTGAAATATAGCATAATCAACTTTTTCTCCCTTTTTTAGCCCTAAATCAGCTGTAAATTCAGGTACAACTTCTGTCGGATTGAAAGTGTCGTATCCTAAAATGTTAATAAATGGAAGTGTGAAAGCGTGTTTTGTCGATTCTTCAGTATCGATTTTGTCTTTCAATTGGTCGACTTTCTCTGCAAGTCCTTTAAGTTGGCTGTGTAATTCCATATTTTTATTTTATGTTCTTTGTTTCGTCAAAATTGTTTACAACGGTAACGTGTATGGCTAGTTGCGGTGTAAATTAGCTTTTTCTTTCAGTTAAGCAAGAGCAAGTACAGCTGTTTTATCCTTATAAACTATCTGGTTGTTATACCTGATGACAAAATCTATAAATCTAAACTGCTGTACTTGCGGTTCTCTTGCAAATACTAAATTGCCTCTGTCTTAGCTATTAGCCGCAATTGGCTATACGCCATGTTAGGCACAGTGCTTTTTAATTCGCTTTTCTCAATTCAATCAGCGTATTTGTTGGACCATCGACATTAAATAGTTCATATTTCCAGTTACTATTTCCACAAGGGCATATGGCTCTTACACCAACATTCAGTTGACCAGGATTATAAGGTTTCACATCTACAAAAGCTGAATCATCATAAAATCGAATAGCACTATTAGGTATTTGCCATTCAAAAGTCAAGTTCAACGGTCCATTGGCAGGATAGAGCATTGTTTGATAACTTGCTTTTAGTTTAGACCATCTACCAGCATATAAGTCATAAGCTCCAATTTTCTGTATATGTATGTTGTCGCTATTTGGAATTCCAACCCAAACGCCTTTTTCAATGGTAAAACTGCTGTTCGGCAAGTTAGCTGTAATTAAACCAGCATACTCATCGTCATAAATATCTGAGGTCACCGTAACACTGTTTGCTGTATGCGAGATGATGTTTAAATTGTCGGATACTGTCCATTCTATATCATTTACACAAGGATGATTAAGACCGCTAATGTAGTATGTATATTGTTGATTATCGCAAACTGAGGTTTCTCCTGTTAGTGATGCATTACTAACACGATTAGGTAAAATACCAACTTCTATGTCTTTAGTTACTGTAATAGAACCGCATCTTGGATTATAATAGTAAACCTCTAAAGTCACAATACCATAGTTGTCAGGATTTAATTGATTTAATGTAATTTCATTGCCGTTTGAAGTGAATGACACCAAATTATCAGGGTCAATAACTGACCAATTTACTATAGTTGCAAGGTTTGTAACCGAATAAACACCTGTTGTACATAAAATATCTTCGCCTGAAATTTCTGCATTAATACAAAAAGCTGAACAATCTGATAGCTCTGGTGTTTGACTGTCATCTAATTCAGTAACTAACCAATTACCATTGATTCTATTAAAAGAGATATGTTCACTATTTGTATTAGATGGGTCAAACCTATTGAAATGTGTCACAAAATTATGAAATGGACTGTCTTTTGGTGCAGAAGGTGGATTTGCACCAACATAATCTCTTTTATAATCCATATCATCAAGACTAGTTATACCTCTACCAGCATCTAATGCACTCGCAGTAGGAATAAAACCATATCTACCAAAAGTACCATTATTTTGCAGAGTAGGTAAAGTATTAAACAAATCTCCCAAATAATTTTCAATAGTATAAGCACCACCACCATAGGAATCGTAAGGGAAAATACCATTTGGCTGATGTTTTTCTTCTCTAGTAAGGTTAACACTTATAGGAACAACCCACAAAATTTTCTTTTTGTAAGTAATCCTACCGTAATAAATTTGCTTATTCTCATTAAGACTTGTCATGGCAGAAGCATTAAATATAATATCGTATTTAGAATTGCCTGGTAATACACCTAAAACCATTAAAGCAGCACCTTGCCAAGTTCCCGCAAGGACAATACCTACACCAATATCTGTAAGCCCAATAATAGAGTTTAGAATAGTTTTATCTGCAGCTGTTTTTTCGTATCTAATTAACGAAGTATCATGCGTATATTCCACACCACACTCGCTACCATTGGCTATAGCAATATTACGAATAGGCATACCTTCATCTCCTTGTGGATAACCCATATCACTTAGTTCTTGTTGCCAAGCATCGTGTATTACATTTTTAATTTCATAATCCATGTTTACCCAATTATATAGCATTTGTCTTGATGCTGGAAAATCCGATATGCTTAAATATTGGCTTGGCGTTACAAATTCTCCTAAATCATAAAGTATATCAGTGCCAAAAACACTAATTACTGTATCGCCAAAGATACCAGACGCATCATAAGCTAATGGAAGTATAACCTCTCCAAATAAAAGTGGTAATGGTGCAGATTGGTACATGTTATTAACATGGCGATACATGTGTTGCATACCAATTGGTGTGTTAGCTCCAAGATGTGGTGCATCATGGCTAATGTACAAATTAGTGTCGTGGTTAAAATCACGGTTTTGTTCTATATCTGCAAGTGCATAACGAGCCACCAAGCCTCCCATACTTTGACCTATTATTGTGTTTGGTGTATCACTTAATTTGTTGTCATTAACATAACGTATAGCTTCTTCGAATGCAAATGCGTTGCGTTGTATAAAATCAACGCCGTTGTCCCAATCAACGTAAATTATATCGTAAGTGTTGATTTGAGAAGGCAAATTTGAAGATGAAGTATTAACATTATTTAAGAATTTAATTATGTTATTATCACCAGCCTCTTGTTCTGGGTTGAGTATAGCTCCTGTATCAAAGCCTTCAGCTACAATTAATGGTTTTGTAATACCTTCTGCCCCAACATCTTTAATATAAAGTGTTGCAGTAGCATATTTACCATAATAAGGCACACTAGCAGTTACAGTAGTTTTATAATACCCATCAAAATCAGAGACACCTTGTGTCGTATTTGAAGTTGGCGGATTTGGTGTCTGAGAGGTTTTAAGGCTAGCAATATCTTTTGTTTTTAAGCCTTCTTCTATTTCTATTTTACTATGGCTATATAATGTTTGGCCATTGGTTAATGTAAGTTTAAACTTCCATGTATAGGTATTGGCTTGTGTATAGCTAACATTTATAATTTGATTATAGTTTACAGTTCTATACCCTTGGCCATCTTGAAAATCTACAGCAATACTTTGTATTTGTGATGGATAATTAGACAGAAAAATATCCTGAGGCAATTTAACTTGAAAATTTAAACCTTTGTAACTGTTTATTGATGGTGCTAAAATAAAAGTACTCTTTTCTTCGTAAGGGTTTTGCCAGATGCCATTGGTATATACATCGTAAATCTTATTGTTGGTAACGTTAATTTTACCAGAAGTTTTGGCATTATCTTTAAACTTGGCATATTTAAAGTAAAGACCGCCAAGTGTAATAACACGTTCTGTTCTGTGGTTATGCCAACGTTTTTCAAACTCTTGAGGTTGTATAAAGCCAGTATTTACTTGACGTATACGAGAAGATATCAAATCGTAAAAAGACTCATGTACCGTCGCACGACTTGTATAATTGTTAGTTGATAGGCTACCACTGTAACTGCTTAGGTCTACATAGTCTAACCCAAAATCTGTTAAAATGCCATGTGGTACTCGGTTTTTATCCAAGTGCTGAAATATGGAATTCATTTGGTTGGCAAAATCGGTATTTGCGGATTGAGAATACATTTGGTTACTATCAAAAACTAAAAATAACAGTAACAATGCGCAATAGAATTTTGATTTTAAATTCATAACTTTGAAATTGAATGTTTAAACTTTAATTTATATTAGGTTTGATTTCAGAACCGCTTTGTGTCCGCAAAGTGGTTCTTTTTTAATAGACATAGTCAAAACGACCTTCTCGTATTTCTACTATTTCTCCTTCTTCATTAATGGCATCGAACCAAAATGTGCCTGAAATTATTGAGTTAGAAAGATCTAAATAATTGATTTTTAGTTCTCCTGTGTTATTTGAGTTTGTATAAAAATAATTTGACGCATTAATACCATAAAAAGCTCCTCCTCCAATAAATGGTTCAAAAATGGTGTTGTCTTGGTCTAATGTATAAATCTCTTGAACTTGTAAATTTATTTCATTAGTTCTTACCGATATCGTTTTTACACCTGTTCCTCTTAAATCACTAAAAGATAAACTAAAATAAAATTGACCGTCCAAATATTCATAATTAACAACAACAGCAGGATTTATACCCTCAGCTTTTGGTAAGAAAACTTCGCCATTCACTAAACATCCTACTGTATTTGCTCCAGTTTGTGTTTCTGGTGGTAAAGTGTCACCACCATTATCGTCGTCGTTGTTGCAACAGCTTAATGTAAGTCCAATCACAATAAGTAAAAGTGTTTTTTTCATAATTCGGATTTTTCTTTAAATATATTCATTTTCCCGTAAACTTGCTCACGCATTGTGCCTAACGGTCTCGTATAACCGTCAGTTACGGGTTTATATGCGTTAATTTTCGGTTTGCACTGACTTTAGCAATTCCGAGTGGATTCGTACGTAGTCGAATCCGCCGTAATTGCGGTTATACATTGTTATATAGTATTATCACTCATTTTTATCAAATTGCTTTCAAACCCTTTATTTATAGGGGTTTTTTGTTTTTGAGTAATGCAGAATAATGCAATAAAATGCTACTAAATGTTAGGTTTGTTGTACCTATTGTTGTACCTTAGTAACACGTTGCACCCAATTGCACAGCCTAAAAACCAGAGTTTTATGTCTTCAATTAAAGTAGTTTTAAGAAAAAACAAGATAGATAAAGCAGGACTTGCACCGCTTTATTTACGAGTAATCAAAAACAGAAAAACTAAATTCATTTCATTAAGCGTAAAATTACAGCCTAATGAATGGGATGAAGATAAACAAAAAGTAAAGAAGAATCATAAAAGCTCTACAAGATTAAATGCATACATATCCAAAAAGATAGCAGATGCAGAAGGCGAGATTGCAGACCTTGAAAGAAGAAATCAATCTACATCAGCAAGAAGAATAAAAGAGGCTATTAAAGGTAAACCCTTAATTAACTTTTTCGAATTTGCTTATGATAGATGTGAGAAGTTAAAAGATACTGTCACACTATCTACTTACAGGAGTTATAAAAACAACATAGAAAAGTTTGAAAGGTTTATAGGGCATCGTGAAATAATGTTTGATGATATTACAGCGACAACCTTAAAAAATTATGCTTCGCATTGCAGTTCTAAATTAGGAAACAATAACACAACTATAAATTATGCGTTTAGAATCCTAAATTTAATGTTTAGAGAGGCTAAAAGCGAAGATTTAATATCTAATGAACTTGCACCTTTTACAAAGTTTAAAGTAAAGAAAAACAAGACTACAAAGCGTTATTTAAACGAAGAACAGTTTGAAGCTTTTATGAATTTAGAAGTGCCACAAGAACATAAAGCACAGGTTATCAAAGATATGTTTATCTTTTCTGTTTTTTCTGGTGGATTACGTTTTGGCGATGTTATCGAATTACAATGGAAAAACTACGATAGCAAAAATCATAGAATTACAAAGACGATAAGAAAAACCAAAAGACAGCACAGTATTAAAATAGGTCAAAAAGCGGTTGATATTTTAGAAAAATACAAAAATAAAGACCAAAAGCAAAATGATATAATTTTTCCATTTGCAAAAGTTGATGAGTTATATTTTAAAGACAGAGAACACAGAAGTTTAATAACCAATAGAGCAATTTCATTAAGTAATATGTATTTAAGTAGAATAGGAAAAGAATTAGAATTACCGTTTAATTTATCTTTCCATATAAGCCGACATACATTTGCTACCAGAGCTTTAAACAATGGTATGCGTATAGAACACGTTTCTAAACTTATGGACCATTCAGATATTGGTATAACACAAGTATATGCAAAAATAATAGGTAGTGAATTAGATAACGCAGTAGATAAATATATAAATTAGTATGAATAGAAATCCTCATTTTTTAGTTACAGGAATGCAGAAATATGATGTTTGTGGTTCCGAAATGATTTACCTTAAAGGTTCTGCATATGAAAAGCCTTTTCCTATTCAATATTTCCCAAATCCAGAACATAACCTTGATAATTGTGAAGGCTGTAAAAACACACATCAAAAAATACTAAAAGAAGTAGGAGATTATTTTAAAGACTTTCCAAATTGTTGTGAAAGACATAAGAATTTAAAAAAGCACAGTTTGTTTAAAGGTGATGACTTTAAAGACCTAGCTAAAATGGTAGCCGATAAAGTCATCTACACACATCATCATATATTAAATAATTTAGATCAAGATAATTGGGAGGAAGAAATATATAATTATTTAGAATATGCTGTTACAAGTTTCGGTCAAACACCAGAAAATTGCGGAGAACCACCAGCACTAAGTTGGTTTATGGATTACACAAAAAGAATGCAACTTAACCATAAGTTAGTTGGTAAAGATGCACAGTATAAACCTAGACAAGAAAAGGTTATAGATACAATCACAAATTTTTTTAAACCTAAAGGAAAAGGAAAGAAAGATTTTAATTTATTGTTGAGTACTTATGATAGATGGTACAAATTTTTTCCTTTTGAAATAGCAATGTTTACTAATCTCAAAAAACACTTTTCCAGAACACTTCCTGTTTTAGCAGAAAAACCTAAAACAAACCCTTACTTAGGTACAGCAAAAGTAGAGTTATTAACTCAAGCACAATTATTAAAAAACTTATCTAACATAACAAACCACATTTTACTAAGTATTGATACAACGCAATTATTAGAAAATGAATACATCACAGATAGTAAAAAATATGCTTTTGATTTAAAAAAGAAAGCGCACTCACTAAATCAAAAAACATTATTAGAAAAACCTACTAAAAACGAGAAAGAATATATAAAAACAATAAAAGCTTGGTTAAACAATGAAAAGAGTTTTATCAATGAAATAAAAGATGATATTAAAGCTTTACCTGTAAAAAAGGAAGATGTTAAACAAGATTTTTATACCATCATTAAGGATAAAGCAGTTCAAGAATATGTATTGCAAATATTAAATGATTTAAGTATAACTGTAGAAGGTAAATCTGTTTTAACACCTAGAAAAAAAGGTGCTCTTCGTGGAGTAGTAGAGGCATTAAAACAAAAAAGAATTATACCTAACATAGGCTTAGCAACACTTTGTAATGTAATAGCCGAAAAAATAAATCTCGAATTAAAATCAGAATTAGATGCTTCAAATATATCAGAAGATTATTTAAATGATGCTTTAGATTATATAAAAAGGAACCCTTTGCACTAAATTTTATTCATTATAAGGGTTTTATAAGGGGGTGCTTTTAGCACCCTATCAATAATGACTTCTTGCGGTATTATAAATTTTAAAATGCATACCAAATGGAAGCAATTATTTTAAGTACGCAACAGTACACAGACTTAGTAAACCGTTTAGACGAGCTAAACAAAAAACTAGAAGAGAAACAGAAAAATCCTCAAGATACTTTTCTAGACAATCAAGAATTTCTTCAGCTAATGAATATTAGCAAAAGAACAGCGCAAACCTGGAGGGATGAAGGCGTTATTTCTTTTTCACAAATAGGTTCTAAAATCTATTATCGTATGAGTGACGTGCAAAAGTTATTAGACAATAACTACCGTAAAGCATTCACTACCAAAAGAAACAATTATTAACCTAAAACCTTATAGAAAGATGACAGCAGCTGTATCAGTCTTTAGAGACTTTGTATATAAGGTTTCAGACAAACCTTTAGTAGAAGTGCTTAATAATATTAAAACAGGCACTTATAAAACAGAAATCGACAAAATAAGACACTTAATGTCTGAGGGTAAAGAAGAAGAAACCGAAACCCTAAAAAAACAATTATTAGGATTTACTGCATCTGGAGTATTCGATAATTATAGAAGTAGTGAAAACCTTGAAGTTTACACACAATTTATAATTCTTGACATTGATAAACTATCAGAATCAGAACTTAATCGTATCATTCCTGTTATAAATGTAGCACCATATACCTATGCCTGTTTTATTAGCACAAGAGGTAAAGGGGTGAAGTTTATAGTACGTGTAAATTCAAATGTAGAGCAACATAAAACGGTTTACAATCAAGTAGTAGATTATTACGAACAAGCATTAAATACGGTAGTAGATACTTCTGGAAGCGACTATGCAAGATTGTGTTTTATGTCTTACGACGAAAATTGCTATATCAATACAGAAGCAACAATTTTTGAAATCCAAGAAGAAGAAAAACAAACAATAACAGAAAGTGATGCTAATACTAATAATCATCAACAATTATCTATTGTAGAAATACTAAATAAATGCGAAGCGTTTACCAATCAAAAAGTCGAGTATCACGAAGGAAACAGAAATAACTACATATATCTATTTTCAGCAAACGCTTGTAGATTTGGAGTTATAGAAGAAGATGTTTACCAATACTGTATTGCAAATTTCGATTTATCAGAAAAAGAAATAAAAACAACGGTTAGAAGTGCTTATAAAAGCAATAATGCAGACTTTGCAAAGTTTGCAAAATTTGCAAACGCTACAGTTTCAGAAGAAGTACAAAATCAAGACAACCAAAACTTAGAAAGTTTATCACTTTTAACAACTACGCCAACTGTTCCAGAAGACGTATATAATTCATTACCTATAATATTTCAAAAAGGGATTGAAGTACTAAAAACCCAACGCGAAAAAGATGTATTTCTTACAGGAGCATTAAGTATTCTATCAGGTTGCTTACCTAATGTTTTAGGCTTGTACGGTGGTAAAGAAGTCTATCCCACTTTATTTTCATTTTTGTTAGCACCAGCAGCTTCTGGAAAAGGAGCGTTAACATACGCCAAAATGTTAGCCGATAAATATCATCAAGCAGTAATTCAAAATTCTAAAGATGAAGAAGCAGATTATAAAAAAGAATTAGAAGCGCAAAAGCAAGCTAAAAAGTATCTTAAAAAAGGAGAAGAAGCACCAGAGGAGCCAACACAACCACCTTTTCAAGTGGTTTACATTCCTGCAAATACAAGTAATGCGAAAATGATAAAACATATCGAAGATAACGAGGGGTTTGGTATCATATGCGAAACCGAAGCAGATACTTTAGGGCAAACCTTTAAAAACGATTGGGGTTCATACTCAGACTTATTACGAAAGGCTTACCATCACGAAAAAATATCCATTTCAAGAAAAACTAATAACGAGTATTTCGAAATCGACAACCCAAGATTGTCGGTGGTGCTTTCTGGTACACCTAATCAAATATTAAACATCATACAATCGGCAGAAGATGGTTTGTTTAGTAGATTTATGTTCTATGTGTTTGCATCCAATCCAGAGTGGTTAGACCCATCCCCAAAATCCAATCCAGTTAATTTAACCGAACATTTTAAACATCTTTCAGATGAAGTCTATCGTATGGTAAGATATTTAGATAATACGGTGACTAATATTCATTTGTCAGATGCACAATGGCAAAAGTTTAATCCGTTGTTTGATGAGTATTTATTTAGAATCTACAACCTAGTAAGTAAAGATGCTACAAGTGTAGTAAAGCGTTTAGGGCTAATGGTATATCGGTTTTGTATGATATTTACAGCCATAAGAAAATACGAATACCAATTAAAAGACACCGATTTAGAATGTACCGACCAAGATTTTGAAAATGCACTAAAATTAGCCGATGTCTATTTACAACACAGTATTTTAGTATTCAAAAACTTACCAAATAACACAACAAATATGCAGTTTAAACCTACCTCACCAAAAGCTAATTTTTTAAAAGAATTACCGCAAGAGTTTAGCAGAAAACAAGCAGTAACTATTGGTGATAAATTAAAAATTAAAGAGCGTACGGTAGATAATTATTTAGCAAAACTAGAACAAGCTGGTTACCTACTAAAACCTAAAGCGGGTTATTATCAAAAAATAATGAGTTTGTAAGGTTTGCAGAGTTTGCAAACTTTGCAAGGTTTTATAGTTTTAGTTGTTTGAAATATTTATATTTTTAGGGTTTCATAATACCAACTATTGAATGTCAACAAAGTTTTTTACTAATAAAAATAATAACAACTTAATAAATAAATTTAAGGGTGTATTTGAAAACCAATCAATACATAGTTTCGACGCACTCGTAGGGTATTTTAGAGCATCAGGATATTTTAAAATTAGACCTCTACTTGACAATGTGCCTGAAATTAGAATATTAGTAGGAATCAACGTAGATGACTTAATAAACGAAGCTCAAAAAAAAGGGCAACTTTATTTAGAAAACACGACGCATACAAAAGAAGAATATATAAACTTTGTTTCAGAAGATATATCTAAAGCTGAATATAGTGAAGACGTTGAAAATGGTATCATTCAATTTATTGAAGATATTATTACAAAAAAGGTAACTATAAAAGCGCACGGTAAAAGAAATCTACACGCAAAAGTTTACATTTTTAGACCAAAACCTTTTAATGAACACACCAATGGTAGTGTTATTACAGGTTCATCCAATTTAACGGATGCAGGATTAGGTTCAAACGCATCATCTAACTACGAGTTTAATGTATTACTTAAAGATTACGAAGATGTCGTATTTGCTACAAAAGAGTTTGAAGAGCTTTGGGAAGAATCTACAGAATTATTACCTGTTGACATAAAAGGCTTAAAAAAGAAAACTTATTTAAATGAGGATATAACACCTTACGAACTCTATATAAAAATGCTGATAGAGTATTTTGGGGATGCGGTTATTAGAGATAAAATTTCAAGTAGAGATTTACCAGATGGTTACACCAACTTACAATATCAATCTGATGCTGTTGTAGAAGGTTTCGATAAATTAATGAAGCATAACGGTTTTATACTTGCTGATGTAGTTGGTTTGGGTAAAACAGTTGTGGCTTCAAGAATTATCAAAAGATATATAGATAAAAACGGATATAATACAAAAGTATTAGTGGTATATCCAAATGCATTAGAAGCTAACTGGAAAAACACGATTAAAGATTTTGGAATTACTAATTATGTACAATTTATAACCAATGGTAGTTTACATAAAATCATAGATGGTGATAATATCAACTATCATAATCCTGAAGAATACGATTTAATTGTAGTCGATGAATCGCATAAGTTTAGATCTGGAACTTCAAATATGTATGGGTTGTTAGAGTTAATTTGTAAAACACCTCGTATTTCGGTCGGTAACGATATAAACAGAAAGAAAAAGGTAATGCTTATATCGGCAACACCACTTAATAATAAGCCTGATGATATAGCAAATCAAGTATATTTATTTCAAGACTCTAGAAAATCAACTATTGAAGGTGTACCAAATCTTCAAACCTTTTTTTCAAAAAAGATTGAAGCCTACAAACAACTATATAAAGTAAAAGACCATAAAGAATTAGTTCAAAAAGTAAAAGACATTTATCTACCTATTAGAGATAAGATTTTTACAGAATTAGTAATTCGTAGAACAAGAGCAGATATTCAAAATATCAAGCGATATAAAGAAGACGTAGATGCACAAGGAATGTCTTTTCCTGATATTAGAGCACCTCAAAAAGTAGAATATACTTTTAATGAAAATCTAAATAGTCTTTTTTATGAAACAGTATTCAATCTAATTGATGGAGTTGGTTATTATCGTTACCGTGCTATAGAGTTTATTAATGAAGAGTATTTAGATATTTACGATAACGCTACGCTTATCTCAAGGCAATTAGCAATGATTATGAAAACCCAAATGGTAAAACGTTTGGAGAGTAGTTTCTTTGCCTTTAAAAAATCATTAAAAAGGTTTCAAGCTTCCAATCAGCGAATGATTGAAATGTTTGAAAATGACAAGATTTTTGTTGCACCAGATTTAGACCTCAATAAATTTTATGATGAAGGTAAAGAAGATGAAATTGAAGACAAAATAAACGAACTTAATGAGCAATCACCTAATAATGCCATTTATAAAGCTGAAGATTTTTCACCTGAATTATTAGAAGGCTTAAAGCGAGACCAAGAAATTATTGATGACCTATTTACAAAGTGGGAAGCTGTTCACGAAGACCCTAAAATCGTTAAGTTCATTAGTGACTTAAATAAAGTATTCTTTGATAAAGATAATCTTGAAAAAAAATTAGTCATATTTTCAGAATCTAAAGAGACCGTAAAATATTTAGCAGACGAATTAGAGAAAATTGGTCGTAAAGATATAATGGCTATTAGTGCATCAAATGTCAAAAAGCGTTTTAATACTATCCGTAAAAACTTTGATGCTAATTACCCAGGTAAACAGGAAAACGAATACAATATAATTATTTCCACAGAGGTTCTGGCGGAAGGTATCAACTTGCATCGTAGTAACGTAATTCTTAATTACGATATTCCTTGGAATGCAACACGTTTAATGCAGCGTATAGGGCGTGTTAACCGTATTGGTACAAAAGCCAAAGAAATACTGATTTACAATTTTTATCCTACAGCGCAATCAGACGCGTTAATCAAGCTTAATGAAAAAGCCTTGAAAAAATTACAAGGTTTCCATTCTGCTTTTGGTGAAGACAGTAAAATATACTCTGAACAAGAGGAAATCATCAATAACACATTAGGTGATTTACAACCTAAAGAAGAAATAGATGAACGCCTACAGTATCTTGAAATAGTTAGAGAACTCTATTTAGATAATACAAGAGAATATAAACGACTAAAGGAACTACCTATAAAAAGTAGAGTTGGTAGAATAGCTAAAATTAAAGCAGAAATAGCGCAAGATGTTATTGGCCAAACTTTAGAAGATGCTTCATTGTGTTACCTGCGTAACAAAATGAAAGAGAGTTTTTATATCAGTAATGAAAAACAATGTGTCGAAATCACGTTTATACAAGCTGTAAAACTCTTTGAAGCACTTAAAAAAGAGAAATCTGTGAAGTTAGTAGATAATCATTTTGACGCTGTTAATATTGCTGTGAAGCACTTCAAAACAGTTTATAACTCAATGTTTAGTGTAGAGGAATATGACACCTCAAATCTATCGGTTCAAGAACGTAATTCGGTAATGTTCCTTAAAGCGATTATAGATTTAAAAAAATCCTTCCCTAACGAAGTATCAGATGAATTTGAAGATTTACTAAACACCTCTCTAAAAATTATTTATATGGGTGTATTTAGAAAATTTAGAAATGATATATCTGCATTGGCAAGAAGGCAAAAACAGAAAAAGCGTAAAATGACTTTAGCTAAAACCATAGCAGAATTAAATACCATTATGAACAAGTATCCTATTAAGCAAATTGCAAGAATGGATGCCTTACGTTGGGAAGAAGAAAAAGAAAACACCAGACAATTTGAAGACCCTAAAATAGTCTTAACAGAGACTTTTGCATAAAATGAAAAGAGATAAATTAAAAGATATACTACAAAGCAATTACAATCGTGGTGAATGGCGTAACGTGCTCACATTTCTTTCAGGCAACAAAAACCTGTTAAAACCTCGTTTAGAGCCTAAAGAAATTGTGTTAACTACACAAAAAGCAACCAATATTGTTAAACATCTTTTTGAGTTAGGAACACTTGAAACCACTGATGGTATTACGCTTCCTATTTTTGAAATTGAATTACAGGATAACATCAAAATTGAGTATAACAAAGTAGGTGTTAACCAATTAATAAAAGAATACATTTTAAAAGATGCAGGTAAAGGTGCTATAGCAACCTATCATTATGCTGATGAAGATAAAACAGAATGGCGTTTTTCTTTTATAAGCAAGTTTGGTGGTAGTGAGTTTTTTGATGAGGTGGAAGATGTAGAAACCAATCCAAAAAAATACACCTACATTTTTGGAACACCAGAAGAACATCGTACCGCATTAGAACGCTTATATAATTTAGAGCAATCACGTTTTAGATTAGAAGATTTCTTTGAAGCCTTTAACGTAGAACCTGTTTCTAATAATTTCTTTAAAGAATATAAAAACTTCTATTTAGACTTTGTAAGTCATTTATCTTCTAATGACCAATGTAGAGAAGTTTTTGAAGCTGAAAACACCGAAGATGTAGAAAAAGACATCCGTAACTTTGTAAAACGTTTGTTAGGTCGTATTGTATTTCTATATTTTCTACAAAAAAAACATTGGTTGGGTGCAACTGATGTTGAATTTGACAAAGAAGGGAAGCCAATTAAGTATGAAGGTGGCGACACCAATTTTCTATTTAATCTTTTTGAAGCAGATAAAGAACAGTTTTACACCAATTGGTTAAGCAAATTATTCTTTAAAGCATTAAATACACCAGACAGGAAAAATGATGGGTTTGATTTACCTGAACAATATTTCATTAATAGAAATTTAAAAGAAAGTGACTTTTTAAAACCAAACAACAATCAATTAGCCATCCCATTTTTAAATGGTGGCTTATTTGAAGAACACCAAGAGCCAAAAGCTCATAAAACATTAAAATTCCCTGGCTTTTTATTTGAAGAGTTATTTACCTTTTTTAACGGATATAACTTTACTATTTATGAAAACAGTCCTGAAGACCACACAGTAGCAGTTGACCCTGAAATGTTAGGTAATATCTTTGAAAACTTACTGGAGGATAATAACGATAAAGGAACATTCTATACACCAAAAGAGATTGTGCATTATATGACACAAGAAAGTTTGATAGAATACCTTAATACACACTTAAACAGTTTAAGTAAAGTACAAATTGAGAACTTGATTAAAAATCAAGTAATGGATGGTGTCTCTAATGAAGACCTAAAGTTTATTGAAGGTTTAATTGACAAGGTTAAGATTTGCGACCCTGCAATTGGATCTGGTGCATTCCCTATGGGCTTGTTACAAGAAATCTTTAGCTTAAAAGCCTTTATACATTTTGCTTTAGATAGACCTCAAAGCGATTGGTATCCTGCTGATATTAAACAGAACATTATTCAAAACTCTATATATGGGGTAGATTTAGAAGAAGATGCTGTAGATATTGCACGTTTACGTTTTTGGTTATCGTTGGTGGTAGATGAAGAAAAACCAAAACCTTTACCAAACTTGGATTATAAAATAATGCAAGGCAATAGTTTATTGGAGAGCTTTGAAGGAATACCTTTAAACAATACAAATTTATTTAATGCACCAACAGATAGAAACATCTCACTTTTTGAAGAGCCAGAAGAAGATTATGGTATAGGTGATGATATTAAAAAATTAATGGATGATTATTTTAATCCTAAAAACTACAGAAAAAAACAGGCTATTCATAAAGCCATAGATAAGAAGGTAATTGATTATATAGATAAATGTTTAGAAGGGTTTGAAAACCAAAAACTCATTGAACTTGCAGGTGCAAAACAATCGTTAAAGCGTAAAACAGAATTAAAACAGAAAACGCAACCAATTCTTAAAGAAATTGAGCAAATACAAGATACTTTAAACAGTAAAGGAAATGCACGTAAAAAATTAGTAGAGTTTGAAGAGAAATCTGCACGCCCTTATTTTTTATGGCATTTATTTTTTAAAGATGTTTTTGAAGATGGTGGTTTTGATATTGTAATTGGAAATCCACCTTATGTTCAATTACAAAAAATGGGGGATGAAGCGACTAAACTTCAAAATGAAAACTACAAGACTTTTAGAAGAACAGGTGATATTTATACTTTATTTTACGAAAAAGGAAATACGGTACTAAAAAATAAGGGAATACTTTCTTATATAACTTCTAATACTTGGATGCGTACAAAATTTGGTGAAGGATTACGTGAGTACTTTGCAGAAGAAACCAATATTATTAGTTTACTAAATTTTGAAGACACTCAAATTTTCCCTTCTGCTACAGTAGAAGTAAATATACTTTTATCAAAAAAAGAAAAGTGGGATAATATATTAAGAGCTACAGCTATAAAAGGTGATTACAAAAAAGGTACTGATATTTCAGATTACGAAAAGAATAATCATATTACCCTTACAGAATTGCCTAAAGATGGATGGGTAATTTTAGATTTAGGTAGTGCTAAAATAAAGCAACGTATAGAAAATATAGGTAAACCTCTAAAAGACTGGGATATTCAATTCTACCGAGGTTTTCTTACTGGTTTTAATGATGCGTTTTTTATAGATGAAAAGAAGAGAAATGAGATTATAGCAAAAGAACCAAAAGCGGAAGAAATAATTAAACCACTTTTAAGAGGTCGTGAAATAAAAAAATACGGATATGATTTTACTAATAATTATGTAATATTTAGCCATAACGGTTATACCTCAAAAAATGAAAAAATATCTAATATAAATATTGATGAATATCCGATAATTAAAGAACATTTAGATCATTATTGGGAACAAATTCAAAAAAGAACAGATAAAGGCATTACACCATATAATTTGAGAAATTGTGCTTATGTTGAAGAGTTTAATAAGGAAAAAATTGTTTGGTTGGCAATTTCGGATAAGCCTGCATTTGCTTTAGACAATTATAAAATGCACGTTACTGCACCTGCTTATATAATGACAAGTGATTGTAATAGGTATTTATTGGCTCTGCTTAATTCAAAAACTATGGAATGGTATTTAGATAAAGTATCATCTTCCACTGGTCAAGGAACAAATCAATGGAGTAAATTGTTTGTTGAGCAATTACCTATACCACAAATTAAGGATGAGAGAAGTGAGTTAATTACAAAACTTGTTAATATAATCAATTACACTAAAGATAAGTTAACATCGCCAATAAGTGAAACAGTTAGAAATGTACACATAGCACATTTTTTTGAAGAGGTTATTGATGGATGTGTATTTGAATTATACTTTAAAGAACATATGCTTGAAAAAGGCATAAATATTATAGCATTGGTACAGCAAGAAATAGTTAAAATATTTGGCAATAAAGACTTTAATGAATTAGAGGAACAAACCAAAAATCAAAAGATTTTGGAGTTTTATAAAAGTCTAAAAAATAGTGAAGTACAACAGCGTATGCGTCTATTTGTTGCTAAAAGCCCAGATATTTTAAAACCAATACTTCAAAGCTAATATGAGTAGTCCAATTAAAGAAATAGCTTTAAGTAATTTCAAGTCTTTTTATGATGAGAGTACTATAGCCCTCAACGGTAAGCACTTGTTGTTATACGGTGAAAATGGGAGTGGCAAAAGTTCAATTTATTGGGCTTTATATACTTTGCTGCAATCTGCTACCAAAACAAACTCTCAAATAGGTAAATATTTTACACCAAACAATAACGAACATCTAATTAATCACCATTTTCTTAAAGAGCATAGTTCATTTGCTATAGATAGAGAAGGTCAAATAACAGATCCACAAACAATTGGCAACAATGCATTTGTTGAAGTTGCTTTACAAGATAAGACCTCGATGGTTATTGATAGTTCGGGCTTAAATATTCTTCGCTCTTTAGATAGTGAAATTCTAAATAATTTTAATAGATATAGTGATTTCATTGCTCATAGGTTATTGATAAATTTTTACAATTTTAGAAACTCAAAAGAAATTAATTTATGGGAAGTATTTGTAAGAGATATTTTTCCTTTTCTTTTAACCAATTTAGGCAGTGGCAACGAAACACTTGGTCAAATATTGAAAGAAATAGAGTCCACAAAACCGTTCTATGGTTTTAGTGGAAGCAATTTTAGTATTAGAACAAGACGCAGTAGTGAAAGACAAAATTATGAAGCAAGAATAACTCTTTTAAACCAAAATATTAATGATTGGATTGCCGAAATTAATAGGTTGGTCAATGATTTTTATAACACCCATTTTAAAGAAAATGGTGATATAGAGTTACGAATTGCTTTAGAATATTCTAATGAGTTGGCATTTGGAGATATTGTACAAAAACATAAATATAATAATCGTGACTATCAAATACCTTCCAAACGTTATATTGATTTAAATAATCCTATTATAAAATTAAAAGTTTGGCATAAAGACAGTAATAATAATTGGATTGCAGTACATAGACCACAAACTTATTTTAACGAAGCAAAATTAACACAAATAGCTTTATCTGTTCGTTTTAGTTTGTTAGATGATTCTATAAGACCACCTTTTCCAGGTCAATTTTTAGCTTTAGATGACTTATTGATAAGTTTAGATATGAGTAATCGTGATAAAGTGTTAGATATTATTTTAAGGGAATTTGCACCAAAATATAAAATCTATTTATTTACACACGAGAGATCATTTTTTAATCTAATCAAAAGAAGAATAGAATATCAATATGATAAAGATGACTGGGTTTTTAGTGAGGCTTATATGCAAAATAGAAAAGTCTCAAAATCAGATGGTACAACAGTAGATTTACCAACAACAAACATTTATACATCAAATACTTTTTTATCACAGGCTATATTTCATCAAAATAATTTTCCGCCAGATTATCCTGCTTCAGCCAATTATTTAAGAAAAGAAATAGAAGATATTTTAACTAACTATTTACCAAAAGAGATTCTTAAAAATCCAGATGGTACTACTAAAATTAAGCTTAATGACTTTATAAACGCTTCAATAAAATTTTATGATACTTTAGGTCTTGATACAATTTTACTAAACAAAGTGAACGAATTTGTACCTGTTATGCTCAATCCTTTGTCTCATAAAGACTTATCAAGTGAGGTTTATAAAGTGGAGATAGATAAAATTATTGAATTAGCTAAATCATTAAAAACTGAAATAAAAAATCATATGTCCAATATCAGAAAAGTTGAAGCTCGTGAGGGAAAGTTAATTCTTTCTTATAATGTTAACGCTACTACTTTAAATGAATATGTAATACAATTAGAAGAAGATTTATTTGTTTATCGCAATAATGATGGGACATATAAATTATCAATAACACCAATAAATAAAGAATGTATTTGTTATGAAATTGTTTCAGGTACTAAAGGAGCCGATATTCCAATTAATCTAGCAGCTGTTCAAAAAACTGATATAAAAGATTTATACGAATCCAATTGTCAAAGAGAAGGTATTTCTGTTCAACAAAATCTTATTTCATTATTACGAACTAAAGGTAATAATAGACTGCTCAATGACATTATTGTGGATGCTTTTACTAATTAGAATCTATGCAATTAATTAATAATGAAACAAAGTTTGAAAATCATATCCGTCAAGATATTTTAACGGAAATTATAACGGATAAAGAAGCGTTTAAACTGTTCAATTTTAAAAAAGCGGTAGATGTTTTAATTGCTAAAAATGGTAAAGACCCAAAACTATTTTTTATTGAAATTAAATACCATAAAAAAAGTCACGGTAGGTTAGGTTTTGGTCAAGGCAAAGGTGCAGGTTTTCAGCCAGAAGTCTTAAAAGACAAAACCACCTATTTTGAAAATAATATGCGTTGGATATTAGGTCACGAAGACAGTGAACAATATTGGTTTGTAGACAACGATACTATTAGACAATACTTAAATGGTGATAAAGTAGGCGAAAAATATAATGGTATTAAAATTAAGTTTTTTAGGGAGGTGCAATCTATGTCTAAAGAAGCATTAATTATAAACATATCAAATTGGTTGTCATCATAAGTCCCCACAACCCAAAACCCAGTTTTTTCGTACCTCAAAATCCTCTGTCTTTTGTGTTGTTCCGCGCGCCACCACATAGTTGGTTTTATGTCACAATAGTTTTAGCCAATGCTATAATAGCACATTGCTTGTTTTATTTAAAAGTATCTATTTTGATAAATTGGTACAATAAAAAAGCAAAGAGCTATTGCTAACCCTCAAAACAACTATTCCGCCACAAAACCAACCCAAAGCTAAGTTACATAATAGAAGTTATAGTAGCAAACGGCACTTTTCAAAGGTTTGCTATCGCAGTGTTAATGCATTTTGTAGCTATAACTGGTATTATGTAAAATATCCGCTCATCCACCGCTCACATCCGAACTTCTAACCACATTTTGAACAAGCATTAAACAGTCGAACAATTAAAGGATTGCGTTAATTGATAATAATATTCGTTATCTCATTCAACTGCACAAAACCATCGTTAAGCCTGTGCAGAGCGTAGCCGAAGTATCCAAGTATTCCTTACCTCAAGTCTTTGTTTGTTTCATTTCACTAACAAATATTAAAGTCCACCTTTCCCCACCACCCAAGTCAGCGGTTATAAAAAAATAGGTTTTATTAAATTCAGTAGTACGCCATAGCATATTGCTTTTTCTCGTACCTCAAAAAACCAAAAAGCTATCGGCTAAAAGTCCTGTATAAGTAGCTTGTTTAAATGCTGTTTTATCAAACAACTATTTAAAACGCTACCCATATAAATGCTTCACCCAACGCTCAATACAATAATAAAACCTATTTTTTTAAGTGTTAATTCCCCAGAAAAGTTATATTTACGGTATGATAAAAACAGTTCAAAAAAAAATTTTGTGGTTATGTGTTTTTGTGACCAGTTTTACTTATTCACAAATACCCACCTATTATGATTCTATTGATTTCACACAAGATTCAAACTCTTTACGTGTAGATATTAACACCTTATTATCTAATACTTTAACTAATTATGTCTATTACACATCTTCTAGTTCAACAGATGTTTGGGATGTGGTAAAAATTTCAGATTTAGACCCTAACGATACAACTAACCAAAATGTGTTATTAGTATATGGTTATGATGATGCAGATGGCTTATCAGAAAATGATAGAACAAGAAATGTTAATTTAAGTTGTCATACCTCTAGTTGTATTGGCTTATGGAATAGAGAGCATGTTTACCCACAATCATTAGGTACTTATGATGCAGATTATCCTGGTATAGGAACAGATGTACATAATATTAGAGCTTGCGATAGTCAAATGAATAGTTCTAGAAGCAATAGAATTTTTGAAGATGGTACTGGTAATGCACATATAACAAGCTCAGGCAATTGGTATCCAGGAGATGAATGGAAAGGCGATATTGCTCGTATACTTATGTATATGGAAATACTATATCCTGCAAATACTTGGGCAAATCAAGTTGGCAATAGTTCAAATACTTATCATACAGATATGCCAGACATATTTCTTCAATGGAATGCAGAAGACCCTGTAAGTGATTATGAAATACTTAGAAATGAACATATATTTTCTATTCAAGGCAATAGAAATCCTTTTATTGACAATCCTTACATAGCAACATTAATTTGGGGCGGCCCTGTAGCAGAAGACACCTGGAGTACATTGTCAGTAGCACAGGTTTCACAATTAGATGCAATATCCGTTTACCCTACTTTAACAAATGAGTATCTATATATTACCTCTGATATATCACATCATTTTGAATATTCTATTTTTGATATTATTGGCAAACAACTAATCCATAACACTACAAACAATAATCGTGTTGATGTTTCTAATCTATCTAAAGGGCATTACATTTTACATTTAAAAGATAATAATTTAATAAAAACTATCAGGTTTTATAAGTATTAAATTAATAAAAGATAGCAAATATATGTGGCTACCTACAGCCAACGCTATAAGGCTATAAAGCTCAAGCCTACGGTTTTTTAAAAAACTTTTTATTACAACTTTAAAGCAACTTTTGTTTTAAACTAGACCACTTTCATTTTCAATAAAATTCTTCAAAAACTTTTTTAAAAAAAGCTTGACAGCCTTTCCCACGCCACAAAGCGGAAGGCTTTCTTTTTTTAATTTTTTTCTTTTTCATTTTCAAAAAAAAATATGTGTGAGCGTAGCGAACTTTTAATTGGATAGCTATGTCTTATTTTGAAATGAAAACCCACCAAATCGGAAGAACCTACTCGCAACCTCATTTTTTTATTCTAAACAAAGGACTTAACAGCGGAAAACCGCTCTCAAATCCTTGTCCTAACTGTTTTGTAGTAATTACAAAAACCGAAAGAGATAAAAACACGCTTTTTCACTTATCTATGATGTTGCAAATTGGCGGTTTTTACGCTTATTATTTAAAAGGTAGCGTTATTCCATTTATTTCCTTAGATGATTGCAGAAACACGCTTAAAAAAGGCGTCAAATCCTCTCATAATGTCAGCGAACAGATGCAAAAACACATCAAAGCGGTTGAGGTTATCAATAAAAAGGAAAAAGAGCTACAAAATGTCATTGATAAAATGGCAGTTTTAAAGGTTGCATATATCCGTAATTGTTTCAAACTAATGCAAAGTAAAGAAGCTTAATGCAAAGGCATCAGACAAGCCTAAAACAGTAACAAAATGGCATTATTTTCGTTATATTAATAGTGATATAAAGGTTTTAAAGCTATATATAGTCCGTACCAAATCCGAACGTGTATTAATTTTAAATATTTATAGTTATGGGGAAGATTTCTCAAGGAATTTTAGGAGGGTTATCAGGTAAAGTTGGTAACGTTATTGGTGGTAGTTGGAAAGGTATTGACTACATCAGAATTAAGCCATCAAGTGTGGCAAATCCTCGAACAGAGGGGCAAGTAAACCAACGTAATAAATTTACGGTTACATTGGAATATTTACAGCCAAACAAAGAGTTTTTAAAAGTTGGTTACAAGTCATTTGCAATTAAAAAGACTGAATTTAATGCTGCAATGTCTTATGTGTTAAATAACGCTGTAGGTGGTATAGCACCTAACTTTACAGTTGATTATTCTTTAGCCTTATTAAGTAGAGGTTCTTTATCTGGAGTATTAAATGGTACTACTGACTTAACAACACCAGGACAAGTGGATTTTGGTTGGGGTGATAACTCGGCAGAGGGTAACGCAAATGCAACGGATAAAGCGATGTTATTAGTTTACAATCCAAGTAAAAAAGAATCTGTTTATATTTTAGATGGTGCAGACAGAACAGCAGGTTCTCAATCGGTAACAATTCCAAACACCTATGCAGGAGACACAGTAGAGCTATTTATGGCATTTGTTTCTGCTGATGGTAGTCAAGTATCAAATAGTGTGTATTTAGGCTCTGGTACGGCTGCTTAATAACTTTAAGTTTAAATACATATTGAAAACCGTTTCTATTAATTTAGAAGCGGTTTTTTTATGCTTTTAGATCACTTCTATTTATAGGTTGAAATGTTATACCTATGTTGTACCCTTTTTAAATCAATCTTTTAAAACCCTTTATTTATAAGGGTAATTTGTATTAATTAATATAATACATTGTTGGCAGTAGGCTTTTTTAGTTAAAATCTTCCAGCTCTATTTTTAAATTCCTCTTCGCTAATTATTTCACCACTATTTGGTTTATTAATTTCCAATTCCTCTTTGTGCCAAGTTATTTTTTCTAATTCAAATTTTACAATATTACTTTTACATTCCAAAACCAATCCAGGCAAACCGTGAAATCTTTCAGGTCCGAAATTGAAAGGTATTTCAGGACAAAACCAAGCAGTCAATTCAGCTTTTTTTGCTAATCCAGCATCGTTAATTTCAGACCTTTTTCGGATTGCTTTTTTACACAAATAACCATTAATTAATTTGGTTTCTTCATTTGAAATTTCCCATTCAATTGGTTCTTTTGAAATAATCACAGGATAGTCAAGTACAAAAAGTGTTTCACACAAGTATTCTTTGCTTTCTTGATTGTAATAAATAAGGTTGTTACTACCGCCAAATATTCTTGTCAGATTTGGTTTTCCATACATTTTTGAAATGTCAAAATCCAAGTAGTAATTAGATTCTTTCGAATTAAATTTCAGCGTAGCATAAACCGAATCACTTTGTTCCATCATTTCCTTTACAAATTTATTTGAAACATTATGTATCGAATCTTTGTTTAAATTTATTTTGTAAATCACGGTTGCGGAATTCGTTTGTGCAATTAAAAATTGAAAAAGAAAAATCAAGATTATTGTCAATAGTTTTTTCATAGAATTCATTTTTTCAGCTTACTGCCAACGTATTTGGCTATGTAACGTAAGGGATTACGGGGAATAGTCTTTCGGTTGTGTAATTAATTTATTGTTTGCTCTTGGTTAGGGTGAGCAATTCGACCCTTATGTTTTATAGGCGTTGTTGTAAGCTGTGTTTTATTTTATATATTTATGTTCTCGGACTATGCTCGTCTTTTTATTTTCCAAGAAAAGGGAAAAACCAATTAGAAAGTAATGAGTACGTTCGAAATAAAAAATGGCAAGTGTCACGAACTATTCTTTCGTAGGTGGAAATGGGCAAAGGATAAGTTGTCAAAGATTTATCCGAAATCAGCCAAAGCGTTTCCAATGTGGAAAGAAGTGGATTGTCATTTCTGTGATTGTTGTTAATCATAGTTTTCCGATTAAGAGTCAAGTTAGTTCCTTGGCTCTTTTTTCTAATTGGTTTTTATTTTCCTAAATTTAGTCAAAAATTTTATTTATGAACGATTTTGAAATACAACAGCTAAAGAATGAATTTAAAAGGCTTTTTAATAAAAATCCCGATGAGGAATTTTCTGCTTTTTTATCTTTTATTAATTCGGCTAAAATAGATAGCCTTAAAATCATACTATTAGAACTGCAAAAAGATATTAGAAATTTAAAGTAATATCTTCTGTATTTTCTACAACTGTTTTGTCAAATATTGCCTTTGCTCTATATTCTAATTCAGTTGTTGCTTTTTCCAATGTTAGTTTAGCATCTCTGTAATTAAAGTTTTGTAATGACTTAATTATTTCAGATGCTTTTTTATCCATCTTTTTAGTTTGTTCGTCTGTTAATTCTAATCCTATTCTGTTAATGTCCATTGGTTTGTTGTTTACATTGCTTACAACGTTTTTGGCTATGATACGTTGCGGAAAAATCCGCAGGATTCTTTCCGCC
>CEVA01243535.1_pt1 | contig 25624 bp, 17 predicted proteins | sample 361521 | NCBI WGS metagenome assembly CEVA01 (sample SAMEA2622823, study PRJEB7988) | marine metagenome | isolation source: saline water (ENVO:00002010), including
CCGACCGTTTTAAGTACGGCTCCACTTCGAGTTCGAGCGATCACGCTTTGCTCTGTCCCTGCCGACTTGCTGGTAGGGAGCGGAAGCCCTTCTAACGGGCGAACGGAACCTGATAAGGGTTCGCACATCTCGTTTTTTATGAATATGCCCTGTGATGTGGACGGGGCTCGTATATATTTATATCATAGGAGAGAACATGTTCAAACCTTTTAGGAGATATTAATGTCAGCAATGTCAAATTATTTGGAGACTAAAGTCTTAGACTACGTTCTCCGTGATCAAGCAGATTGGGCGCCAACTGCTGTGTATCTTGCTTTGCATACCGCGGATCCTACTGATGCCGGTTCCGGCGCAGAGTGTTCTGGTGGGTCTTATGCTAGGCAGGCTATTACTTTTAATGCCGCTCACGCTACGAACGGTACGATAGACAATTCGTCCGCTGAGGAGTTCACTAACATGCCGGCTTGCACTGTGAGTCATATAGGTATTTGGGATGCTTCTACTTCGGGTAACCTTTTGTTTTACGGTGCTGTTACGGCTTCTAAGGCTGTGGCATCGGGAGACACAATTTCGCTTGCGGCAGGTGCGCTAGTTATAACATTGGCATAGTCCAATGGCTACGAACTTTCCGGGATCGTTAGATACCGCTACACAACAACCTTCGCCTTCTAGTACAACTGATCTAGATGCGACAGGGTATGAGCATGACGTAGTTCATACGAATCATTCTGGTGCGATTATTGCTTTGGAAACGAAGCTGGGTACTACTGATAGTGACCCTATTAATCGTGCTTTGCTGGTGGGTACTGGCACTGGTACTACGGAGTGGGATTACTCTCCTACGTTCGCGGCTACGTTAGATATCACTACACCTACGGATAATTACACTTTGGTGATTCATGACGCGGCGAAGATAGTTAATATGAATAAGGGGTCTGCGGTTAACTTGACTGTTCCTCCTGAAAGTTCGGTTGCTTTTAGTATCGGTTCGCAAGTGTTGGTTAACAATTATGGCGCTGGGCAGGTTACTATTGTTGCCGGTTCGGGTGTGACATTGCGCTCGGACGGTAGCAAGCTGAAAATCAAGTCACAGTACTCTGCCGCTACGCTTGTTAAAATCGGCACCGATGAGTGGATGGTCTTTGGAAATCTGAGCGCGTAATGGCACAGTTTCAGTATCAGAGCGGTGTTGCAGGTTCGGCTGGTGGTCCTGACACTTCGGGTGACGGTTGGGTTCTTATAGAAGAAGTCGTGCCTTCGTTAGCTTCAGATAGTGGTACCTATATTCTTGGAAGTACTACTAATGGGCCTTGGACTGATTATCAAGTGTTGCAATTAAGGTGGGGTGGTTCTTCTACTAACACAACTGCTGGTACTCATCCTTATATAGTGGTTCAAGTGGGACATACTGGTACGAGTTACACATCGGGTTGGGATGTGGCTGTACACGATCATTATCAGGCAAGTGAACGTGGCTGGGATTATTACAATCAGTCTAATCCAAACGAAACAGGTTACTTGTCACAAATAATGGATAAATCGTATTCTGTTCCTGCTAGGAATAAAGCTCATGGGACGTTCACTATATTCAATCCGAACGACACAGATAATTTTAAAACTTTTCAAAGCACTCATGTGAGTATGAGTGCTGGTTCAGAAGGAAACAAAGCAGGGCATGATATAGTCGGCGATGTATGGGGTCAAAGTGACTGGACTAACGCTGTTAAAAATTTAAAAATTTATATGGGTAATTCTAGTGGGAGTGTATGGGAACAAGGTTCGTACATGTTGTTGTACGGTTTAGCAACAGGAAGTAGTGGATCGTAATGCCAGAAGTAGGAGATTCAGCTTTAATACATTATGGCGGTTTTGAAACAACGAGTGATACTCATTTTGGTGCTTTCACTCCTGATTTAGATGATTCTTATAAACACACTCATTTTGTTATGCGCGCCGCTTGGAATGGTGATGTTAGTACTCCCGGTTCCCCTAACATTTATTTTGAGAATAATGACGCAGGTAGCTGGGATACCTCCGCTTCTTACAACAGAGGTATTGGTTGGGGGTATGGAGGTAATCGTTATGCGTATGGGGATAACCGACAAACGTATGGTCTTCTAGGCCCTATACCTTTTTCTACTACTGGTACAGCTTCTTTTACAGACGAGGTTGTGGGTTGGACAGAAGGAACTATTTGGAATCACAGCGTATCTGATGCGGCTACAACAATAACTTATAGAAGCGGCTGTCATAACACTGCTAGTACTACAGCAAGCGGAGCGACTGTTTATAACTATTTTTATTGGGGTTGGTGTAATTACAGGGTAGCAACTAAAGCCACCTCAATACATATAGGTACTGGTTCTTACAATTTTGTTCAAGGTTCACGATTAGATTTGTGGGGGGTGAGAAGTTAATGGCTTCTGATGGTTTAACATGGAAAGAATCTTTTGTTGTCACTAATGACACAACATCAAGCCATAATCTTGCTTTAGGGTCGGCTGGGGTTATTTATTTGTCGTGTGCAGGAAACGACGGCGACACAGGCAATGTTCAATACGAATACGGTTGGATTTACGGAAGGGTTTACAACGCTACCGACGGGTGGGTTACAAGTAGCACCTATGATTTCAATCAGCTTTATGCGGCTAGTGCTTATTTAACTGCTTATACAAGTATGAGTACTTATTGGGCGTATATGGCTATAGCAAACAGTCACGTTACTACCGACGATCATCAATGGGGGGTTACAAAAATTGAATACCGTAACATGCCTAATTGTGGTTTCGTTTGGTGGCATGACGAATTTTGTACAGCTAACGACACGAACACAACAGGATCAGGTTTAAGTAACGTGTACGGTGATCTAGATACGTACCCTCCTTATTCGTGGATTGGTCGCGGAGGAGGTAGCGAAGAAGGAAGCACAGTCACAGCCACTTATTTAGGTTTGACTTTTACAGGTAACAGTCATAGTTATTACGCTCCGGGTTCTAGAATAGATCATTATGTAATGGATGTTGGGTAAGGAGAACAAATGTTAAGACCAGCGCATGTAATGGAAACGGATCCTAATGATCCTACTAAAACTATTACAAGAGAAATGACTGAAGAAGAATACGCAATGCACGAAGAGGCTGAAGAGCAGATGGATTTGGATCTTGGTTTTGAACGCCATCAACGTAACGTGATGTTAGCTGATTCTGATTGGACTCAATACGCTGAAGACAATCCGTTGTCTGACGAGAAGAAAGCTGAATGGGCTACGTACCGTCAAGCTTTAAGAGATCGTTTCACAGATAAAACACGAATGTCGGAACTCGATCCTTGGCCTACGCCTCCTAGCTGATGGCATATGATTATAGACAAAGCGGAGTTGACTATCGGGCATCCGATGTTACATATCAGGGCGTATTAACTCGCCATGAAATAGCCGCGTCTATATCAAGTTCGGCTTCAATAAGTTGCGCTATTGTTGAAGAAGCGTCAGTTCAGTCTTCTTTGTCGTGTTCAACGACAATATCTGCTTCTATCTCCCACACAGCGCCAGTAGCTTCTGCGCTTTCTTCAGCGGCTTCTGTCTCTTGTTCTGTTGTTGAAGTTGCATCCATAGCTTCGAGTATATCATCTACTGCGTCTACTGCTACAGCTATTATAGAAAGAGCGTTCGTAGCGGCGACACCTTCAAGCGCGGCAAGTTTAGCGTGTACCCTTCAAGCTAACTTCAGTATCGGGGCTACACCTTCGGCTTCTGCTTCTATAGCTCCAGCTATCGTAATGGAAGCGGCTGTAGCTTCGAGTGTGTCTTCTGCGGCTTCGATTTCAGCGGCGATAGTGATGGAAGCTTCAGTTGCGGCTACCCCATCGAGTAGCGCGTCTGTTGCAGGTGCGATAGTTATGGAAGCTCCGATAGCTTCTTCTATCACATCGACTGCTTCTACTGCTACTGCTTTAATTGAGATAGCTTCTGTTGCTGGTACTCCTAGCGCGGCGGCATCACTGTCCGCTGGTATCGTAATGGAAGCTCCAATAGGAAGTAGCGTTTCAGCTACTGGTTCTACTGTCGTTGCGATAATCGAAAAAGCATTTGTTACTGTCGCTCCTTCCAGCGCGGCTTCCATCGCGGCGGCTATTGACAGAGAAGCGCCTATAGCATCTAATTTCTCTGTTGTTGCTTCTTGGACTGCTCCAGTTATTGTTAAAGAACGTCCGATAGCTAGTGGGCTATCTTCAGCAGGATCTGTAAGTACTACTATTTTAGTTAAATATCCGAAACCTGCTGTTACTCTAGTGCCTTCTTTGTACCATAATGTTACTATTGCAGTAACCCAATATCATGACGTTACTTTAGAAGTAAGTCAAACGTAGGAGAAATATGGCCGTATACGACAAAGGAGATCAAGTAAGAGTAACTGCTACTTTTACGAGTAACGGTGTAGCCGCAGACCCTACCGATAACGCCAATGATGTTACTGTTACTTGGCGTAAACCTTCAGGTGGAACAGATGCGACACCAACAGCTACTAAAAGCACAACAGGTATTTACTATGTTGATTTAACATTATCTGAAGCAGGTATGCATCATGTCAGATTTCAAGGTGATGAAGGGGTTATTGCATCGGATATTGTACAGTTAGAGGTAGCCCATTCCGTCTTTGATTGATCCACGAGGGGCCATGACTAACACTACGCATGAACAACATGGCGGCAACGTCAGCAAAGTCAGGGGACAGAAGACTCGTGAATTGTTCCTTGAAGGACTCGCGGAGCATGGAACTATCTCTAAGGCGTGTACTATCGCTGGTGTCACTCGATCCGCTTACGACAAGTGGAGACAACGTATACCTGATTTCGCTGAGAAAGCGGACGCTATCAGGGCTAAAGCGCTCAAGGACGGCGGCGTGGAGAAGTGGGACGGCTCGTTTCAAAGTTTCAGAAGTCACTATTTCGGGCACATGTCCCCGTGGTTCCATATCAAAGCCATCGAAGCGTATGAAAACACACCACCCGGAAACATTACCCTGATTCTCTGGCCTCCAGAACACGGCAAAACTACGCTCGCCGAGGACTACTTCTGCTACAAACTGGCGACAAATCCCGAATTCAGGATCACCGTCGGATCTGAGGGCCAAGACATGGCTCGCAAAATTCTTGGGCGTATACGTAGCCGGATGGAACCTCATGGACCCTTTCCTAAATATGTAGCTAAATTCGGACCTTTCGTACCTCAAAATCAGAGCGGTCGTAAAACTGCTCAAGCGTGGGGTGCTGATTATTTTAATATATTTAAGAAGTCCCGTCACGATGAGCGTGATTATTCTATGGTTTCTTTAGGTTGGCGATCGAAGATTGCTGGTACACGTACCGATCATCTGCATATTGATGATATTCAGTCTCGTGTTTCGTTGAATCTTACAGAACAGATGTTCGAGATTTTCCGTCAGGACTGGCTTACCCGTCCGGGTGAGTCAGGTAGGACAAGTATTAATGGTACTCGTGTAGGTGAAGATGATTTTTATGAACGGGTGATGAGCGAGATTGATCCTGACATTCTTTCAGTTATTAGATTCCCTGCGATAGTACAGAATGATGATGACGAACCTGAACCTTTATGGCCTGAGATGTTCTCTATGGAAGCTCTTGACAGGATTAGACGCAAGGTTGGTGAAGAGGCATGGTCGCGTAACTATATGCAACAGCCAAGTTCGTCAGCGGCGGCTACGTTTAATGATGAATCTATACAGAAATGTTTGAATCCTTTACGGTCTGTTAACCATAATCCACCTGAGAATTGCACTGTGTATATAGGATTAGACCCTGCGTTGGGTTCTAATAACTGTGTGATAGCGGCTACACCGCATGAGGATAAGTTAAAGATTCTTTTTGTGCGTGAGGATGTGGGTCTTACTCGTAATGAGCAGATACTTGGAATTGTAGAAGATGCTGTGCTTAGATGCGGACAGAATGGTGCGTCAGTATCAGATGTTGTTATTGAAGCTATGGTTTTTCAAAAGGGTTTGTCTCGTGATGAACGTCTTATAGAGATGACTGAGCGGTATGGTTTCCGTGTGAGGGAGCATTTAACTGGTGCTAATAAGTATGATGAAACTATTGGTATTCCATCTATGGCTTTGTCGTTTATGAGAGGTGAGATTGATATTCCTTATGCTGATGATCCGTCTACTCGCCATCAAGCTGATGAGTTAATAAGACAGTTGAAAGCATGGCGGCCATTAAAACGTGGTACTAAACTAAGGCAGGATCAAGTAATGGCATTGTGGTTTATATGGATATTATGGAGACAAAGGAAACAATCATATAGTGTGGACTCTTCACAATTTAACTTTAAAGGACTACCGTGGAAGACAAGTGTGTCCGCGAGTAAGGTTTTTTAATGTATACCTTTGATGAAATAGTAGGGATTATAAGACAACGACAAGATGTTCAAAGTCCTTTATTGGAAAGAATGCTTGAAGTTAAAGAAAGATACAACGGAGAATACGTTATTCCTTTACCTTCTATGGAGAATGAACCTGTTCTTCCTCCTTTAACACCTGCTCTTATAGCAGAAAACATTGATGCTGTAGCTCAAAGAGCTTCTTCTGTTATGCCTTTCATTGGGTGTCCTGCTATAGATCAGTCAAAAGAACGTGGTGTTAGATCCCGTGAGTACGCTGATATACGTAGACGCGCACTTGCCGCTACATGGTATTCATCTAAATACAAATTAAAGATGAGAAGAGCGTACAGACATCTAGCTGGATACGCCACATCATGTCTAGTTGTTACACCTGACTTTGAAAAGGGTGTACCTCGTATTGATATTCGTGATCCTCTTGGTGTATATCCAGAACCTAAAGCGTATGAAGACGTAGAACCACCACGTAACTGTGGGTTTGTTTACGGCAAATCAGGTGACTGGCTACGCGCACATTATCCTGCCGCTAGGCAAGAAAATGGTGGGCCTGTAGCTTCAGATGATAATGCCCGTCAAGAATTGTGGGATGTATGCGAATGGGTGGATAGTGAACATATTGTTATTGGGATAATGGGGCCAAGATATAACCATTATAACCAAACATACCCATATCACAGTACGCAAATAGAATTATCACGCGCGCCTAACAAATCTGGTATGCCTTGTGTAATAACTCCGGGTCGAGTTTCATTAGATAAGATCGCTTCCTCTGTTTCTAACGTAGTTGGAATCGTCGATCTTATGTCAAAAATGATGGCTTTGGAAATACTTGCACAAGAAAAAGCTATTTTCCCTGACCGATATATAATAGGACGATCGGGTCAGGTACCCATGATCGTCGGAGGTGAATGGAAGGACGGTCGTGAAGGGGAAGTAAACGTACTTCTCGATGCTGAAAGTATTGGTGAATTAAGATCAACTCCTGATCCGAGTACAAACATTGCCATCGACAGATTGGAAAGAAATGCTCGAATCTCTACAGGAACCGTCCCACAAATTGGTGGGGAAACTTACGGAGCGTTACGTACAGGCAGAGGAATCGACTCGCTTATGGGCGCGGCATTGGATCCGCGTATCCAAGAGATGCAGGAGATTATGGAGGCTCATCTTCCTCATCTAAACGAATGCATATTCGCTACCTATGAAGGCTACTTTGGTAACAAACAGTTCTCAATGTTCACTGGCTACGCCGGGGATTTTGGACAAGTGGAGTTCACTCCAAACGAACATTTTGAAACACACGATAATGTTGTTTCGTACTCAATCCCCGGCGCAGACATTCAAGGCACTACAATACAATTAGGTCAGTTGCTTTCAATGAAAGGAATTAGCTTGCGTACATTCCGTACTAAGCATCCGTTTATTGAGGATGCTGAAGCTGAAGGGCGTAGGGTAGATGAAGAACAACTGGAAGAAGCAGTTATGGCGGCGATCCAACAACAAGCATTGTCCGGTCAGTTGCCGGTGGTGTATGTCTCTAAGATTGAGAAACATCGGAAGAAGGGTCTTGATATTTTTGAGGCTATCGAAAAAGCCGACGCTGAGGTTCGTGCAGAGCAAACGGCTGTAGCTCCTTCTCCTGAAGAACTAGCAATGGGATTAGCGGCAGGACCAGAAGGCATGGTTCCTCAAGGACCACAAACTTCACCTGAGCTTAATCCTGAATCAGCGGCACAACTTATTGGTGCATTAAGGGCAGGGTAATGCCACGTAAAGCTAAAACTCAAAGACCACAATCTCCAAGCTTAGAAGCAGGTTCAGCGTATGGTGAGGTGCAGGATAATATAGCGGCGCAAGAAGCTATACCTTTGCCTCAAACAAATAATCTTCCTGCGCCTGTTAATCAAGCACCAGCTACTCCAGCCCCTTTACCTGTAGAAGCCGCTCAAGCATTTACACCTGAGATAACACCATTGTTAGCTCCGGGTGCTGGAGGGATTGGTTCGCCTCAAATGATAGCGCCTACATCTAAACAGAAATCAGGGGAGTTGTTACAAAGTTGGGCTGATGCGACAGGAGATCCTTTAATAGCACAAGCGGCTATGCAACTATTGGCCTCACAGTGACTATTAATCCTATAAATAGAGCGCACCATGTTGTTGGTACTGCTGACACTTCGGAAATAGTTAACGACCAGATTTATGGTAGACGTATGCAGTTGCTTTTGAAAGCAGGTGCTTCTAGATATTTGGATGTTGATAGTGATTCTTTGATAGCGGCGGCTATGTCGAATCAATCAGATGAAGATATGGTTGATCGTTTTATTGGTGCTGTAGATCAAGTCAAGTTTAATGAAATGAAAGTAAGGTTTGAGGCTTTACCTGAACAGTTGCAAGAGGCAGAGTTCCTTGCTTTGCCTGCTGTTACTCAGAAACATCTACGTGGTGCAGGCTATAAGTTGCCTGTTGAAAAACCTGAAAAGGGTTTACTGGAAAGAATCTTTACATGGGATATCCCATTATTACCTGAAGAGCATTTTGGTCCAGCAGTCAAGTGGGGTTTTGCTCCTATACGCGCGATGGGTTGGGTAGCAGGTCAAGTAGCAAGTAATGTTTGGGAACACGCTGTTATGCGTCCTTCTCGTTTCGCTACTAGACTTGGTAGGTCCGCGGCTTATATGGCAGAAAAAAGTTCCGCAGGATTTAACGATGCGTTTAAATGGAAAGAAGCGTGGGATGCCGCAAAGTTTGACGATGGTTCCTATTATAAATCAGCTACTAAAGCATCAATAGATAAGATTGGTTCAGAGGCTACTGATCTATTAAAAATCTTTTTACGTGATGGACTTCAGGGTGTTTACGATTTTATAGAACAGGTCGGAATCGAAAATGGTTGGGATAACCAACAGATATTAAATTCATACACTAATTGGTATGAACGGTTAGCTGACGAAGACATGGTTGAAGCCATGCAAATACTTGAGAGTGGACAGTTAACTATAGCTGATGCTTCTGTTAAAGCGTATAACAAAGTTCCTTATGCTCCTGATGTGCGTCCGGGTACTGCTCCAGCGACAGCTATTGGGTTGGTTGGTTCTCTTGCTGTTGAGATTCTTTTAGATCCTATGACTTGGGTTGGAGGATTTTATGTTAAAGGCATGAAGGCTATGCGTCCTGCTATTCGTGCAGGTGACACTGAGAAAACTATTGACATGTGGCGAAACATTTGTGCTATAGAGATGCAAGAAAAAGGTATGGCTCGCACAGTTAAGATGCGTGAACAAATGAAAGAAGTCAATGACTGGTATGGTCAAGGTGGCTTCAAGGTTTGGGCGGCTACTAAACTTTCTACAAGATCTAACGCTAAAGCAATTAACAGAATGATTGAGCGTTGCAATGAAGTCTTTGAAGAAATAGATGCTATTGACAAATTTAAGTTAGCTTTAAAAGAAGACAATCCTTTAATAACACAGTATGAAATTAACGAAGCTGTTATAGCTCAGTTCGGGCAAACACAAAAAGCAGACATGTTAATACGTGATGTTCCTGCTATAAGTGCTATATGGGATGACATGCTTAGTTGGCATAGATTCCGCAGAGACGAATACATAGTAGAAGTTAATGGGCAATTAGTAAGACGTACTCCACATTCTGGTCCTATTGCTGATAATGAAAAAATAATCGATATGGTTGATGAAGCAGGCGTACTTGTTCCTGCCAAACCAGCTTATACTTTAAGTACTTGGGAAGGCTATTGGGATTTCTTAGCTGGTCAAGAAGGATGGAATGCTCTTGCTTCAAAGCTTGGTGGTGTAGATCCAGAATCAATGTTCTTACCGCGAATAGGCGCTTTTGGTTCGGGCTGGATAAAAGGAAAAAGATGGGTTAGAGATGTAGTAGATTTTGATAATTTTCCTGAAGCTGGGCGCGCTGATCTTGCACGTATGACAGCACAATTCCTCGCTCGGCAATCAGATTATATACATGGACAGATATGGAAAGACATACAAAGCGGAGCAATCGCAACTAGTAAAAACGCTACATTAGATGAAGATGTTTTACGAAGAATTCTTGACGATCCGACTGTTGAAACTATTCAAGAGTTTGGATTAACAGAAACAGATCTTATAAATATAGAACGAGCTAGAGAAACATACCAAGCAAACGCCGCTCAAATAATTTTAGAAGACGGCCAGTTAGATGAACTTCTAAATTGGTACCAATCAAATGGTTACGAAATAACACACGATGGTATTTTAAAACTTAAAGCAGATTTTTCTAAACCATTTTCAGGCGCTAACAGAGCAAAAGAAAATTATATAAACAAAAGATTACACAGTCCGGCTTCAAATAATGCAGAAATAACTGAGTTGAAAAGACTCGGTATTTTAGGTAAAGCTGAATTTAGAAGGCTCGCGTATTATCCTGCGCGTCTTGCAGAAAAACTAACAACATACACTCCTACTAAAAACTTTCTTGATGTCACGGATGCTGATACAGCTATATCTGAATTCACAAAACTAATCGACATGGGAATAATGGCTGGCATGTCTAGAAGCAAAATAGATGGTTACCTTCGTGCATTTATGATTGGTGGAGAATCTGAAAGATGGTTAGTTCAAAACGAATTCTTTATGGATTTCCTCGGAAGAAGCGGTGCATTATTAGCAGGTGGTAGAGATGTTCAAGAATTCATACAACGATTTATAAGACACGGCCATCAAAGATACGCCAACTTAGCGGATACTCCTGTCGGACCAGCAAACATTCAAAGAGCTATCATTCCGGGTAGGGCGCATGAAGGTCATCTTTCTGTAGCTAATGTTATTCCTAACTACCGTGAACTTGCGGCAGTTTCTAGATACATGGCTATGTATAGGAAAATCGGTTGGGGTATGTGGCTCCCTAAGATTGACAAGTTCATGGCACGAGCATGGCGACCAGCAGTTCTATTACGATTAGGTTACGTTGCGCGTAACGGTGGCGAAGAACTTATGTCATGGTGGTGGCGTGAAGGACCGAAACATTGGGCGGCACAGAAAACCGCTAAGACTTCTGTTGGACGTTATGTCACATGGGATGAGTATGGGCGAAAGATATTTAAAGAACTTCCACCTGAAGAACAAATTCCTTTTGTATTAAAACCAGCTATGAGATTATGGCGTTCATTTAATGAACTAGCAGGTGTTGGTGATTACGCAATAACTCGTAAAGCTATGCTTCAATCTGTTAAAGAAAATCCTAATTGGAGATTCATTACAGATGAACAAAGGGAAGCATTATTTAAAACTACAAGAGATGCTATTAGAACAGAAGCCGATAAAGGCATTAGTGGTTTCGCTCGAATGTCGTTCGATCTTGGAGAAGCGACAGCACAAAGATTAAGTTCTTTATTACATTCAGCAGGAAAAGCATATGGTATGCCTACGAAACAAGGTATAGCTAAATGGATAGGTAAACGATTAGATAGCGATCATGAAGCCAGAGTAAAGGTAGTTCAAATGTCTATGACTAATCCAACAATTTTGGATAGTCAAATGCGTGACATATTAGGAACATTTGATTCTTACATAGCGGCAGACAAAGTAAACATGGATTCGCTTTTAAGACAAACTGGATTTGGTGCAGGGCAAAACTTTCAGTTGCCTATGAATTACGGCCAATCAGAATTAAAAAGGCTTTCCAATTTAGGACCAAGCGATTTACATACAGATAAAAGTTTAGGTGTAGCACAACAACTTAGTTATTATGCAGATGATCCAGCGCACGTAGCCGCTCTTGGAGAGTTAGCTTTATACTCTTCACCTACACAAGAAGAAACATTTAGGATACTTAATGAAGCATTAGGACTACCGGCAACAGAAGGTACTCATGCTGGTGTTGCTTATAGGTACTTTAAAGAAAACCATTCTGATGCATTACGAAATTTGCGTGAAGCTTTTGACACTAAAAGCATTCACGATCTTAAAACTGTTGAAGATGTAGATGATGCTATAAAACAAATCACTGCTATTGAAGAATTCGTCGAAGCAATGCCAGAAGAAATACAAGATGTCATTCGGAAATTTTTAGAACCATCTCCGGGTGTGGGACAAAGCTTGAATCCAATAGCTTTTCTTTTAAGTGATATTGATTCTGCGCGAGTAACAACTAATTGGACTCACGCAAGAGAGCAAGCAAAAGTTGCGTTTGTTAATGCGATGATGACACCAGAAGGGCAACAGTTACTTTATAGCACACACCGATCAAACATGGGATTTGACAGATTAGGTGGAGTGATAAGCAGTCCTTTACCACCCGGATATACAAGATTATTTGTACCTATAATTTCTGTCGATCATGTTGATGCGCTTGCAGATATTCTCACAACAGGAAGTTTAGGAGCGAATGATTTCTTTAATGAACTTGTAAGAAGATTAGAAATCGAATTTCAAAAAGTTGGTATACCTGCAAGTGAAGCAAGCAAGGCAATGAGAATGTTGCAACCTAGTTTACATCCAAGCACAATGCATCATACTCCTAACTCTTATCGCTCTTTAGCGCAATCATATGTAGCTCAAGATAGTAATTGGATGCCTCTAGCAGTTGTAAGTTCAAACGATCAAGTAGCTCATTCGATATCAAAAGTAATGGATGACATGCTTAGAACTACTGATACGCAAACTTCTATGCGTGGAAGAATAGGAAGCTTTGATGTTAATAGCGAAGAATTATTTAATGAACCCGGAGCCGCAATAAGAGGAAGGAAGAATTTAAACGTACCTTCTTTTTCTTATGAACATGGTGGAACATTAAACGAAAGCGTTTACCAAAATCTTGGATACGCAGGAAATGTAGATTTACAAAACAATTTCTATGGATGGGGTCAAGTAGCACCCGGAGATTTTAGAGCTATCCCAGCAGTAGATTTTGGTTCACGAGGGTTACGTGATGAAACTGTTATTGGCGCTCCTTTGCATATGCTTTTCGCTAAACCAGAGAACATTCGTCCAGTGCAGATGCTTGACAATACACCTGTTACACACAGAGTAAAAGTTTACAGAAACAAAGCAGATGGCAGAACGGCAGTCTTTAGAGAATCAGATGATGTAACTAAATACGATTGGTATAACGATGCAGAGTGGGAAGTAATTGACCAACAGATAGTAACTCAAAACGATTTACGTAACGCCGCAGAAGAATTAGCGCTAATAAATATTGTTGAAATAGAAGACATGGTTACTACAGGTATCCGTTCGCTTCCGGGTGAAGAAGTTCAAGTGTTTCATCCATGGATAAGAGAAGTTCAAAATGCCGCTAAAGGTGGGGAAATAAGTCAAACTAGAATTAATGACCACGCTGTTCGTGATGGATGGTGGGAACATGCACCAAGAAGTGTGCTTACTTTGTTACCTGCTACAGATCAAATGGGAAGCAAAGCAGAGAACATAGGTAAAGCATGGAACACTCTTTTACGAAACTGGTTTGATGGTGTAGTCAATCCGATGATTGGAGCGATGGTAAGGGAACCTTTATTCCAGCATTATTTGTTGAAAGGTTTCGAGCAGACTAGAGGTGTTAGAAGGTTGTACCATCATTCAACAGGTAGGTATGACAAGTTGTCTGAAGCGCTTGGTGGTGCGGCAAGATTTGATGATGATGGGCAATTAATAATAGATGCGTTAGAAGATTTTCTTCAAATAGAATGGGCAGGAGCTTCAGTAGATCCTGAAGAAGCGATCTCTCAAGTGTTCTTTGCTATAGAAGGCAGGAACAGTAAACGGTTTGTAAAAAATCTAGAAGAAGTATTAACAACAGCAGATATACCTGCTGATAAAAAGAATGTTTTAAAAATATTGAATAGGCTTGCTAAACGTAAGGATCAAAAAGCAATCAACGAATTTTATGATTACGCTTTACGATCTAGAAATATGTTTGAAGCACATAGAGATGTTGCTTTAAAAAGAGCCATGACGTTAACAGGTGCGTTTATTGATGACCATAGGATACGGTCACAGTTCCAAGAAATGGTTGGAACTATGATTCCGTTCTGGTTCGCTGAAGATCAATTCCTAAGAAGATTAGGACGAAGCATTAATCATAATCCGTTGATGTTAAGAAATCTTCATCTCACTATGAACGCAGGTGTTTATGGTGGTTTGATACAAGAAGATCAATACGGAGAAAAACGATTAGTTATTCCGGGTACCGAAGTAGCTACTAATTATTTGATGGAGCTAAGTAATGAGTACCCAATAATAGATAGGCTCTTTGGTGGACCTATAGGTGCTGTTGCTAAAGCTTCTTTAAGCAATGGTGTTTCTATGAACATTAATGTTATACCCGGATACAATCTTGAAAATATGGGGCAGATGGGGTTCGGTCCTTTAGCCGCGATACCTATTAATTTAGCATCACACAGAGATCCTTCTATAAGACAATTTTATGATAAGCATATGGTCGGTGGGCGTTACCAAGGACCAAGCGCTCAGTTTGAAAATCCTGCTGAAGCAATGACAAATGTTGTTAGAACAATGTGGGAATCTGTAGTGCCAGCAGTTATAGCTCGTCCTTTAGCGATGATGGGTTGGGATGGTGGTGCTGGTAGAACAAAAGCCACAAGAGATGTTATTAATTTCATGGCAATGAATGACATGATACCTGATGAAAGAGATATAGCTTCTTTAGAGAATCCTAATTTATTCAGTGAACAATTTATGGATAAGGTAAATGCTATGGCTATGCAATACCAGTTGTTACAAGCCTTGACTTGGTTTGCTCTTCCATCTACAGCAGTATTAGCTGATCTTACTCAGCATCCTAATTTTGAATGGAATAAAGAGTTCCATGCGTTAACAGATCAAGGTGTTCCTTATGAGAAAGCATACGAAATTTGGGTAAAAAATATAGAAGCAAGAGAAGGTGAGTTTAATCCTATAGAACATTCACCATTTAAAGTCGGTAAGTCTTCAAAGATTCCATTTGCTGTATTAGAAACAACACAACTTGCTAATGAATGGCTGGTTGCTAATGAAGGTTTTGCTCGTGATTTTAAATCTGCGTCAGCGTATTTCATGCCACGTAAGTTTGATGTAGAAGACACAGAGTATGTAGCAGAAGCAAAACAAAGACAATTAAATATGGGATTGGCAAGTCTTCGTACATCTGAAGAGTTCTTAACTGAGCTTTATAAAAACGCGGCATATCATACATACCATGAAGCTTCTATTGCTTATAAAACTAAAAAGTATGCGGCGAAAGCATACGGCATGGATACTACTAATTTAGATTTAAAGTGGGATGCATGGTATGAGAGCTTCCAACAAAGGCATCCTGTGTTAACAAGCGCATTGAATTCAAGCACTTCTAAAGAAAGACGTGAAAGTACTATACAAGAATTCAGACTTCTTGTTGAAAATCCAGACATCGTACCAGAAGGCTTACATAGAGAAGATGTTTTAAAAACTATGGAAGTTATTGTGGAGTTTAACGACAAGTTAGAAAGTTATAGTGGAGTACAAGGTACTACTGCAACTGACATAAGAAATGCACTAAAGTTACAATATTGGAGATACTTAGAGAAAATTATTAGAGGAAGACCGTGGTTAAATGAGTTGTATTACAGTGTGTTTTTACCAATGTTAAGTGACAGTTGGATGGCAAAGTATGAAGCAGGATTGATAAAGATTAATCCAATAGTTTTGGCGGCATAAATGGAACAATTAATTATAGCAGTGAAAGCGGCAGTAGAAGATTATTTTACTGCTGTTGGTTTAGACATAAATCTTGATGAGATGACTCCAAGTGAGCTTCAAGAATTTTTTAATAACCCACCTGAAGCTGTAGATCAGGACACTTTGCAAAAAATTGTAGAGTCTACAGTTATTTTAAATCAAGGTACTGATGAAGAAGCAAGAGAACTTGGTAGTGCTTTTACTCTTGGGTTTATTAATGCTTCCGCTGGAAGAGCGATCTATGAAACTTTTCAGCAGATTCCGTGGGGACAGGTTGGTGATGAAGTAGCTGGAGCTTTTAAAGAAGCATGGGGTTGGGTAGGTAAATTATTTGGTGGGGGTAAAGATGATATTGTAGAAGAAGGTTCTGCTGGCATATTGCGTGAAGGAGATGCATGGCAGCTACAACTTCCGGGTCAAGAAGCTGGAATTCAAGGTCGTATTGATGCAGGCACAGGCAGGGTAATTCAAGAAGGGGCATCACCTGAATTCACACCTAAAGAAATTACTGGTGGAGTTGTTGGTGCAACTGCCGCCGCTGAACAAACAGGCGATATGATACCTGATTTTCTGCAAGGTGAACTTGAAATCTTTGGTATGAAAATTCCTTCTCCTTTTGGAGTTGAAGAAGACAACGTATGGGAACCTGAAGGATGGGGGCCTACACCTAGCGGTCCGGGTGTTATGAGTCCGGGTGGTGTTTTTGAAGATCTTGTAGCACCTACAGGTGGTGTGCCTGATCTTATTCTTAAAGAACTTTATTTCGATGGTATAAGCGAACAGTCTGCATTCGATAAGTTGACTAACTGGTTGGGTGGTAAATCTGTTTTAACTCTTGATGCTGATGGAAGATCTTTAGTGCAGGCTTTACAAGCTAAACAAAACATGCTTGGTGATATGCAAATCTTTAATCTTTCTTTAGAGGGTGAAGCTGGTGATACTGGTAGAAATATTGTAAGAAACTTTTTAAAAGAAAACTGGAATAGAGTACCTGAAATAGCAGATGCTATTCAAACAGGTTTTGGCGGTGGGGTACCTACTTTAGATCAAGCGATTGATGCTTATATAGAAAAAATGGCTAAACAAAGTCCTTACTTTATTGTTGCACAAGATTTAAATCAGATAACTGTCGATGGTCAAACACAAGATCAAATGTCTTTTATTGGTATTACAGCTTCTTTTGATGGGACACCGTTTGGTACTGTGCAATCTTTAAATGATTTATTTTCAGGTGGGAAGATAGGGCATTTCAATTTAACAAATCTTTTGGAATCTGCTTCTCCTGAACAAGTTGAATTGTGGCAACAACAGTTATACACATGGGGGTTTATGACATCAGAACCTAACTCGTGGGGTATTGCTGATGAACAAACTCTTTCAGGTATAAACAAATGGCACACCATGGTTATTAATGAAGGGCTTTCTTTTAAAAGACAAGGTAAAGATATTTCTGAAGATGGTTCTCCTTTAGCTGACTCTGTTCAAAACCAAGCAGTTCTTAGACAAATGGGACAATTAGGGCAAGCAGGTACCAGAGATTCTATTATAAGGCAAAGTGTTATAGAGCAAGCCGCTAGTGAAGTAGAACAATATTTGAATAACACTGGGAGGGTTCTTCCAGCAGGTTCTCAACAAATGCTTAACAATGGTCTTAAAACTGTTCTTAATAATATGAGTACTGGAACGCAAGAACGTGCATTTGGTCAGGGTGGTACTCAATCTGAACGTGCTTTAGCTGAAGCAATGCTTTCAGAATATTATAAGAATGAAGATTGGGGATCGTTCTTAGAGTTTGGTAACAGTGATACAGATAAAGAGTATTTGCAGTATGCATTAAAAGCAGGAGCATTATCACCAGCAGAATTGGATGCTTTACAAAAAGGAATATTAGATCCAGCCTCGTTGCGTGGTAATACTGAAAGACAGAAGGATGTAGCTGTTTCAGTTCTTTTAGGATTTTTACGAGAAGCAGGAGCAGGTAATGTGCAAGGTGTATCAGGATTAGCTGGTGCTTCGATAGAACAGATAGCTTCTGCTATCAGAAAGTACATGCACACAACTGGCGCATCGCAATACAGAATGAATCCTTTATCTGAACAGGATCTTTTAGTAATGGCGCACAATGTACAAACCTCTATGAATAAAAAAGTTTTTGATAATAACTCGCCATTAGCGCAAAGCGTTGCCAGATCAGGAATACAAGAAATGGGTCTTGAAGGTGGGACAGCAGGCTACGAGTATAGACAACTTGTTGATGCTTTAAATTCTATAAGACCGGGGCCTCAAGGATTAGGAGTACGTAATGTCTAAATTAACTTTAGAGGAAATTTATAAGCTTGCTTCTGAGTTTTGGTCTGATCCTGAAGATATAGCACAGTTTACTGCTATGGCTATGGGAGAGTCAGGTGGCATTACAGATGAAATTGCTAAACCTACATATGAAGAAGATGGAGTAACTTTAATAAACAGGGGTGGTGACACTGGGTTGTGGCAGATACATCCAATGCATTTTGATCCTGATAGTCCTAAGTACATAAAAAAAGATGATAAGTATCAACATGATCTTGTTGATTTAGGTATTGTTAATTCTCATGCAACAGCGCAACAAGAGTTACTTGATCCTAGAGTAAATGCTTTAGCGGCTAAAGCTATAGCAAGGAATAACGATTTTGCTGGTGGTGGTTTAGATAGCTGGGATTGGGGAACTGATTCTCTTATAGTTAGCGATAAAGAAATTGATTGGGACACTTTCTCTCCAACAACTTTCTATGGCAGAGGACACGATAACTTCGGCGCATGGTTAGATGAAGCTAGAGAATTCGGGCAAGGCTATACGGCCTCTTTAGTAGCAGGTTCTATGATTGCTCCTACTCCTACTTTTGATAAAGGTTTTGAACCAGCAGTTAGAGCTATCGTTGGTCCTGATATGCCAATAGGTCCCGGAAAAATCGGGCGTGGTGAAATGAGCATGTTGAAAAAAACATTAAGAGGGACAATAGATTTTGGTAGCGACATTATTGAATTATTAGAAAAGGGTCGTGTAGCTATTCTTCCTCCTGAAGTTATTAGGAGTCTTCCTAAAAGTGCGTTAACTAGAGTTGGTTTGGAAACAGATCCTAGGTATCCATACTTTGTAACTCCTATAGGTGCTAAAGCATTTGATATGGCTGGTGATATCGCTGGACAAATAAAAGACCGTATTCGTAGTGGTATAGCTGGTATAGGGAATTGGTTTGTTGAAGAACTCGGAGATGGAACTCGTGACCCTAGAGGCTGAGGATGTAACTGACGATCTTAACCCTGAGAGCCGTAGAGATATTCAATTTTTTGAAGAGTCTCAATATGCGTATCAGAAAGAATTCTTATCACAAATGTTGGCTGATGCTTTAGAAGCAGGTCGCGCGCTTGGTGGTGAATACTTTTCTGGTCCGACATCTAGAGGTATGGGGCAAGAAGAGCAGATAGCTAAGGGTGCGGATCTTTGGTTGCAGGCTCAAGATTTTTTAGGTTATGACGATTTAATAACTTTGTTACAGAATTCTAATGCTCAGGCTGGTATTGATTGGGCTTGGAGTTTACAAAGAGAACCGACTTATCAGAAAGATATAGCTAGTGTAGCTAGTTATATTAATCCTTTTAATACAGCTTTTGAGCAGTTTGGTGGCGCGGCTTGGAAACTTATTAATCCTTTTGATGATAAAACTTTTCCTGTGGGTGAAGCATGGGATCAGCTTACGAGTGCAGATGACAGGTTACTTGGTTATGGGCAGAACCCTTATGGTAGCCGATTTAAAAGAACTACTGGTATTACGGATTGGGGTGATGCGTTATGGTTCGCGTTTGATCTTTTTGATATAGCTACGTTGGGTACTGGTGGTGCAGTAGTGCAACCTCTTAGACGTAAGCTGGCAGAGATCATGATTAGAACAGACAGATGGGATAATGCTTTAGGTAAAAAAATTCTAGGTGACGATATTTATAATGATTTATTGAATCGTATGCCTAGCATGACTAAAGATGAATATATTCAATTCGAGGAAGATTTAATCAGGGCGGCTGACGAGTTTATTGGTGAACCTTCTAGAGATATAGTACCTCAAGAATGGATTGAAGACGATTATGTAGGTTTTCAATATAGTGATGACGGGGTGATCGTTCCTAATATTGATATAGGTAACGGCATAAAAGCTTCATATCCTATATCAAAAAGATTGTCAGAACATAATCTTTTAAATGAAGATCTTATAACTGTAGCTCAACGTGCAGAAGCGCTTGACAGATCTTTTGTTTTAATTGAAATGCCTGATGGCACTATGCAACCGTGGTACAGGTCATCAAGTGAAAATTCTGGAAGGCTTGAATGGTTTCCGTTTGAAGGTTTTGGTAGACCAAATCAAGGTGATTGGATTAGGAAACCTGAAACGCATGGTCAAAGACCGCCGGGAGAGCAAGAAATTTCTGATGCTCTTGCAAGCCGGTTCGATCATTTAAAACCAATAGATATTGGTACTGACTATGAACCATTAGATCCTAGTTGGGTTAATTTGAATGAAGATTTTGGCACGTTAAATGTTGCAGAGTGGGGTGTTGCTAGAGCAGAAGGGTTTTCATTAAGAGCAAATGAAGGTCGCCAACAGGTAGAAGAGATGGCTGAAATGCAGGCGCGGACTAGTGACGAGTTAGACAGGCTTGAACTTGAAATGGAAAATGTCAGAGATCGTCCATTTGTTGGTGACCCTATTGATGAGCCTCCTAGAGATATAGTGCCTCAAGAAGACGATGCGTTTGATATTGATTTTGATATTGATGAAGCCGTTGAAGCTCACTATGACTGGAATGAACCGGGCAACAGGACTGGTATAGAAAGATTAGAAGGTGAAACTTTAGAACAGGCGCGGGCTAGAGAACAGATGCCGGAAGAACAAACATTTAGTTCGATGGATGCTCATCGTTCTCCTGCTCCACAAGAACCAGACTTCCCTACTGGTATAGAAAGATTAGAAGGTGAAACTTTTTGGGGTGGTATGACACGCCACATGTTTAATGTCGACGCTGATAACAGTGTTATAAAACCTTCTCCTATTAATGATCCTCGTATTGAGATTGAAAAGGAAGCGCGGGATTTAGCAAATGAGTGGATGAGGCGGCCTGACAATCCTGATTTTGATAATTTAGGAAATGAAAGATCTCCTGCTGAAAGAGAACGAGTAATAGAAGAGAACCGACAAAAAGAAATAGATTTTGAAAGAAGGAGCGCTCGTATTGGTACTGCACCTCTTGTTAAACGACCTGCTAATGTTACGCCTACCGTAGATGAAGCACACGCTTTTATAGAAACATATATGCCTCCTGAAATAATGGTAAAAGTATTTCCTTTTGGTGCATCTGATGATGAAGCGGTAAAGTTCGGAACAATATTATACGACTATTTGTATGATGTAGATTTTAATTTAGGACGCGTAGCAGGCAAAGGGTTTGATTCTAATCTACATTCATACCCTCCTTTTTTAACGCCTAATTCTCAAGCCACAGACTTATACATAAGAAGTCAAGATACTTATGGGGCTACACTTTTTGATGAACAAGGCGTAGAAGGCGCATCAGCTATTAAAGACGCTATTAAAGTAACACGGAATGGTGAACCTTTAGAATATTCAGACATACTAGAACTAGCTTCAGACATGGATCCTGAAACAGCAGAGTTCTGGCAAGTTATTGATGATATCTTTTTCAGCGGTGAAACAAGCGCAAATGCTTTAACCAGCCCTGAAGGTTTTAATGAATGGTGGAATGCTGTTCAAGAAGCAAAAATGAAAATAGAGCTTGAATACCCAGATTTAGGTGTGACTATACCTGAAGAAATTTTAAACACATCTCATGAACGCGCTATGAATGCTATCGCTTTTGAAGCCCAGTTGGGTGAGCATGTGTTCGGTGATATTTTTGTAAAGAACGGAAAATTTTATAGAGCTACTTCAAGTGATATAGAAGACAGGTTGTACAGGTCGGATGCGGCTTTAACTAGGGGTGCGTTGGATGAAGGGGCAGGAGACATTTTGGATTCTGTGTTTCCTCCTGAACAAAGTTTGGGTGAAGAAGGTACAGAAGCAATTATAAACTATGAAATGCCTAACTTTACAAATCCTGAATCCCCTTATGCAATAGCAGGTGACTTAGAAGTAAGTGCCATAGAGTATGAAAGTTATTTAGCGGGTCGCCGTCCTCGATCAGACGTTGAAATTGCACAAGCGACTACAAGATTGCGTATAGCAGTAGACGATTTTGACATGTTAATGGGTTGGAGTTTGATCGCACAAGAGAATATGGATTTACAAGGCTTTTTAGAAGTTATATACAGATTACGTGAGGGAACAGAACTACATGCAGAAAGACTTAGTTGGCTTGAACCAAATTCAGGTACTTGGAGTATAGGTGGTTTGTCATTTGAAAGTATGGAAGATGAAGCGTATGGGGCTGTGCGTGATTTTGTTGAAAGCTCAGTCAGAACACATGCAGGAACAGGCGGCTGGTTATACCGTGAAATCGGTGAGGTAACACCAGAGAATGAACTCACTCAACTGCATCGTTTGCATGTAGCTGTTAAAAAAGAAGAAGAGACATTACTTAGGGGGGTGCATGAGTTTATAGAAGATTCTTGGAATTTCGTGAGGTTCGTAGAGATCCCACTTCAAAATTTAGGAATCCCTGAAAAAACAATAGCAGCAGTTGGCAACTTAATTGAAAATTTATCTCAGAGCCAAGCAGATGCTATAGCAAGAGATGGGATTCTTGGAGTTGTACCTACTGATGAGAACATGTCGGCTTTAAAAGATATCTTTATTGGAATAAGATCAATGGTAGATGATGTTGGAGAAGCGTCTAACAGAGTTGCTAGATTCAGAGAGGAATGGGGTTTTTAAATGAGTAGTTTTGTGGGTGGAGATCCCTTCGATCCTGTTTATGCAGGTGTTGAAAAAGAAGATACTCCTACTCCTCCTTCTTCTGCTGTATTAAATACTATTTTAGGTTGGTCATGGCTTGGGCGTTGGGATGGCGCAGGTGAAGATCCTGTAATAGCTTTAGTTGTTCAAACTTTTATTGATAAATGGGAAGCTAAATTTCGCGCTTTATCTATGGAAGGGCCTATTGCACAATCTGATAAAGACGCTTTAATAGCTGAATTTGAAAACGATTTATATAACCAAGGGTGGTTCCAAGAAAAGAATGCCGCTTGGCAAGCGATCACAAAGATGCGTTACGGTACGGATACTCCTCCTGCTGAGTGGGATAATCTTGTTGAAACTACAAGAGAATACGTTGATGATTATTTAAGAAACTTAGGGTTTGTTGATTGGCAAGGCAATCTAACTGTTACTTATGATGATGACTTTATTGAAGATTTAATATATGACACTTCTACTGTAGGTAATTATGGTTTACCTACTCTTGATAGTAATTTAGCTAATAGTTATATTGAAGAAGAGTTCATTCCTTCTAGACGTTTCGGTCAAAAAGATGGTGACTTTGCTGTAGGTGCAGGAACTTTAAGAAGTTTATATGACAGATTAAAAACTATGGCTAATAATAACTTTTTGTCTATTCCAGATGAAGATCTTTGGGATATGGTGTCAAGAATTAAACGTGAAGAAATGACACTACAAGGTGCATACGATATTATAAGTACTCGTGTTGCAGATCAGTTTGATTTCTTAGATGGTTCTCCAATAATGGAACGCATTAAAACTTTCAGTGGTGAGACAGGCGGTTTGTCTAGTTTAAAAAGCCATTTGTCTCCTGTGGTTGCAAGTGTAGCTAATGCGTGGGAATTACAATCTGGTGAGATTAATTTACAAAACATGTTCGGTCAGGGATTAGAGGATCTTATTGTCGGTGATGGCGATAATCGTAGGTTTATGAATTCGCGTGAAGCTAGAGACTGGGCGCGGTTACAACCACAATATAAGCAAACACAGGATTACGGTATGAGAATGGGTAGTATTACGCAAGAACTTCTTAGACAATTCGGAGCTATCTAATGGATGCAGACGTACTAAAGTATTTAAAAAGTTTACAAACTTTACAAGAACAAGATGCTGATGCATATAAAGCTTTAGAAACAGAAGTTATAAGCGCTGGTCGGAGAAGCCAAGGAGCGCAGGCTTCTGGTGCAGGCACATGGGTAAGAGGAAACTTTGTACCTTCAACATCAACGAGCGTAACATCAAGTCCTGCAACATCAACTACTACAACAACTACTGCAACATCAACTACAAATAATACAATAAATTATGATGACCAAAATCAAGCAGATTTTGCGGCATGGCTTGAAAGTCAAGGTTTACTCGCTGGATGGATAGACAAAAGCGATCCTAATTGGGGTATGTATTGGGATAATTGGATGCTTGGTGGGGGTAAAGAAGGCAAGTCAATATACGCTTCACAAGAAAGAGTGACGGATGAATCACCTAGCGAAGAAACTGATACTACTCTTTTATTAAGCTCATTAAAAAGCTCATTCATGTCTGCTCTTTTAGAAACAGGACTTGATACTGAAACAATAAATAAACTATGGGACTGGGCTGAAGGAAGATTTACTAACGATTCTAGTTTTACCGCCGCTCAAGCTCTTGTAGAAATGTACGACCAACAAGCATTTAAAGATAGATTTCGTGGTATAGCACACATGCGTGAGATGGATGAAGTTAGAAGAGACATTCCATCTCCAGCCGAGTATCTTCAACGCGAAGGAAAAATGAAGCAGTGGTTTAACCAATACGGGTTGGATGCCTTTGCTGTTAATCTTGACAATGTTGTAGCTGAATCTTTTATATCAAGTGTCGGTGACGCAGAATTATTAGAAAGAATGCAAACAGCTTCACGTTTAATATATGAAGCACCTGAAGAAGTTAAACAAACTTTTGAAGATTGGTATGGTCCAGCAAGTGACGCGGCTTTAATGGCGGCTTTCTTAGATCCAGATGACCAAGTTTTTGGTAATGATTGGAAGAGTTTAACTACTTTAAAGAGCCAAGCTCAAACAGCAGAAATAGGTGGCTGGTCTAGGATGTACATGGATTTAGATTCTCCTATTGATGAAGCACAGGCTGAAGCTATAGGTAGGCTGGGTCTTCAACAGTCTCAGATATGGTCTAAGTTTGGTTCTATTAAAGAGCAAGAGAATCTTTTCCTTGAGAAACAAGGCGAGATGGATTTAACAATGGAAGGCGCAGGCGTAGCGGCAGAGTTTGGTATAGATTATGACACTATGTCAGGACAGGATCTTGCCAGTATGTTAGATCGTAGATTACAAAGAAGAACTGGACAGTTCCGTGGTGGTGGTACTGGGCAAACTGGTGCTATACAAACTGGAACTCGTACGGGAATAGGAGCGGCTAATGCCTAAATATGCAACTAGCTCTTCCAAAGGGAAGGCAAAGAAAGTACCTTATAAGAAGGTAAAGAAAGGTAAACGTAAATAATGTTTAACAAAGACG
>CEVA01172876.1_pt1 | contig 25600 bp, 26 predicted proteins | sample 361521 | NCBI WGS metagenome assembly CEVA01 (sample SAMEA2622823, study PRJEB7988) | marine metagenome | isolation source: saline water (ENVO:00002010), including
TAGCGCCAATTAGCAAGAATTCTTGCATGGATAATCTGATCAGCTGTATCACACTGGGCTAGACGATACGACGTTCATCAGAGCCAAAAACATAGCTCTCCTCAACAGGAATTGTTGCGTATGCCGTAGTGTTTCGATCCCACTCTTCCTCAAGGGGTCTCTTACAGATGACTCGAGTGCCTCCGAAGTCCAAAGTGACTTCCTTGCGCTGTTCAGAGAAGTGGTTTTCCACCCAATAGACCTGGACCGGCATCGAGCCTTCAACCTGATGTGGCGAAAGAAGCACTGACTCGGGGCGAATCCCCAAGTGGACATCCTGTCCTTCAACCCCGCCCAGCGCGTCGTTTCGAAGATCCACAAATTGACCATCGAGACGAACACCTCCGTTCTCCGCCTTTCCCGGAATAAGGTTCATAGGGGGCGCACCGACGAAACTAGCAACAAACATGTTTACCGGATCATCATAGATTTCCCGATAGGTACCAAGTTGTTGAATCTTTCCAGCCTGCATGACTGCAATCCGGTCACCCATTGCCTGAGCCTCAGTTTGATCATGCGTGACATACACCGTTGTTATTTTGAAACGCCGTAGTAGTCGCTTTATCTCGACCCTAGTCCGGGTACGCAATTTCGCGTCCAGATTAGATAGTGGCTCATCAAACAAAAACACCGTTGGATCACGAACAATGCATCGGGCAATGGCAACTCTTTGTTGCTGTCCACCTGATAAAGCCTTGGGACGACGATCAAGCAGTTGATCGAAGCCCACGCCCATCATCTTTGAAACAATTTCGACGCGTTCGTCAACTTCCTCTTCGCGCTTATGCATCTTGAAGAAAAATCCTAGATTCTTCTTACTGTGCATATGCGGATAGAGCGCGTAATTTTGAAACACAATTCCTACACGACGATCCTTAGCATTGAGCTCCGTCCAATTTTCCTCGCCATATTGAATCGTCCCGCTGTTTGGCGTCTCTAGCATGATCAAACCGGCAATCACCCGGAGCATGGTTGATTTTCCACAACCCGATGGGCCGAGAATCGCAATTGACTCTCCGTCCTTAATGTCAAGATCAACCCCGTCTATCGCATATACCTGACCATCTCGATAGTTTGCCTGGCCCACAAGATCCGATTCTTCTTCCTTGGGCGCTGTTTGACCAAAAATTACAGCCGCTGGATCACTGTCCTCCTTAAAAACAGCTCGAACATCGCGAAGCATCACGTCAGCCATCATTGCTCTCCTTATTTACCGTTTTTTCTGTTTATGTCTAAAACCAGCATCAGTTCTCTCGCAGGCCAAAATCTATAAGACGTTCATCGGTCATTCGAATCGAAACCAGCGCCAACATCACAGCCACCACGACCATCATCGGAAAGACGAGAAGCATGCTCACAATCAAGCTCATGGCCACGATCACACAAAAAGCAAGTGACGAGGCTGGAGCACTGAGTGCCAAAACCGCTGCATTCCGAAACACGTGATATAAGGACATTTCGTATCGCAATGCTAGCGGGTACAGGTACGCCTGTGCAGCTACCCAGAGCGCTAGGAAATACAGCGACAGAATGCCAAGCGCTTGAATTAAGACCTCGCCAGTTCCAGTATAAAAAATAAATCCCACAACTAACCCATACAGCAAGTAAATATCCACTACAAAAAGAAGCCATGCGCGAAAAAATCGGCTTCGAAATCCGATCCAAAAATCTCGTACTGCTACGTCCTCACCATCTACGTGAAGTTGAGCAACATAAAACAAACCTGCCGTACCAGGCCCTGCTAATGCACCGCCTATCCCGGTCCCAGCAACGATAAAAATGAAAAAAACGATGCCTGTAACTGGACCGTCAATTCCAACCATCGCCTGCTGGAGCGCCGAAGCCAAAGGAATACCAACAATCGGAAATAATGGGAAAACAGTCACGAACCACCACAAGTTACCTCGAATAGCAAGAGCCCTGAGATCGTAATAGACCTGAGCAAACGCCCACCAAGCATGTCTAAATACGTCAGACATAACTAGCGGTCATTCGACATTACCTTTAATGCTCTTCTTGAAAAACAACGCGTCCATCGCCCAAGACTCCATACACACTTTCTCATCAGCTGAAGTTCTCAAAATCATGGCGAATCCGGAAAGTCGTCAACCACCTGCCTCAATAGTCGGGTCGTGTTGGTGGTACTTCCACAACATGAACCAATCACTGACACGCCTCGACCTAACCAATTCCTAGCAAATTCCACCATCTTTTCAGGTGGATACAAATAACACACCTTTCCATCCACCAACTCTGGAACACCAGCGTTTGATTGCGCCATTAACGGTTTTTTTGGTCCAGCCTCAATCATTTGCTCAAGAACTTTCGTCATTTCTTCGGGGCCATTACCACAATTACATCCAACAACGTCAGCACCAGCTTCCTCGCAAGCACGCATGCCATCGATCGGAGAAACCCCCATCATCGTGTGAAGATTAATGTCGTACGTCATGGTCGCGAAAACAGGTAGACCTGTTGACTGCGCGGCCTCAATCGCAATCTGGATCTCGCTGAGATCACTAAATGTCTCGCAAAGCAGCAAATCCGCTCCACCCTCTGCTAAATACTCAGCTTGAACACGAAAAGCATCCAACATTGTGGACCGTGAAATATCTCCAAGCGGCTCGAGGAAATCTCCGCTTTGCCCCATGTCCCCTGCTACCCAAGCCCTGTCTCCAGCCGCAGCTCGTGCTTGCTCGGCAGCACCTCGATTTATCTCCTCTACCTGATCAGTCAAACCCGCCCTGCTAAGCCTTATAAGGTTTCCACCGAAAGTGTTGGTGGTCAAAACATGCGCACCCGCCTCAACATACGCACGATAGATGTCAGTCATTCGATCGGGATAACGAAAAGTTACTTCCTCCGGAGCTTCCCAATCCCGATCCGGATACTCATTGATGGTGGTTCCCATTGCACCATCGAAAAGAAGTCGATGGCTTTCCATAAAATTCTGTAGTGAGGACGAATTAGATCGGTCAATAGACATAAAAATAAGGGCTGAGTAATGCAGTCTCCTGAAACATCTTGCTCTGAATATAGCAACGGCCTAACCATAAAACGTGATATCAAGCGTCTATCTGCGATGCCGCCGCTTCACGGTTCGTCGCAAGTAACGCTGGATAAAGATCCCGATATCGAGACAGCGTGGTCGCCATAACCTGAACCCACGAGGTATTTGGATCTACGACATCTGCCGGGATCTTCATCTCTTCACACGCTTGTAACACCGAATCGAACTCACCTGCTGCGACCGAGCCAAGCAATGCAGCACCAAATGCGGGCCCACGCCCCTCCGGTTCCACCATTACCGAAGCGTCGAGCACGGATGCGATAACTCGACACCATAACGAACTTCGAGCACCACCTCCCGCCAATTTGAATGAACACGTTGACGCACCAGTTTTTTGTATTGCTTCGAGAGCGTCACAAAGACTGAACGCGACACCCTCAAGCACAGCCCTCACTACATCTGCTCTATTGTGAGCAGCAGTTAACCCAACCAAGGCTGCCCTAGCATTAGCATCCAAATATGGGGTTCGCTCCCCTTGTAAATACGGCAACCACAACAAGCCTCGACTCCCTGCAGGAACAGATTGAGCTTCCTCAACAAGCTCCAAATAACTCGTTGCTGGAGAAAACGTGTCTCGAAGCCATCGGAGTGAGAGACCGGCCGCCTGTGTAACCCCCATAAGTTGCCACGTCTTGGGGATTGCGTGAGCGCCAGCCTGAACCGTTCCGTCGTTTGACGCGGCATATGCGTTAGTCGCGACAAAAACCACTCCGGATGTTCCGATAGTAATCACGGTATCGCCGTCGTTAACGATCCGTGCCGCTACGCCACCAGCAGGCTGATCTCCTGCACCCCCAGCAATAGGTATTCCAGCCGGAAGTCCTAGGCGATCGCCGGCAGACTGGGTGAGTCGTCCGGCTATGGCGGTGGACTCACACACTCTAGGTAGCCACCGATGATCAATTTCGAGCGAATCGATCATCGGTTTGGACCATTCACGAGTTCTAGGATCAAAATAGCCAGTTCCACTTGCATCTGTAACATCAGTCCACAACTCGTTGGTCAATCGAAGACGAATAAAATCTTTTGGCAACAAGACATGGGCTATTCGATCAAACAACTCTGGTTCATGCTCTCGAATCCACTCGAGCTTTGGCGCTTGAAATCCCTCAAGCGGAAGATTTCCAGTATGTTCGATGAACTTTGCTGCCCCAACACGCTGTTCTAAGAACCGTCGCTGATCCATCGTGCGTAAATCACACCAAATAATCGCCCTCCGTAGCGGACGCAAGCGCTGATCAAGAAGAACCAATCCATGCATCTGTCCTGTTAGGCCAATGGCACAAATATCAGCCGGGTCGTCAGCATGTGCTGCTACGGTGCCCAGAGCTTCAAAGGCTGCCCTCTCCCAGTCTTCTGGTGCTTGCTCCGCCCATCCCGGCCGAGGCGTCAACAGTCCGTAAGAAGACTCGTGTACCGCAAGTGTCTGACCCAGACCATCTGTTAGCACCGCCCGAGCACCCGTTGTACCGAGATCCAAACCGATCGCCAAGACACTTCTCACAATAACGTAGCCCTACCTTCTTTACGTATCTCCGAAACTCCCAACGCAGTCCGTCCTATGAAGAGCAACACCTGGGACTACATGGTCAACAGCGAACGCCGATTCAACGTCATTCGCAGATAACTGCTTCACAAAGAACTGGGGATCCTCATGTATGGCTATGATCGTTCCACCTTTTCCGGCCCCAGCCAGCTTCGCGCCACGAGCTCCTAATCGAATCGCGAGTTCGATCAATGACTCGTTTTCTGGTCCAGACCCACCCACGCTCACGATATGAGTGTGAGCCTCATTCATTTGTTCGGCAACCGCGAGCCAATCACCCGAAAGCACATACCGTTTTGAGTGGCGGGCGATCTCCGCAAGTCTTCGCATCGCAGCACGAACTGCTGGATCACCTTCCAACCATCGGTCCCGAAGAGGACGGTGAGTTTCACCAGAATCACGTTGTCTTCCAGTATGTGCAAGAACCAACGGGATCGAATCAGACTCCGTAACCAAGGACTCCACCGTAGCAAATGGATCTATGTCAGATCCCCGCCATTGAGCCTTGCCTCGAAAATCCAAGTAGGAAAGACCACCGTGAGCAGCGGCATAAAAGTCTTGAAAACCACATATGATTTTCATACGAGAAAATTCGATCTCCCGTGCTCGCTCAGCAAATTCATGTAAGCGATATTTACGACCCAACCAAACATCAGTCGCTCTTAACGCAGCAACCAGCAAAGCACTACTACTCGACAAGCCAGCGTTAGGAGGGATATGGCTCCAACAACGGATTTCTACCGAAGCCGTCTGCATCTCTTGAGCTACCACAACCGCCTTGAGCACATTCAGATATGTCGCATGTCGGGCTGCTAGCAGTTGGCTTGGTTCCATCAATTCAGCCATAGCGCTAGACGGTGGATGAATTAACTCGAGATCGGAAGCCGACTCAATCCCTAGTTCAAGACCTGCATCCTCAGCACACAAACGAAGCGAAGCAGCAGGCTCGATTGATACGAAGGCCCGACGGTCAATAGCCATAGAAATCACGCTTCCGCCGTACATATCACTTGGATTTCCGAGCAATCCGGCACGACCTGGAGCTGACGCGATAATCGGCCTAAAGTCGGTCACTCTGAATCATCGAGACAACGGATGTGCCTACTAACAGCATCCCCGTATTCGTGATCGGAAAGCGCAAAATCAACAAATGCTCGGTAATAGGACTCAAAGTTGCCTATGTCATACCGTTTTTCCGGCTCCTTAAGAGGAACTACCCGAACATGAGCTTTTTTACCTACTAAGATCGCAATAGCATCTGTTAACCATCGCTCCCCATTTTTTCCTCGTGGAGTTGCATCTATGGTGTCGAAAATTGATGGCGAGAAAACATAGCGAGGCACGATGGCAAGATTACTTGGCGAATCTTCTGGGTTGGGTTTTTCAACAAGACCGGTCGCATACAACAAATCCCCACGTTGCTGCACACCCACTACCCCGTAGCGGAACACGTCATCACGAGGCACCTCTTCCACAGCAAGCGTGCACGAGGCTTGACTCGTTATATGCGCTTGGATCAATCGACCAACAATGTTGCCGCCGTGCAATATTGTGTCGCCAAAGGCGACAACTATCGATTCCCCAGCGGCAAAATCTCGTCCAAGCCTAACGGCGTCTGCAACCCCGGTCGGGGTCCCCTGTCGCGTGTAAAAAATTCGTGGTGCCCCATCAGCAAGGCCCCGATCCTTTATTGCACCAGTTCTTGCACCATCTAGAAAAGGCCTAAGCTCAACGTCATCGTCAAAGTGATCTTCGATTGCCGCTTTTTTCCTTCCGGTGATAAAAAGGATCTGCTCAATACCCGCGGCAAGGAGTTCTTCAACCACGTACTGCACAACTGGCTTACGACCAACCGGAAGCATTTCCTTGGGCTGCGACTTCGTAGCCGGAAATAGACGAGTCCCCGCTCCGGCGACGGGAACAATTGCTTTCCGTATATGTTGGGAAGACGAATCTCGCAGGATTGTCTCTCCTAACCAGTAAATCTCAAGCGGCCGAACGCTAGCATATGAGCGAGTCGAACGCTTATGGCAGTAGCCTTTCGAGGCCCAGCATAGAAAAAATACATCGCGAAAACATTAACCTCCAATATATAACGAAGCCTGAGATCGTGAGTCCAGTGCCCCCAATAGACCGTCACAGGAATAGTGATCGCTAAGAAATGCGCCATTTCCTTGTGTTTACCATGTGGATAGTCCTAGCTGTAGTGGGTTTAGTCATATTTCTTGGCGTCTTCACTACACGAAATCACCCTGACCACACGGAAAACAATGTTGTCGCTATCAACCCGACAACACATCAGCGGGCTCAGGCCAAGCTCCAAGCATTTGAAGCTCAATCAGAACAAGCCAGATTGAGCGGCAAGAAACTTCCAGCCCAAATTTCCTTCACCGAAGAAGAAATGACCTCACTTATCCGAGATTGGGGTAAGCAGGACCATTGGTTCGGATCGATAGATAATCTACAAATAGAATTCATACCCGGCACATGTGCTCTAACGGGAATCTTGCAATCAATCAACCTGAACTTCCCGTTTAGACTTGAGCTAGCAATATCCGCCGAGGAAAGCCAGCGAACAGCAGAATTGACGGGGCTACAAGTGGGCGAATTATTCGCACCAGGATTTGTTCGGACAGCATTATTAGCACTTGCAGACCGCACATTTGACGCCGGGCTTCCTCGAGTCTCGCTTTCGATCGAGTCGCTTGTTGTTACAAACGGTGAACTCTTGGTTTCCGGAAACATGTTGCCGTAGCGAAGTGAATCATCGGGGAAATGCACCGGTAACACCGCCATCAACCGGAATAACCGCGCCAGTAGTTGCCGCTGATCGATCACTTGCCAAAAAAAATACGGCCTCGGCAACTTCTGTGCCTGTAATTTTCGTCCTCAGCAAGTTGCGATCTTTATAGTAATTTTCCAACTTGCCTATTGGGACGCCATGAGCGGCAGCTCGACCTTCCCTAATCTTCTTGCTCCATAGCTTGGATTCTTCAAATACCGCGTCCGGATTAACCATATTGACCCTGATATTATGCTCACCATTCTCGATGGCAAGCACGCGGCCAAGTTGTAACTCGGCTGCCTTCGCAGCACTATAAGCTCCAAAATCTCTGCCAGGATCAAAAGTGTTCTTAGTGCAAACAAGCACGAGATTTCCTCCAAGATCTTGGTTGCGAAGCCATCGAACCGCTTCGCTAAGGACCAGGAAATGGCCGGTGGCATTTATATCGAAACTACGATTCCACGCCGCCAACGTCAGTTTGTGGATCGCAGAGGCTTCAGCTCTTCCTGCATTGGAAACAACGATGTCTAAACCACCTGTTCCAAGCACCATCTTTCTAAAAGCAGCTGAAATCGACTTTTGGTCAGTAACATCCAAGCCCATCGATTCAGCCACCCCGCCATCGTTCCGAATACCTTCCGCAACCTGCTCAGCACGAACAACATCAATATCCGTGACGAACACGTGAGCTCCATCAGCCGCCAACCTTCTGGCAACCGACTTACCAATACCGCTGGCCGCGCCAGTAACCGCCGCCACACGACCAGCGAGCTCGCGATCTGCTGGACCATGCATTAGCTTGTAGAGTTCCAGCGGCCAATACTCAATTTCGTATAAATCTCGCTCCGGAAGCGCCTGGTACCTGTCAATCGCTGAAGCCGCTTCAATCACGTCCATCGTGTGGCGATAAATTTCGCCAACCTTGTCAGCTTCGCTAGCCGTCCGGCCCGTACTAAACATACCGATTCCCGGCGCCAAGATGACTCTCGGAAATGGGTCATGCATAAACGACGAGGCATCTCCGCCACATCGAGCAACATAGCCACGATATTGATCTTCGTAATTGTTAATTTCACGAACAATATCGACGGTCTCGGAACCATGTAGAACCATGGGTAATTGCTTTGTTCGCAAAATATGATCCGGAGTTACTGGACCCTTTTGGGAAATTTCATCCACATCATCCCTGTCGACAAACTGGCGAACCCGTGAGGCCCCGTCAAACCTCAAGATCATTCGATTCCTGATGCTTAACTGGCCACGCAATCGTGTCGCGAGACCAGCCGCCACCCTTGAAGTCCGTTGGCGACCAGCAGGCGGCGTCTTCCAGACTTTTCGGATAGAGTTTTCCGCCCGGGACACCAATTCAATATGGCGCTCATATGACTCTCGTGCGGATTCTCCAAAAGTGACTAATCCATGATTTTCCAAAATTAGGCCGACCACAGATGGATCATTGTCATACACATCTGCTGCTGCTTTTGAAAGCAAAAACCCAGGTTTTATATACGGAACGATCCCAACATCCTCAGCAAACACATCTCTAACAACTGCTTGGCCCGATGGCTGGTTCGTCAGCGCCAATATTGCATCCGCATGACTGTGATCCACCCAATCAAGAGGAATAAACGCGTGTAACAGCGTTTCAATAGACGGTCGAGGCGCCACTGTGTTGAGAAGAGCCCGTGCCACCAGTTCAACCATGAGATCGTCGGCCATGCTGCTTCGCGTCCGCAGGCGAACTAGCGGATCCAAGGCCAACGGTGAAAAGCCGCCAACATCAATCGTTGCCAGATCAGTTCCACTGCCCTTAATACTAAGGACTCGAACAACGCCGCCCGCTTCATCCTCCATTTCATGCTTGACTGAGGTGTTTCCACCCCCATACAGCACGAGCGAAGACTCAGATCCAAGAAGACGCGAGGAATAGACGCGCAGCGCCAACGGGTCCAAGCCCGTAGCCTCACGGTCAGTCCAGTTCGATCTCAAATTTGTATACCTCAGTTATTCGCGAAGAGGCGCCGTCGGTTCTCGCGTGACAGTCTTTCCAGCTTCACCAGCCACTGTGCAAAACAACGCATGGGTCTTTTCCAGAAGAATGTTGGGATCAATCCCGTCCTCAGAACGAACAACAATGTCCACCGGCAAACCATTTTCACGAGACTGTCCCACATAGGCCTTGAGATACGCTGTAGGAATCTCGTTCATCACACGCTGCATAAACGGTGACGTTTCCGATTCAAACGAGTCAACGTAAACACGTAAACGAGCAGTCTGCGCCGAAAACATATCTTGAATCGCCGGCTGAATGTGGTGAGTAAAACACCCCTCGACCTCTCGCGGTGGTCCTGGCATCGACCAAATCAAGCTCTTATTAACCTCCGTCGCAAAACACGGCGCCCATCCCACAGGGTTCAAATACAGTGTCGAGGACGCAGGAATAGACCCCATCTTGATACGCGGAGGCGTCGAGACCTCTTCAACGGTCATCTCCCGACGACGAGCAAAGTCCTCAAGAACCTCCGTAGGGGTGTGTACCCGGCTACCCGCAACGGCCGCTACAGCATCAACTGTTAGATCGTCTGGGGTCGGACCTAAACCACCGGTTGTAATGATCAACCTCGCATCACGATCAACAGCCGCTTGAAGTTCCTCTTTCAACGCCCGTAAATCATCGGCGAGTGCGGTCACCCGTCGAACGTCCCCACCGGCCAGAGTAATCTCACCGGCCAACCAGTGAGAGTTGGTATCGAGCACTAATCCGGACACGAGTTCCGTCCCAATCGAGAAAATCTCGACTTTGTCATTCATAATCAAGGTACCCGAAGTTCAACGCATCGCATTCTACGGCTGATCACAGAACTTGATGATAGGAGAACTAGAGAACATGGGCGCAGATTGGTATGCCCAGAGAGGCTTCACAAGCGAGATGGTTCGGCGCGCGCGCGCTTGGTACCTACAGTTTCTACCCAAACCTGGGGATCTGCTCGATGTGGGCTGTGGTCGTGGCGAGTTTCTGGATGCCGCATCAGAGGCTAACCATCAAGTCACTGGCGTCGATCATGACCCTTCAATGATTGCTGCTGCCGGCCATCTCAACATTCATGAAAACCACGTGCTGGATTATCTTCAGACCACCTCAAACCTTTATGATGCAATTACTGCTTTTCATGTCATAGAACATTTAGAAATTCGGGATGCGTCCGCATTCATCCGCCTTGCGGCCGACAGATTACGCCCGGGTGGACGATTGATTATCGCCACACCAAACCCTGGCAGCCTTCCCACCATCACACATGAGTTTTGGCGTGATCCCACTCACGTTAGACCCTATGACCGTGAGTTGATCGAATACTTGACGACCACATCCGGACTAACAACCGAATCGGCGGGTGTAAACCCAGAATCTGAACGCGGGTTGCCCGTCAATCTGGACGATCTCAGCTTAAGCTCAGTCTCAAAAAGTTTAGAGTCCCGCGATGACGAAAGCCTCGTTTCCCGGTGGGTGGCCGGACGTCTCGCATCATCAAGCTACGCCAAAAACCTTGAACGTAGCCTTCATGAAACAACCGACGGTCTTTTGCATACCCGCCAAGAACTTGACCGAATAGCTGGCCTGCTTCGACGCTTTTTAGAGGTGGCCTATGAACCATCCGAGATCTATGTAGTGGCTCAAAACTGTTAGGACGGAACTACAGGGCGATCAACTGGCGGAGACATCGTCTCAACTTCCCTCATTTTGCCAGCTACATAACTGTGCACGAGCGGAACATTGGGAAGCAGCACATATTTGCCCTTGTCATCAATGAACGGTGGAGCTTCTTTGTAGGTAAGCCCTCCTTGGACAAGCCGATCTGTCCCAATGGAGAGAATCAACTTGGCCATAGATGGAACTACATCCAGCGGAAGATTGGACTCAAACGCATTGTTTAGTTCGTGCACCAAACTCGGAGAATCAATGATTCTCTGTGGCGATAGTGCCTGTTGTGCCAGCGCTACAACCACCTGCCGCTGTCGCTCGTCCCGACCGAAATTTCCAATGTTTCGACGAGAACGTATGTAACGAAGCGCCGTGTCACCATCAAGGCGTTGGGTCCCAGCCTTAAGACTAAACGGCTCAAAACCAGTGTCCGTAGCATTGGGATAGCCAGAATCATAGATGTCTTTAAGAACATCTACTTCGACTCCCCCAACAAAGTCAACAAGTCGACGAAATCCACTGAAATCCATCGTTATCCAATAATCCGCCTGCACACCAAGAAGATCACTTACCTGCTGGAGCAGGACGTCAGGGCCATCACTCTGCCAGACCTGATTTATGCGCCGGGCATTCGTTCGACAATTAGCTATGCATATGTCGCGTGGAACCGATATAAGCGTTGCCGAATGGGTTTGAGGATCAACCCGTACTAGAACTATGGCGTCCGTCCGACCACCCGGCTCACCCGGCCTCCGATCTAAACCTAAAAACAAAATTCCAAACGGTTTGTCCTGAGGCCAATCCGGAACAATATCCAAAGGATTAGGCGTCTTCTCCGGTTCAGGCGTGCTTTCAGCCTCTGAAGCAACGGCGAACCTCGCTTGAGCAGGACCTGGCGCCTCTCGCACTGGGACTGGTCCACTCTGTCCCTGTCTCGGAACCGCCACCGTCTGGACCGCTTGCACCACCGGCTGAGCATCAACCGACGACCGCCGCCACACCAGAACGCCTAATGCGGAAACTATGACAAATACCACCAACGCTGACGCAAGGCTGAGAAGTTCAGCCGTGCGCACACGTTGTGCACGATCAGACGAACTTTGTTTCATTGATAAAAAAACCAGTAGCTAAAGACATGCAGATAAAGACATTATGTCGAGCTAGGTGCCCACTATACGTCACAGATTGTATGTAGCTAGCAAAAATAAAGGGCGTTCAACTGATACATCGTAAAGACTGATAAAACGTTACGTATGTTCGGTCAGCCGCGCCCATCGAAGACACGATAGGCTTGAGCTGGTCAACCAAGTCAGTAGGGTCTCGACCTTGCGTGTCGCAATCATTGGGTATGGAGCTATCGGCCGTCTTGTGGGTAAAGCTCTACAAAACAACTCACCGTTCACTGTAACTCGAGTTGTTGATCGGAATGCTGAAGCAGCTGAAGCTGGCGCTCGAGACATGAACATATCGGCCTGGAGTCAGGACCCAGCAGACGCTTTCAGATTTTCTGACGTTGACGCAGTTGTGATCGCCACTCCCCATGCCGACCATGCTGAATTAACCACGTCAGCTCTGTACCACCGGAAACATGTCTTCTTACAACCACCCGTTGCGCTTCGATCTCCAGAAGCGGCTCGAATCTTGGCGATGGCAAGACATTCAGGCCTAGTGGTAGCCATGGATTACTGGGCACGGGCTGCTCCAGCAATAAGATTCGCCCGCGGGAAAATTCCCAGACCCACATTTATACAAATAGAAAGCATCGTCGATCCTCTAAAAAAGACGTGGGCAGGTGAGGCTGCCCATGGTGGCGTGCTTGCCTACACCGGCAACCACGCCCTTGATCTCGCATGCTACCTCGCAGCATCGAAGCCAATTCATGTTCAAGCCTCCGGCGGGAGACATACTCGACGGTCTGGACTAGCCGACACTATCTCCGGCGCCATACGTTTTGCGAACGGATCTCTTGCCCGTGTGATCGTGGGAGAGTTCGGTCATAGCCAAACGTTTTCTAGTTGGCGGCTGCTAACTGCTGATGCCATCGGGACCGTGACCGCTACCGATAACCTACGCAAGGCTTCTTCCTTCGAAAACGGCCGATACACCTCCACTACTAAATGTGAGGGGCTTGCTCGTGACGACTCATTCACACGATCGCTCACTGCGTTTGCGAACGCAGTGGCCGGAAATGGGAGACCATTGGCTGACATTACTGACGGAGCCAGAGCTGTTCAATTAGCAGATGCTATGTACGAAGCCTTGGTTTCTGGTAACCGCATCAAACTGTAGATAGAGATTAGGTCGGCCAACCGAAATCCGTTAGCATCAACCAGTTGTGGCGTTAGCCGCAGAAACCGATGCAACGTCACCACCAGCAAATCCGCAGAACGCTTCGTAATCAATTAGCTCAGTGATAGTCGGATCATCACCACAAACGGGACACGCAGGATCTCTTCTAAGCTTTAGCTCCCTAAACTCCATATGTAACGCATCAATTACCAAGAGCCTACCAACCAAGGTTGAACCGACGCCCACCACAAGCTTGGAGACTTCAGTAGCTTGAATTAGTCCCACCAATCCAGGAAGAACCCCAAGCACACCGGCTTCTGAACAACTTGGTGCCATCTCCGGAGGGGGAGGGGCCGGATACAGGCATCTGTAACACCCCTGGCCAGGCTCGAACACAGTAGCCATGCCCTCAAAGCGAAGCACACTTCCATCAACCAACGGCCGTCTTAAGAAGTATGCAGCATCGTTAATCAAATATCTCGTTGGAAAGTTGTCGCAGCCATTCACAACTACGTCGTACGACCGAATGACATCCAACGCGTTTTCGGACGTTAACGCCACATCGTGCCGAACCACTGTGACGTCCGGATTAAGACTTGTCAGCGTACGTTCTGCCGACTCCGTCTTCGCCATCCCAACCCGATCGTCTTGGTGAAGAATCTGTCGCTGCAAGTTCGATCGATCCACCGTATCGAAATCCACGATGCCAAGCGTGCCAACACCAGCTGCCGCAAGGTAGTACAGAACAGGAGAGCCCAGACCACCGGCGCCGACAACCAAAACCTTGGCATCAAGAAGCTTGGCCTGCCCAACAGCACCGACCTCAGGAAGCAACATATGTCGGCTATAACGCTGAACTTGCTCAACAGTAAACACAGAGGTCCTCCCTTGAACCAGTATCTTTAATGGTCTGCCGGTGGATCTTCGGTGTCATAGCCAGCCTCAGCCCACGCAGTCATACCGCCTTGCATGTTGTAGGCATCAACCACATTCATCGCCTTAGCCATCTGGGTAGCCACACCACTTGTCTGACCAATGTTGCATATAAACAGAACAGGTTTACCTGTGGGAATTACAGTCGCCGGTTGCGCCAAGATCTCCTCAAGCGGAACATATTCAGCACCCGGCATCGCGGGCGCCTGGAACTGGCTTCTAACGTCCACAACACGAACCTCGCCGCTATCAATCATCTCCTTAGCCTTGTGAACATCAACCTCAAAATCAGGTGCGTCTGGCAAAGCCATTGTCGGCTTATCCCATCATCAAAGTGCTAATGATTAAGCATCCCGCTACAGTCGGCGCGCGTCAATGGCCAATATTGATTTTCTTGTTTCGGCCCATGGTTTATTCAGAAATCACCTCACCGACGCTATGATCCGCCCTAGTACCTAACAAACGGCTATCTTTGTGGAACACACCGAATTCGCCGCGCGCATCGAGAACCTTCGTGAAGGTCTGGTCAAAACCATGTTCGTGCCCGAACACAGCACCGACCAGATCATTGATCATCTTGTAATCCGTGAGAACCAAATACTCACTGAGCAAGTTTCCTATGGACCGAGGCCAATCCTATGCCTTGTCGGACCACAAGGTGTAGGGAAGTCGCGACTCGCCAAATATATTGGTACGCATCTTGGGCGAGACGTTCAAACCGCGGAACTCGGCCGCCTCACATCGCCTGATGAACTGTTTGGTAGTGCCGATCGTCCTGGAATCATCAAGCAAGCCGTCAGTCAACTCCACAACACCTCCGGTGCACTAGTGCTACAGAATGTCGATGCTCTTGAAGAGGACTGGAGACCTTCGCCAACCACCTTTTTACAGAAATTAAGTCAGCTTCAAACGCTCGAAAAATTTGATGATGGCTCTTCAAATAATCCGATTGATCTGTCACAGGTCCTCTTCATAGCCACCGGGAGATGGCTATCAGAATCTACGCATGGGAGGACACTCGAATATCTTGACGTAGTCGAAATTAATGGCCACTTGGATGACGACAAAATCAAAATCGCCCGCGACACACTGCTCCCATCTATCCTGCAGGAATACTGTTTCTCACCTGAAGCGGTTCGGCTGGACGAAGACACAATCGGAACTTTGATCCGCAGTTACACAGAAGAACCCGGCACCGTTACGCTCGAGCAACTGCTCAGGCTTATCGTCCAGAGGTCCATTACGAAAGAGCTTCCCATCAGGCCGGAAGTCCCCATTTTGGTCACTGTTGAGGAGGTCGCAAAGATCATCGGCCGACCACGTTCGCGTTCGGGGTCTCGTCGGCGTCGTCGAGATGTGCCCGGTCTCACCTTTGGATCAGTAGTAACACCAACGGGAGGCCTGCTAGATGACATCGAAGCCGTCCAAATGCCTGGAACTGGAAAGATCAGGGTCTTCGAAAATTGGGGGGGGCAGATCCCTTCCAGCACCCGCCTTAAGTCCGATCACCGAACTGTGTGGGGATCATATGAACAGCCGTATGAGGTCCTTGAGTCATATATCAGGTCCCACTTGTCAGACCTTGGTATCTCAACTAGGTCACTCGAAGAATTCGATGTCCACATCTCAGTACCAAGCAATCCGCAGCCTCAAGATGTTGGCTCCCTCGCCATCGCAGCCACGATAGCGACAGCCTCGGTCCTTCTCGACCGAGCGGTGGACACCGAGGTTCTTGCCATCGGTGGAATGACCGGCCATGGTCGAATTCTTAGGACCTATGGGACCGGAGCAAAGATACTTGCCGCGCATAGGGGAGGTATTCGTCGAATCCTGCTGCCTCGGGAGAATGAGCATGAACTGAGAAACATCCCTGAAGTTCTACACGATGCAATCACATTTATTCCGGTGGATGATGTTGGCCAAGCTATAGCAGTAGCCCTCCGATAGATTTTTGCGTTATCTGAATCCCAGACTAGGGAAACACTACCCAGCGAATTCGTTAGGCATCTGTCCCGTCACCCCAGGCGTGAACCTATATAGGCTGCCAGCATCCGGCTCGGCGGCTTCAGATATTCCTCGTGCAGCCGTCGTGACATAAAGATCCTCCAAACCCGACCCACCAAACCCACAACTTGACGTCTGGCTCACCGGGAACCGAAACACCTCACGAGGCGTACCGTCTGGCGCATAGCAGGCAATACGTGCACCTCCCCACATAGCAACCCACAGGTCTCCCTGCGCGTCAACGGTCATTCCGTCAGGCAAACCTATAGCAGCGTCCACCTCAATCAACGTCCTTCGGTTTTGAACTGAGCCCGTATCAAGATCAAAATCAAACACATCCACCGTCTGACTACGCGAATCAATGAAGTACATCAAGCAATCATCGGGGCTCCAATCAATCCCATTCGAAATTGATACCCCCTCAACCATCTGCACCACCTGCAAATCGGGATCGAGGCGATAGAGAGAGCCCAGACCAGAAGGCCCCGCCTCGTCGTAAGCCATCGTGCCAGCCCAAAACCGACCACGTCGGTCGCATTTACCGTCGTTCATACGCATAGCCGTGTTGTCATGCTCAACCCCGACCAGAAGCGACTGGGTACCATCAAGATCCAGGCCACGAAATCCATCTTCCGCGGCGAGCACCAATCCGCCACTGGCCCGAACGGCCACCGCTCCAACGTGAACGCCCGTCTGTATTGTGGTGTTTTGGCCTGTAGCCGGATCATACCGATGAATCGCAGAACCAGTGATATCCACCCAAACAAGAGTTTGGGTCTTTGGATCCCAAATTGGCCCCTCACCAACTTCAGCACGCATCTTGACAACAAGTTCAGGAACTTCAGGTTTCATGCATCGCATCCATGGAAATGCCCTGTTGCCTACATTCTAAATACCTACAGGCCTAGATCGATCGCTACCAAGCCCTACGCTTACACATCCAGCACCTAGAAACCGCCACCAGGGAGCTCTCGCTCGTATACTTCGGGTCCATCCCCGTCTTGCTCCCCTTAATTCGGAGTCCTTTTGTGACCTTAATATCCAGAGTTGCCGCCCGCGAAGTTCTCGACTCACGTGGGAACCCAACAGTTGAGGTCGAAGTCGCCCTTGATAGCGGTGGTTTCGGGCGTGCCATCGTTCCTTCTGGGGCATCTACCGGCGAGCATGAAGCCCATGAGCTTCGAGACCAGGATGCAAACCGATATCGAGGCCGAGGCGTCCTTTCCGCCGTATCTAATGTGACCGAGACCATCGCGCTTGAAGTCGAGGGCGAAGACGCCACAAACCAAGCAGCCATTGATGCCCGGCTGCTCGCGCTTGACGGTACCCCTAACAAGACCTCCCTAGGTGCCAACGCCATCCTCGGTGTGTCGTTAGCAATTGCCCGCGCGGCCGCAGATGGTGTCGGGCTTCCTCTTTACCGATACATCGGTGGACCTGGTGCTACGACTCTCCCAGTACCCATGTTCAACATCATGAACGGCGGACGTCACGCCTCGGGAAGCACCGATTTCCAAGAATTCATGGTGATGCCGGTAACAGCTGGAACATTTGCTGAATCGCTCCGGATTGCCGTTGAGATCTACCACCAACTCCATGATGTGCTCACTGATGCTGGGCATGGCACGACGGTGGGTGACGAAGGTGGCTTCGCTCCGAGTCTCGGATCAAACGCCGTTGCCTTTGAAGTCATTCTGGAGGCAATTAACCGCGCTGGTTATGTCCCGGGAAAAGACGTCTACCTTGCAATTGACGCTGCGGCCTCTGAGCTCATGAACGATGCTGGTGACTATGTGCTTGCACAGGAAGACCGGACTCTAACAACATCTGAATTGATTGAACTCTGGAGCGAATGGGCTGATCGATTTCCAATCATCTCGATCGAGGATGGTCTTGGGGAGAACGACTGGGATGGATGGAGCGCCTTGACCGAAGCTATAGGGGACAAGGTTCAATTAGTCGGTGACGACTTACTGGTCACCAACACAAACCGACTGCGAGAAGCGATTGCTCGGCAGGCAGGCAATTCAATATTGATCAAAGTCAACCAGATCGGGTCATTGACCGAAACACTAGAAGCCATCGATATGGCCCATCGTGCCGGCTTTACGTCCGTGATTTCCCATCGATCCGGAGAAACCGAGGACACAACAATTGCGGATCTGGCAGTCGCGACTAATGCTGGCCAGATCAAGACCGGTGCTCCAGCGCGCACAGATCGAGTAGCTAAGTACAATCAACTTCTCCGGATCGAAGACGATCTCGGCGAAGCTGGCCGATATGCCGGCTCGCGCGCATTCACTCAGATTAAGCGGATCTGGACGTGACACCGGCCGAGTTACGCACACTCCTTGCCAAGGTTGCCTCGGGTGAACTCTCGTCCGAACAGGCGTTCGAAAAGCTCCGAGGGTTTCCGTCCGACGACCTTGGGTTTGCCCGCCTCGACACCCACCGGGAGATCCGAACGGGAATTCCCGAGGTCGTTTATGGATCGGGGAAAACCGCTGAACAAGTCGTCGGGATTGCCCAACGTCTTGTCGAACGTGGGGCCCCCCTGATTGCAACCCGAATCGCACCGGAAGTCGCAACGGAAGTAACCGCGCTACTGCCCACGGTGCAATACCACCCAGAAGCACGCATGCTCACAGCAAAGGGTCATGAGCCGCCCACGGTCCATGGTCATATCGCCGTTGTAGCTGCCGGAACGTCTGACCTTCCTGTCGCTGAAGAAGCGGCTGTCACTGCGGAAGCACTTGATGCACACGTCGAACGAATAAACGATGTAGGCGTAGCGGCCTTACATCGAATCCTAGACAGTCGACCATCGCTTGATCGAGCCGATGCAATCGTTGTAGTCGCCGGCATGGAGGGTGCGTTGCCAAGTGTCGTAGGAGGCTTGACGGACCGTCCAGTGATTGCCGTACCCACCAGCATCGGATATGGCGCAGCCTTTCAAGGACTTGCAGCGCTACTCGGCATGCTTACGAGTTGTGCCCCCGGGGTATCCGTCGTCAACATCGACAACGGATTTGGCGCAGCCGTCCAAGCCGTACTAATTGCTCGAAGAATAGCTTCGTGAATATTGCACACTTCGATTGCCACGCCGGCGCGAGCGGAAACATGGTGCTCGGCGCATTATTGGACGCGGGCCTAAACAAAGAACATCTTCTGACCGAATTACGAAAATTGGATCTTCCACCGTGGGAAATGGTCGACGAACGAACCACCCGAGGCCCGTTATCCGCACGTTTTGTTGACTTCAAGATCGAAGGCCAAACAGGCCATCACTTCTACCGAGGAATCGACAAAACCATCGCTTCCGCAGACCTCCGAACAAATGTAAGGACCGCTTCTCGCGAGCTATTTCGACGTCTTGCCGAAGCGGAGGCTGCCGTCCACGGAACAACGGTAAACGAGGTGGAATTCCATGAAGTCGGTGCTGCAGATGCAGTGCTCGACATCGTCGGGGCCATGGTCGCAATCGACTTACTAAGCATCGATTCGGTCACAGTCTCGCCCATTAATACGGGCAGTGGTACCGTCATGACCGCCCATGGGCGTCTTCCGATCCCAGCGCCTGCTACTGCCCGCCTCCTCGCTGAATCAGACGCCATCTCGTACGGTTCAAAAACAGAGTTCGAGTTGTTGACCCCAACCGGGGCGGCCGTTCTCACTCAACTCGCGTCAGAATACGGACCCCACCCTCATATGAGGGTGCATAGCATTGGCTATGGAGCCGGATCTGCCGATCTTCCTATTCCTAATGTGCTCCGGGTTGTAATGGGTCATTCCGAGTCAAACCCCAATAGCGACACTGCAATCGTTATCGAAGCCAACATCGACGATATGAATCCGGAGATCTACCCCTATGTGGCTGAACGCTTGTTTCGAGCGGCGGCGTTGGATGTTTGGACCACGCCTATCGTGATGAAAGAAGGTCGCCCAGCAACACAATTAAGCATTCTTTGCCAGCCGGATAACACCGACGAACTCACCAAGATAGTTCTATCCGAAACAACAACCCTTGGACTACGAACTCAAAAGGTGGACCGAACCATCTTGAAACGAGAAATCATCGCTGTTGAAACCCAATTTGGCATGATCAACGTTAAGGTTTCCTACCTCGACGATTCCGTCCGTGACGTTGCTCCTGAAGCTTCCGACTGCAAACGCCTAGCCATCCAACACGCCGTAGCTTGGCGCGAGGTGTACGATGCAGCCCGAAGTGCCGGTTTTTCCCTCGCTCCCACAACTTCTCCTTCGATTGGAACAAGTTCATGACAGTTCGTAAAAACAGCCTGACTCGGGCCGTCCAGAATGAAATTGTTGAAGTTGCTAACACAGCTGTCGGAAACGTTCGCGCTGATCAGGTAACCGCACGTCGAAGCACTATAAGACGTGCAGAGACTGACCATTTACGAGCAAAGCAGTCAGCAATAATGATGGGAAGAAGTAAAAATCTTCATACTTCCCATACAGCTCTCGGCGCTTCAGCCACAGGACAAAGTAACGTAAGGTCGAGCGCGGTCGGAATAAACATTAGTGGGAATGCCAAGCTCGACACGGTTGCAGCTAACTGGGTAATCGCTGGAAACGTCCAGGCAAACCGCCTCCTCAGTCTCGCCGTGATCGGAGGCAATGTTTCGGGAAATGTTCGGAGCCTTCTCGGCACTCGATCGGCTATTGCCTTTGGCATTGCGCTAGGTGCTTCATCACTCATCGTCCGACTACTAGGTCGATTCCTTCGTTAATGACACACCGTTAATTCGAAACTACGGCAACGGCAGGCTCACCGGACGGCCTTCCGCCGCCGAGATGTCCGCAGCAATACAGACCTCGTGCGTATTCACTGAGTTACCAAGGCTGACATGCGATTCCTCATTGGTGTCAATGCAATCCAAAAGATGGGAAGCCTCGCCACGAAAAGGATGATGTGACACGTCACCGCTGTCGGGAAGGATAGTAGGAATCTCAGCGTAATCCGTTTGTCCAGGCACAGTTTGGCTATGGATACGGTTGTCAAGCATAGTGCCACGATCGCCGTATAACGAAATACGGAATTTATATGGGGCTCGATCATCGAGGTTAGAAAGAGCCTTACCAATAGACCCGTTCTCAAACTTGCAAATCATTACGGCTGTGCCGGGATATTCAAATCGATCGCTTCCAGCGACCGTATAGGCGCTAACCTCAACCACATCGCTTTCCGTGAAATAGCGCAGCGCATCAACTGCATGACAGCCAGCGTTCAAAAACGACGAACGCCCCTGGGCCAGGGTGCGACACCACTCATACTGGCCGTACCAAGGTCCAACGCCATGCACATAATCAACTTCCGTCATGTATACGTGACCCAATGCACCATTTGCCTGCTGCGCTTTAATAACATCAAACAGTGGGTTCCATCGGAGGACAAAACTCACCACTGACTTGACGCCAGCCTTGGCAACTTCTTCGCGCATTCGACGAAGACTCGAAGTATCAAGAGCCGCCGGCTTTTCAATTAAGACGTGTTTGCCAGCTCGAGCCGCAGCGATGGTATTAGCCGGATGCAGGTCGTGAGGCGTACACACAACAAGAATCTGAACATCCTCCCTATCAAGAACCCGGCTAAGGTCTGTCTCTATCACGGCCTCAGAATGATTAGTCATCTTTGCGACACGAGCAGCGGAAGATTCACGACGGCTCGATATTGTTATTACCTGAGATCGGGGATCTGCATCAAAGGCTCGAACGTGCTCAGCCGCAACCCAACCGGCACCATGAACTGCTACTCCATACTGCTTCATCAGAATATCCTGAAAGATATGGTTTGGATTCCACACTCGGAAAAGAAGCTTGCGCTCGGTGGCTCAAAATCGCAACCCGCCCATTCCCTTACCAAGTTAACTAATTTAGCCTTGGGCCCACTGGAGACGAGAATGGACAGAAAAGAAGAAAGCACTTATGGACCACTCACATATCAGACCTCCACGATGATGGAAGTAAAGCAACATCTATTAATAAAAAAGCCTGTTGCTGGTGGGAGCATTTCATTCACCCCTTGAGCAAGAAAATCCTCGATGTTTGACACAGAGTTTCTGATGTACGACATCGACTCGCCGGAGGTTAGGGCTCTGCAGCGTGTACTACCGACAGGAATCTTTGAACTTGTCGAAGGCCTGATGGCTCGCTGGCAGCAAGCAGGCATGCCCTTAAAGCCATCGCGTCGCGGTTTCGCATTTCAGGCCCCACACGGTGATCGGCTTACAACATTAGCTTGGGTCTATACCCCGAATCGTCGTTATCCCGACTGTCGCATCGAGATCGCCCTCAACTTGCTGACTCGCCGGCAGATCAGCATTGAACAGATTGAAGAATTACGGGACAACCTCACTCGATTTCCAACATACCATGCCGAGGTTGAGAGCCCTGTCATTGATCTACCTGTAACCGAAATGGTGAGCGAAAGCGATATGGACCGCCTGGCCTCGATCCTTGTGCAATTTGGGCTGTCCCTCGCTTGAACATCCCGAGTCAGGCGTTACCGGCCCCCACAAAACGATGGGCCACCATGGCCGTAGTCGCGAGCGGGGTCTTTATGGCAACGTTAGACGCGAGCATCGTCAACGTTTCGCTTCCCACACTTGCAAATGAACTGAATGCCTCGTTTGACAGCGTGCAGTGGGTGTCGCTTGCCTATCTACTCATAATCACCGGGCTGTTACTGCCTGCGGGCCGCCTAGCGCAGATGCACGGTGCCAAACCAGTTTTCCTGACTGGATTTGTGATTTTCACCCTTGGATCCCTGCTAGCCGGGCTCGCCACATCTGTCTGGATACTGGTCGCATTCCGCGTCATACAGGGAATTGGGGGATCAATCACCCAAGCTCTTGGTCCTGGAATGGTTGTCTCCACATTCCCCCAAAATGAGCGGGGCAAAGCAATCGGAATGATTCTCGCAGCCGTATCGCTAGGACTTGTCAGCGGCCCCCTGGTAGGAGGAATCTTCTTAAGCACCCTGGGATGGCCATTTATATTCTTAATCAACGTGCCTTTTGGCCTAGCTGCCATTGGCCTGGGATTTCTGGTGCTGCCACCATCGCAACGTACCAGTCCGGGCAAGTTTGACTGGCCAGGAACCACACTGCTGCTCGCCGGAATCTTCTTGATCCTTCTCGGATTCAACCGCATCCAGATCTTTGGTCTCGGTTCCACGCTGGTACTCACGCTGATCGTCGCCGGTTTTGCACTCTTATTTTGCTTCGCTTGGTGGCAAACACGAACAGCCTCACCCATGATCCAGCCATCGATATTTCGTAATCCAGATTTCACTGTTGCAGTTTTTTCAGGCTACCTGACATTCGCCGGAACATCTGCGCACGTACTACTTTTACCATTCTATTTGCAACGAGTTTTGCAACTGCCCATAAGCCAAGTTGGGCTAATCATGGCTACGGTGCCCGCCATCATGGGAATTCTCGGTACACCCGCCGGGATACTTGCTGACCGAACAAGCCACCGAGCGATTAGTTCCATCGGCATCGTGATATCAGCCGTCGGACTCGTCTTACTCGCCACGGTGACTTTCAATACACCGCCGTTAGCCCTCGTCGTACGACTTGTCGTGCTCGGAGTTGGCTTCGCGTTGTTCAATAGCGGGAATGCCAGCATGCTCATGGGAGCAGCCAAAGCCTCCCATCAAAATCAAGCAAGTGCCATGTTAGCTCTAGCACGCAATATGGCGACATCCACTGGACAGGCCTTGTGGGGCACCATTTGGGCATTGGTCCTCGTTCTACAGCTTGGCGAAGGAGCCCCTGATAAAGCGAGCGGACCGGAAATGGTGGATGCATTCCGAATCGTGTTCGGCAGCGCTAGTTTGTTGTTGATAGCTGGCGTACTTGTTCCGGTCCTGGCACCAATGGTGCATCGTCAACGATTAGACCCGTTATAAAAAGAATGTTTTACATCTAGTACGTCGACGGGCCCACTTACACCATGATCGGCATCGTTATACGGCTCGGCATCAGGACGTAGCGGATCTGGTGATTCGTCTGCCGACACGTTCCTTAGTCTCTGAAGCAACGTGATCCCTTTTCTGGTATCACTTGCCATACGAGCAGGAACCTGTGTCCTAATCCGTAACTTGAAACACCAGTAGGTAAATTCCTTAAACACATGCCACCGGAGCCGACCGGCCTCAGCATTGTTTAGCTCTTCCCGAAATCTTTCCAGAAGCTCTTCGAAAGACAATCCATAAATGTTTCTATATGCATCTATTTTTTTTCGATCAAGCGGGTGTGCCTTTGTTGACTCGATTTCGACCGCGTGAATCACCGCTTCCTCAACGGCAACCCCATAAAAGTAGTTCAAGTAAGCCTTTAATCGGACAGGACCCAGAAGATGAGCAAATTCATCCGCAGAAACAAACATTGGAGGACACCCGGAAAAACGCAGAGCGTTTCGTTCCGACCGTGGAACATAAGCTGGCCTTTCACTTACCAGCCGATCAATGACCAGAAGCAAATCCAAGGCCTCACCACCAATCAAATACGTATGCTGCCGGCCCCGATAAGTCTCAGTCGCCAGTTGCCAAGCCCCAGCCGCCAGAAGAACCGCGCGATACCAATCAGTTCCAACATCAATTTCATGATCAAACCGTCGGAATGACTCATCAACGGCTTCAGAGTCCGGTTCCAAGGAAGCCTCGGTTGGGTCGAGTTGACAGGAAGTCAGAAAGTGCTGCTCCTTATTTCGTCCGCACGTGAGTAATATTGTCCATCCGACAACATGTCTAGGATCTCATTTTTTTTATGCAATATCGCGTTCACTGCGACGGTGCTAGCAGGGGGAATCCCGGAGAATCAGCCGCAGGCGTGGTCATTTATGACAGTTATGGAGCAGTGACTGCCAGAATTTCCGTCCGCCTAGGAATCCTCACGAACAATCAAGCCGAGTATCGAGCTGTTCTTGCTGGTATGCAGCTGGTTGAACAACTCCGTCCCACCGAGGTTGAGTTTCGCCTAGACAGCCAACTTACCGTTCAACAACTATCTGGCCATTGGAAGATTAAGAATGAAGTGTTAAGAGAACTTTCCATACAAATCCACAATGCAGCACCACCGGACGCGACTGTCCGTTATACCCACGTTAATCGTTCAGAGAATAAGCTGGCCGACCTACTTGCTAATTGGGCACTTGATCACACGTCGTCGGAAAACGTGTTTCCCACCGATTGATAAGCATCGGCTT
>CEVA01124619.1_pt1 | contig 25573 bp, 20 predicted proteins | sample 361521 | NCBI WGS metagenome assembly CEVA01 (sample SAMEA2622823, study PRJEB7988) | marine metagenome | isolation source: saline water (ENVO:00002010), including
TTATTATTGATCATTGCTGCGTCTGCTTTTTCAACCGTTCTATTTGCTGGCGAAGCCAATACGGTAACCTTGGAAGGAACAGGAACTTGCGCGAAATGTTCTCTCAAAACCGCTGACAGTTGCACCAATGTTTTGGAAGTGGCCGGCACTGATGGAAAGCCTGTAATTTTCGAGTTCACAAAGAACATCGAACACGGCGCATACTTTTGCAGATCCCGGACTCCTGGTCTGGTTGTAAAAGGTACTATCCAACAAGTGGACGGCAAACTGGTTTTGGCCGCAACTTCTGTTGAGAATAAAGATAGCTAAACACAGATCGCCTTTCAGTTACAATTTCAGGGCTCTGATTTTGGGCCCTTTTTTATGCAACACTTGCCAGCCTTCACAATTTTCAACCTGAAAACTCTATGAAATATTTTCTTCCCATGATCGTTTTGCTAACGCTCTCCTTGACCGGGGTTCAAGCTGCTCACCACGCTAAAAAACCCTCGGTAAAACCGCCAAAAGGTTTTGTCGCTCTTTTTGATGGGAAATCCTTTGATGGCTGGTTCACTTCTGCCGGAAACATGCGGGAGACCTGGAGTGTGGATTCCGAGTCTGGAGTCCTGGCACGTACCTTGAGGAATGTCTACATATGGACCGACAAGGCTTATCGCGATTTTATATTGGATTTAGAATACAAACTATCCAGGCGTTGCAATAGCGGGGTTTTCATCAGGTCAGATCCACAGAACCCCGTTCAAGGAGGATTTGAGATCCAGCTTTACGACGATAACCAGCCAAGTTCAGACAAGCACAGTCACGGTTCGCTTTATGATGCGCAGGCACCTTCGAGTCAGCCGGCTAAAAAAGTGGGTGAGTGGGATAAAATGCGCATTCGCGTCAAAGGAGATCTGATTGGTGTTTGGATAAACGGTACCCAAGTCATTCAAGCGGACTTGTCTGAGTGGACGACTGCCCAAAAAAATCCCGACGGCACCAAAAATAAATTCAAGACTGCCCTCAACGATTTACCGAAAACAGGGCATATCGGGTTTCAGGATCACGGGCGTAATGTTGCTTTCAGAAATATTTTTCTTAAACAATTGTAGGGTTAATTCCCAAATGCGATATCGACTTTCGAGGAGGTTGTTTTAAGCTTCTGACCCATGTGTGCTTCGTATCCAATTGACGCGGATCTTTTTTCGGCGTCGCCTTCCATGCTTTTTGACGCCTTGCTGAAGCAGACCCAGGATCAGGTATACTTTAAGGACCGGGAAAGCCGTTTTATTCGGGTAAGCTCCGCTGTCCCTCAAAAATTCGGTCTTATTTCACCAGATGAGATGATTGGGAAGACAGATTTTGACTTTTTTTCCGAAGAACATGCCAGGGAGGCTTTTGAAGATGAGCAGCGCCTTATTCGAAACAAAGAAAAATTGGTAAACATTACCGAGAAGGAGACATGGCCGGATGGCACCGTGACATGGGTAACTTCCACCAAAGTGCCACTCTATTTGGGTTCGGGTGAACCGGTTGGAATCATGGGAATCACCCGTGATATCACTGCACAAGTCCGTGCACAAAAAGCGCTCGAGGAAAGCAAAGAGCAACTCCGTCAGAAAAACGAGTTGATGGAAATCGACTTTCAAAATGCCGGGCGTGTTCAACGCAGACTCATTCCAGGATCGCTGCCGAAACATCCCAAGGTGGATATTGGAGTGCTCAATCTCAGTTACTCGGATGTGGGTGGGGATATCATTACCTTTCCCCTAGTTTCCGAAAAATACCTTTCCTTCCTACTGGGAGACGTTAGTGGTCATGGTCTTTCTGCCGGATTGTTTACCATCTTGGTCAAACATTTGGCCGACTTTTATATGCCAGGGGAATTTTCTCATCCTGAGCAGGCGCTCATTGAGTTGGACCAGCACATGAAGGGCCTCATTCCTTCGGGGTTTGTGGCAGCCATGGTTGGCACGCTCGACCTATCGGAAATAGAATTTGCCAAGCTCACCTTGGCTAACGCGGCTCAACCGCCGCTCCTTTGGTACCGCGCGAATCTTGAAAGCATCGAAATCGTTACCTGCCCCAGCGAAAATGTAATTGGCCTGGGTATCTGCGAGAATATCCATGTGACTCAATTTACGATTGATCCAGGTGATTGTATGCTGTTCATGACCGATGGGGTGATTGAATGCCACAACCCGAAAGGTGATGAATTGGGAACTGAAGGCCTTTTGGAGGTTTTCCAAGATTCCTCTCAACTACCGGTTCAAGAGATCGTCCGGAGAATCGATCAATTTCTAAAAGACTTTTGCGTCGATGACTATCCCCAGGATGATACAACTTTGCTGGCATTACGGCTGAATTGAGCTCATGCTTTAGATGGGTTGATCCGACGTGTTTTAACCTTTTGTTCTTCCTCGCCACCAAACTTGAGGATTCCGCTACTGTAGACGGTTCCATAAGAGACGCTTAAACTGGCGGTTTGGTAAATCCCCGAAAGGACTTCTCCACGGTCCAGTTAAGACAATGGGTAAATAAAGACAGAATATAAAATGCCATTGCTTACTGCATATCTGGCATCTAGTGCGTTGGGGTCTCCAAAAACCTTCGAATACGTGACTTCCTTAATTATCTCCTTGAGATTTTCGTCGGTCATTTGTTCAGATGCGGTTTCTTTAGGAATTATTTCCCTCGATGCTTCTCTATTTGCCATCGTCTGGAAGCCAATAAGACTTTGGCAGATGGGAGTTAAAATTGTGAATGACTGACGTATGGGGTATTGTCGTTTTAACTATAGGCATATGTCAGCGGTAAATTTCATCACATTCAGATTTGCTTTGGAAGTGGCCAGGTTTTGGCCCACGGGATATATTTTTAGGAGAATCGGTTTACTCTTGGGTGATGCGTCCGTGGCGGCATAGGGGATATTTTTTGATTTAGCCAATTGGATTCTTTTGTCATGTAGCAGTGAATAGAGACCTATTTCTCTATGTGCTGGAAAACCAATCCACCATGGGCTTCCCAAAATCGGGATCCTTCTGGAAATTCGATCGAGCCAAACCCAACCATGGAGCCGTTATAAAATGCCCCATAAACACCGGATTTTTCGAGTAAAGGTTTCATGTAGTCAAGCAGCCAGGGCATTGCTCTTTCCCAAACTGTTTCATGGTGAATTACGGCGTCCTTCAATTTTGTTTCACCATTAAGTTTGCGAACTTTTTAGCCCTGTGGCGGATTACGATTAGACGGTTAGTATTCTTCTTCGCCTTTTTTGCATCCGTATTCAATAAGTTGTGACATCAGATAACCAGGTTTATCAGAGTTATAGGTTTTCCATTAAAAATTGCGATGCAGGTCAGTAAAATAATTAATTTGTTCCTCGATTTTTGACTTCACATCCGGCTCAGGGAACTCCGTAAATGCCAGCTCAGCGTCTTTCTTTTAAAAAGCTCTGCTCGAAAGCAGAGCTTTTTCTAGAGCTCCTTGATCATGATATTGCGCCAGCGGACTTCGTAGGGTCCTGTGCCAGCTCTTATGCCATGAACTTGGAAGCCGATGCTGCCTGAAGGATTTTCACGATGAATGCCACGGGGTAGCTTCATTTCAGTCACCTGGTTACCATTGATGAAGGTGGTAATCGTGTCGCCTTTGGCAATGATGTGAAATTCGTTCCACTTATCGTTTTTCATGTATTTGTGGCTTCCACCTTCTTCCGGTTCTTTTGAAATCCATCCTGTGTTTAGTCCTTCACCGTAAATCCAACCGGATTGTCCCGGACTGCTTTCGATTTCAACCTGAGGACCAAAATAGCGGCGTGTGCCAAAATCTCTGGAGTGGGACCGGATTTGCACCCCTGAATTGAGACCATCGTCAACCTTGACTTCGAACTTCAATTCGAAATCGCCGTATTTGTCGTAGGTGGTTAAAAAGGTATTTGGGCTGCCATCTGCTGTACGACCCAGAATAGCACCATCCTCGACGTAGTAATTGGCAAAGCCTTGGACTACTCCGAAACCGGCGAGAGTTTTTCCGTTAAACAATTGTTTCCAGCCATGATCGCCATGGGAGGCTGAAAACAGAGAAGTAGCTGTACAACCGGCAGCTAGAAGAGCAATTAATCTTAAGGTGTTTTTCATAGAGTGTGATTTAATCTAGTATACTCGATTCAGCATTATCAAGCGCATCTCGATCGATTGATTCCCGGCAATATCCAAGGAGGACAAGGTGAGTTTAGTGGGCCCCTTGGAAAGGTGGATGACTCCCAGATCCATAGGAACAAAGTCTTTGACGTAAGATTCACCCCTCCTCGATGAGCGGTCAAACTTTGCGCCAACCCAGGGTGGATTGCTTGCGACAGTAACTTCTTTTTTTATAGTGGATTCTCCAGCTCTGAGTTCCAAAATCGCTCCCAGATCTTCCTCTGCACAGGTGTAATAAACACTTGCCCGATAGTTACCTTCCTCTTGTACTTCCGTATTCCAGTAAATGGTGTCTTCTTCATTCACCCAGTTCATGTAGAAGGAACAGTTGGGTGCTCTTCCCGACCTCTTGATTTCTCCCATCGGTATGGCGTCCCTGGCCGGTAGCTGAGTAAAACTCAGCTCGGAGTGGCCGATGATGAATGGACGGGTGTCTTGGCCTTCGGGTATTTCGCTTACGACGTTTTCATCAAAATCCTTTTGTGCTGCGAGCAGCTTTTGGTATACCTCCGGATGTTTTCCCCGTACGTCGGTATGTTGTCCAGGATCCTTCAGCATATCGAAGAGCCGGCCCTGGAAACCCAAACGAAACCTCTGACTGCGAACGCTGGTCTTTTCCTTGAAGTGGTTTACATAAAGTCGTTTTGGCCACTCTTCTCCGGATTGCATCAGTAAGGGTTTCAGGCTGACTCCATCCATGGGAAGCGTACCAGTATTTTCAATACTTGCCAGATCTGTCAAAGTGGGTTTCAAATCGATGGTTCCGGCAATGATATCGGTTTTGGTTCCCGATTCAATTTTACCCGGCCACCGAATGAAGAAGGGAGAACGGACGCCGCCTTCTTCGACGCTGCCTTTACGGCCTTTCATTCCACCGTTCCACCGGTAACCATTCGGACCATTATCTGAGAAGTAGACCACAATTGTGTCTTTAGTCAGGTCGAGGTCATCCAGTTTTTTCATGAGACGACCAACGTTCCAATCGATGTTTTCACACATGGCCAGGGCTGCCTTGGAGTGGGGCATGTTTTCTTCATGGTCTTCTCTTGCCCGCAACGGTAACTCATGGTCGGCAAACTTATTCCACCACGGTTCCGGCACTTGCATGGGTGAATGGGGCGTGCAATAAGGCAGGTAAACGAAGAACGGATCATCCTTGTTCTCCTCGATATAGTCCATCGCCCGGGTCGTGAAGTCATCGGTAACATAGCCGTTTCCCGTCACAATTTCCCCATTGTGTTCCAACATCGGTGAGTAGTAATGCCCCCAATGGCCAGAGCAAAAGCCATAGTATTCGTCAATTCCGCGAGCGTTTGGGTGATAGGGGGGTTGCATACCATTGTGCCATTTGCCGAAGGCGGCTGTCTTGTATCCGGCAGCTTTAAAGGTTTCGAAGATGGTAGTTTCATCGAGATCCATACGCTCTTCCCCGCGACTGGCTGATCTCACACCTGTTCTTGGGTTGTAGCGACCGGTCATGAATTCAGCTCGGGTAGGGGAGCATATTGGGCAAACATAAAAGCGTTCGAATTCCATACCTTGGCTGGCCAAGCGATCGATATTTGGTGTATCCAAATTGGTATTACCGTGAATGCTAAGGTCGCCCCAGCCCTGGTCGTCGGTCAGGATAACGATGACGTTGGGCTTGTCTGCGGCCCACAGCAGGCCTGGCAGACAAATTAAAGCAAGTAGTGCCGGCTTTAGCCGCGAAAAGAAACTGAATGAAATCGCAGCTAAAGCAGCTCCTATATTTTGTCGAAGGGAGAATTTATTGATCACCATGGGTTTGTGTTTTCGGGGTATGGTATAAACGACAATTAGGCGGTATTGGAAATTTTAGAAGTAAGAGGCCAGTGAGGATACTCAAGTAGTGTCGAGCGCGTCCTGAACTTTCAGTTTTGCCAGTTCTGTTTTGAGATTCTGAATTCTCGCCTCAGAGGAGAAATCATTGATTCGATTATGCATTTCAAAAGGATCTCGCTGGCAATCAAAAAACTCCCCTTCGTCCAGTTCATAAAAGTGAATCAGTTTGTAACGCCCATCGAACACTCCTTAATGCTTGGCCACTTGATGCGCGTTATCGTCAGATTCGTAGAAGTTTTTGCTCGTTACCGTGGATTGGCCGTGCAGTGCCAGCTGGCATAAGCTATACAGAAAGAATTGAAGTGAGAAAAGGCAGATCATTTGCTGATTGGAATGTACGGCAAAATAGGGGCGACCGGTTTTCGGTGTCAGGAGAAAAGCGAATTACCGAATGAACTGATCCACGTATTCTTCTCCGAGTCCTACCTTGGCAAAGTGGTTTCGGCAAAGCTCGATCTTGGTGTGAACGTTATCGAACCCAATTGTATTGTGGTCTTCATCCATATAGATTAATGTACCGGTGACATGGAATAAGGTGATCATTTCATCCACGTCTTTGTCGACGACCAGAGTGTGCATTTCGCCTGGTGGTTCATACACAAAGCTCCCTTCCGTGGCTACCCAATCATGTTCAAGATAGCTCCAGGTACCCTTGATAACATAGCCATACACAGGGGCTGGATGTAGGTGACGGTTTAGCATGCCGGCACGGGTCACCTTGAGCAAATTTATCCAATAACCGTTCGATACGTTAAAGAGAATGGGTCTGAAAGAAACCGTGTTGGTCTGTGGTACCCAGAGCCTTTCGTCTGAAGGCATTGTCTCCAAAACGAGGTCTTCTACTTGAAATGGAGCGTGCGATGTTTCGGCCATGTTATTGAGTATCCTTGAGTGAATCGCGTGCCTCTGCAACTCCTTCTGCTGATATAGTTGCATCTGAATTTGTAAACCGAACCTTTGAATAATTGAGGACGGCTGAGATATCCTGATTGGAAAGATAGGAAAATTTGGTCATCACGTTTTGGTACTTTCGGTTTTCCATCCATTCACTTCCGAGAAGGGTCAGTTTAATTAGAAAATCGTCGTCTTCTGTAAGTCTGGTTGAATTGATGAGAGATGGCTGCACATTGGGCACTCCACTGCCGTCCATTTGGTGGCATGCCAGGCAGTATTGATTATAGATCGCTTGTCCCTCCGCATCGTAATTAGCCACGTTTTTTCTCTTTGCAAGTACCGTCTTTGGGGTTGAACTCAACGAAGTTGATGCAAGATCGATGACCGGTTGCGAGGTGTCACCTGTGTATTCTACTTTCCAGATTCTTCCGACGACATCCTCTGTAATATAAAGTGAACCGTCGGGTCCAACCTCCAACCCGGTCGGCCTGTATTTTGCGCTGTCCGGTGTCATCAACATGGTCACACCGGAGAATCCATTGACAAATTCCTCATGTGGTCCGGATGGTAATTTGCCGTCGAATGGGACGTATACCACATTATAGCCTTGTTGGGGCAAGGGAGCTCGGTTCCAGGAACCGTGAAAAGCTATGAATGCGCCGCCCCGGTATTTTTCTGGAAACTGCTCGTCATGGTAAAACTTGAGCCCCGTGGGTGCCCAATGGCCGGGAAAGGCGTAAATGGGTTTGGTGTAATCACCTTCCTTCGCCCTGATTTTACCGTCGCCTCCGTATTCAGGGTTGATCAAATAACCATCTTCTTCCTCGTCCCAGTAAGCATAGGGCCAGCCGTAATCGTCGCCATCTTGGATCATTTGAAACTGCTCGGAGGGATTTTCAGCACTGTCACGTGCATTATACAATGATCCCCAGAGCTGATGAAGCCCATCGCGGCCATTGGAAAGAGTGTAGAGCTGGTTTTTAACCAGGTCGAAATCGATGGCGACCGCGTTTCGAACCCCGGTTGCTACTAGTTCGCCATCTACCAATTGCATTTGGTTGAGGGTATTTGCATCGAATTTCCAAATGCCAGCCCCCCATTCCAATTCATCGCAGGGAGACTTTCCTGGGGATCCTACGGCCCGATCGTCCTCCTGACACGAATTGCTGGGTGCTCCAGCACTTACATAGAGGTTGCCCTCATTGTCGAAGGCTATGTTTTTGCTTGGATGGCTGCGAGGTGGCGGAAAGCCTGTGACGATCACTTCGTAAAGTTCTTTGGGAAGCAGCTCAGTCGGATGAAGTTTGTAGCGAACGACCTGTGTGCTCGCACCGACATAGAGGTAGTCGTCGTATATTTTGATACTTTTGACCAGGCTGCCGACCTCTCCGAAGTATTTAATGACATCCATGGTTCCATCATTGTCGGTATCACGCATGGCGACCAAATAATTGAGGTCCTTGTCATTCAGCAGCCCTACATAAATATCTCCGTTTTCTCGTATGGCCAGCTGCCGTGCCATCCCAATGTTATCTGCGATGACCGTCGCCTTAAAACCCGGAGGCAAGTTGATGTCTCCACTATGCGCTACGCTGTGCAGAGGAAGAAGAAAGGCGAATAAAATTATCAAGAAGGGGTAGGGTGATCGCATGTCTAATGTAAGATTATCCTAGCGTATTTCTGCAAGTGGAAATCTGGAAAATTTCTATCTCAATATGGATAAAGATTGAGGATTTTTCGTCATTTTTGCGTTGTATTTGTCTACTCTACTGTTTCAGCGAACCTTTCGTTGACCTCTTCAAAAATTCTATCGAACATGGATTCTTTTTAGAACCTAGCTGGAAACGCAACTAACCACCCCATTCATGAAAATTCCTTATTATTGTTTTATTGTTCTTATGACGATTGCTCAAGGTTGCGCAAAACACCATAGTTCAAAACAATGGCTTGTATTCGAGGGCGCAAGCGGGCCGGGAAAAGGGAAGCACATTGTTTTGGTTTCCGGTGATGAAGAATACCGCTCTGAGGAAGCTATGCCCCAATTGGCAAAGATACTCTCCATGCACCATGGGTTTAATTGCACGGTACTTTTTGCGCAGGACCCTGCCCGTCCGGGAATTGTGGATTCCAATCACCAGACAAACATTCCCAACACGGTTGCGCTCGATGATGCCGATCTCATGATTATAGGCACTCGTTTTCGGGCTTTGCCGGACGAGCAGATGAAACCCGTTGACGATTTTCTCAAGGCTGGAAAACCGGTGTTGGGTTTGAGGACCGCCACCCATGCTTTCAATATGGATGAGGAAACCTCCTACCCCGAATACGATTTTAGGTATGACGGGGAAAAGAAAGCCTGGAAAAATGGTTTTGGTGAACTGGTTCTTGGAACTACCTGGGTTTCCCATCATGGTTGGCATAAAAAAGAAGCAACTCGCGGCATTCTTGTCGGGACGAGCGACATGCACCACGGCATTGGAGAGGGCGAAATATTTGGTGAAAGCGATGTATATGGCGTAACCTGGCCTGCCGATAATGATTGTGTACCAATTGTCATGGGGCAGGTATTGGCTGGCATGGAAAAGAACAGCCCACCCATGGGTCCCGGGCCCTACGAAAAAGTACCGAACTATGGCAAACATGAAGGGTTTCATAAAAATGATCCCATGATGCCGGTAACCTGGACCAAGTCCTACCAAGTGCCTGGTGGCAAGAAAGGGAAAGCTCTTTGTTCAACGATGGGGGCCTCTATGGAACTGCAGTATGAAGCAACCCGCCGTATGATCGTCAATGGCGTATACTGGGGCCTTGATATGACAATTCCATCCAGAGGAACCAAGGTGGATATCGTCGGGTCCTTCAATCCATCCATGTATGGATTTGAGACCGACGAGTATTGGGATAATTTAAATCTTCGCATCGAGGACCTTCAATAGTTTTTAATCATCCGCTAATCAGAAAAATTGATGTTTAAAAAAATCCTTACCTGTAGCACCTTTTTTTCTACCATATCAATTGTAGTGGCAAATCCACTACCGCTGAATGTACAGGAGGGAGAGAGAATTGTGTTTATCGGTAACGGCCTCGGTGAGCGCATGGTTTATTTTCCGCATTTTGAAACGGAATTACAAATGCGCTATCCGGATGCAAATCTGATCGTTCGAAACATGTGTCGCCCTGGAGATACTCCCGGTTTCCGGGCTCATCCATCGCGCGAGACTCAGTGGGCATTTCCTGGAGCGGAAGCTTTCCATCCGGATAAACAGTTCCACGATGGCATCGGCCATTTCCCTTATCCGGATGAATGGCTGACTACACTGCAGGCGGATACGATCCTCGCATTCTTTGGTTACAACGAGTCATTCGATGGGATGCATGGTATTGAAAATTTTACTAATGAGCTCGATTCCTTTGCTGCCCATACACTGGCACAGAAATACAATGGCGAGTCCGCTCCTCGTTTGGTTTTGGTTTCTCCGATTGCATTTGAAGACCTTTCCAGAACACGTGATCTGCCCAATGGTAAAGAGGAAAACAAGCTGCTGAAGGCTTACGCTGAAGCCATGAAGGGTGTTGCGGCGACGCATGGTGTAGGATTCATCGATCTCTTCAGACCTACGCAATCCCTTTACAGGAAAGAAAGAGACCCACAAACGATCAATGGCTTTCTTTTGTCTGACGAAGGTTATCAAAACCTCGCTTCCATTTTGCTCAATGCACTTTATGGAAAAACCAAGGTAATTTCCGAAGTACCCGTAAATTTGGTTTACAAAGCTGTCGAAGACAAAAATTGGTTCTGGTTTAATGATTACCGGATGCTGAATGGAGTGCATGTTTACGGTCGGCGTTGGAAGCCCTTCGGTAATGTCAATTATCCAGAAGAAATAGAAAAGATTCGTCAGATGACTGAACTGCGGGATGCCAAACTGCACGAGGTGGTGCAAGGCAACGCGGAGGATCTTACAATTGATGATAATCAGACTCGTGAGCTCAGCGCGATTGAATCCAACTTTAATTTGCCGATTGAGTTTTTGGATGTGGATCATGCTCTGGAGCACTTTTCACTGCCAGAAGGATATAAAATTGACTTGTTTGCTTCGGAATCCGAATTTCCCGATTTAAAAAACCCGGTTCAGATGTCCTTTGATAATAAAGGCAGATTGTGGGTATCGGTATTGCCTTCTTATCCCCATTACAAACCTGGGGATGAACGGCCCGATGATAAAATCCTGATTTTTGAAGACACCGACAGTGACGGCCGTGCAGACAAGCAAATTGTATTTGCCGATGGACTACATTTGCCGATTGGTTTCGAAATCGCACCTGAAGGTGTTTACCTTTCTCAGGAGCCAAACTTGGCAGTCCTAATAGACGATGACAAAGATGATAAAGCGGACCGGATGGAGCTCCTGATGCATGGTTTTGATTCACATGATACACACCATGCCATATCCGCGTATACAGCGGATGCATCCGGCGCTTTCTATATGCACGAAGGACGTTTTCTGCATTCTCAAGTGGAAACACCTTACGGTCCTGAGCGCATGACTGATGGTGGCACTTGGCGTTTTGATCCGGACTCCTATCGGCTAGACCGGCACATGCAAACCGACGTAAGTAATCCCTGGGGCATGGCCTTTGATGAATGGGGCCAAAATTATCTTTCCGATGCATCGGGTGGAGCAAATTGGTGGACCTTGCCTCTCTCTGCAAAAATTCCTCATGGAAAGGAGATTAACAAGGTCGCGCAGTTTACTACGCATCGCGTTCGGCCAACCTCCGGAACCGAGTTTCTTTATTCGCGGCATTTCCCGGACGAAGTTCAGGGTGACTTCTTGATTGCCAATTCAATTGGTTTCCTGGGAATTAAACAGCACAAAGTTTGGGAGGATGGCGCTGGATTCACCGGTGAGCTTCGGCAGGATTTGGTCTATTCTGTGGATCCGAATTTTCGGCCGGTAGATATCGAATTAGCACCGGATGGTTCGCTGTATTTGGTTGATTGGCACAATCCATTGATCGGTCATATGCAGCACAGTGCCCGCGATCCTAATCGGGACCACGACCATGGTCGCATCTACCGCATTACCTATCCTTCCCGACCGCTTGTTACACCAGCCAAGATTGATGGTGCAACTCTCGAAGAATTATTCGAAAACCTCAAAGAGCATGAATATCGTACGCGCTATCGTACACGCCGTGAGATTCGAGGGCGTGATACCAGGGATGTTCTTCGCGGGATCAAGCGATGGGCGGCCAGACTGGATGCGGAGGATCCAAATTATGAGCGACATCTTCTCGAAGCTCTCTGGGTGACCTGGGGTAAAAACCAATTAGATGAAGGATTACTCAGGAAACTCTTGAATGGTTCAACCGAGGAAGTGCGTTCAGCTGCCGTTCGCGTTCTCCGCCATACCTATCGCGATGTGAGGAATTATCATGATCTATTTCTCAAGGCCGCTGCGGATGAGAGTCCTCGCGTTCGGCTCGAGTCTGTAGTTGCGGCATCTTGGATTGATAATGCCGTGGGTGCGATGATCGCAATTGAGGGAATGAAGCATCCTATTACCAAATGGATGGGACCGACTTATGAAGCCATCATGTGGACCCTGGAGGATGATATTCGGAACCTTCCGAGGCTTGACCGTTTGATTCAGGAATCGAATCCCACTCTGGAATCTTTTCTTGGGGGAGGGCATGAGTTTTATGATCCTAAGAAACGGGCGAACAGTAATTCTGTACCACAAACCAATGTTCCTGCTGCGGCGTTGAAAGTTTTCGAATTGGGTAAAGAAGTATACAGCCGCGATGCCCATTGTGCGACCTGTCATGGAGAGAATGGAAAAGGAGCTATTCAGGGTATTTATCCACCCCTCGGAAACAACGAGTGGGTCATGGGGGATATTGACCGATTTATCAAAATCATCCTGAAGGGACTTTGGGGTCCGATCGAAGTTGATGGTAAAAAGTATGATCCCTCCATGGGGCTTCCTCCCATGACTGGCTTCGAAGGAATCTTGACAGATGAGGAAATCGCCGCGGTAATCACCTATACCCGATTACAGTTTGGAAACAAAAAAGCCTTATCCAAATTGATAGATCCCGAACAAGTTGCACGTGTCCGCGAAGAAGTGAAGGATAAGGCTGGGTTTTACATGGTAAATGAAATCCTGGAGCTTCACCCACACAATTAGCCTCAATATGCGGCTAAGTTCGCTTTTGGAGTTGATATCGTAATTATTAGAATAGGTTTTTTTACTTACGGAGTTGAGGAGGCACATTCCAAATCCTTCCACCAATTGTGGCAGCAATTTTACTACCGACGATTATACTTCCTATCTCATTGCAACACAGACTGCACTAATGTTTACCCGCCAAAAAACATCCGGAGAATAGTGGCGGATTTTGACTATTATGGAAATCGCCCTTCAATTGATTTACGCTGCGAGGAAGCTGCGAGATTCAGTCAATAAGCTTTCTTTTTCTTTACCCATCACTCACGTTTACAATCCTCTCGTTTATGCTTGGGAGGCTCACAAGCTTTATTTGGAGAACTTTGGAAAATCCACCAAAAAGGTGATTTTTTTAGGCATGAATCCTGGGCCCTTTGGAATGGCTCAGACGGGCGTCCCATTTGGAGAAATTTCTGCGGTACGTGACTGGATGAATATCGAGGTTCCGATTGCCAAGCCACCTGTCGAAAACCCTAAACGTCCGGTAGAAGGTTTTAACTGCCCACGTTCAGAAGTTTCTGGTCGCAGACTCTGGGGGCTGATGGAGAAGCGTTTCCAATCACCCAATCAGTTTTTTGAAGATCATCTTATCTTCAACTATTGCCCACTTGTATTCATGGAAGCGTCTGGCCGAAATGTTACTCCGGATAAAATACCTCTTCTCGAACGGAAACTTTTGAATGAGGCATGCGACGAACATCTCCGGCAAGTTGTCTCCTTACTTGATCCGGGGTGGTGTATTGGAGTTGGTGGATTTGCCAGGAAATGCTTTGAACGTGTGATCCCTGATCATCCGAAATTAGGAACTCTATTGCATCCCTCGCCAGCTTCTCCTGCTGCTAACCTTGGCTGGGAGGGAAAGGCAGTCCGGCAATTGACTGAATTGGGCGTGTGGTAGCTACCGCGTTGAAGCCAGTTTGTGGTGCAGGATCCACACATTCCCAGGCCGCAGCCGAATTTGGTGCCCCGTATTTCGAGGTGATCCGTCAATACTCAGAGCAACGGTGTTTCCGAATCCACATTTACCTGTTGCTGTTTGCCATTAATATTCAGTGAAGGTTACAGGTGAAGATTGTAATGAACGCTATGTCCACGGGACAAGTAGAATCGTGAGATGAATACTGTTTACCCACTCAGATGCCTGTATTTGCGAGCTGGCGTGTTACTCGATCTCCGCTTGCGTTTCTTATTCCCATAGGTGAATGTAGCCATGGATAGCTAACTTAAGCATTCGGGATATTGCTTGAGAATCGCCCGATGGAAGCGCCGATTTGGCCGAGCCAGAAGATCTGAAAACAATTTTATGCCAGCATATCCATTACTTTTTTTGGGGGGCGGCCGATGACTGCATTTTTACCCGAAACATAGATTGGCCTCTCAAGCAGAATGGGATTCTCCGAAATGATGGTTAACCACTCGTCACGACTCAAAGGATCATTCAGTGACAATCCTAGTTCCTGAAATCGCGGTTCCTTGTTTCGTATCAATTGTTGGGGTTCGATCCCCAGTGTCGTGCAGAGTACATCCAGCGTGGCTACACTGGGAGCGGCTTTCAAGTATTCGATAACCTCAGCTTCTACCCCGTGGTCCTGAAGAATCTTCTTGGCTGCTCGGCATTTACTGCAGCGAGGATTGTAGTAGAGTTTGTCATTAGTCGATTTCATGAATTTCTTTTACCTGATCCATTCTGCTTCATCAGAGGCTCTTTAGTAATTCTGTTAATAGGCCTGTGATTTTGCCTTGTGCCGCTGCAGCGGTTTCGTTGACTTCTTCTGCAGTAAGACGCTGCCCGCATAGTCTGGCGGCTTTGTTACTTATTAAGGAAATCCCGAGAACTCGGATACCGTAGCTTCGGGCCAAAATCACCTCCGGTACTGTGGACATGCCGACCGCGTCAATGCCCATGCTAGCGTAAGCACGAATTTCTGCCGGAGTCTCAAATGAGGGACCCGGGTTGGCGACGTAGACACCTTTTCGGATTTTAATTCCTTTGCTTTCTGCTGCCACCTCAGCTTTACTAATTAATTCCTGATCATAGGTTTGGGTCATGTCCGGATATCTCAGGCATCCTTCTTCCACGGGACCGATGAGCGGATTGTCTCCCATGAAATTGACATGATCGGTGATTAACATCAGATCTCCGGCATCAAAATTTGTATTTATGGCACCGGAAGCATTGGTAACGATCAGGATTTTGATCCCGAGCTCAGCCATGACTCGCACTGTAGAGATTACTTCTTTCATACTGTACCCCTCGTATTTATGTAAACGTCCCTGCATGCAAATGACAGGGTTATCGCCCATTCGGCACAGGACGAGGTTTCCTTTGTGGCTTGGCACTGTAGATTGCGGGAAACCAGGAATGTCCCTGTAAGGGACAGTCAGGGTCTCCTCGAAATTTGAATCGGGAAATTCGTTGAATCCCGATCCGAGAATCAGGCCGATCGAAGGAGTTGCTCCTTGGACTTTTTCTCGAATGAAAGCTATCGAGTCTGTCATGATGTCTTTGCTATAGCTTCTGAATTAACAGGTCAAACGTTCAACAATAGGATCTTTTCATAAAGGCTCGAAGGAGGCCCGTAGTTCTAGCCATTCGACCCAGGCCCTCCGGTCTGGGTCCTTCAGTCAATTTACGGAATCGGTGATTTTCCATAGACTTCCATAAAATATCAAGCACTCCCTCAAACAGGGGCTCCAAAAATAAAAAAACCTATCGCCTTCAAAATGAGATTCAAACCCGTCATGAACTTCAAGCTAATCAAATCAACTATTACATCCGTCACCGGTTTCCGTGGTGTCTTGGGAAGTGTTGCCTTTGGCAATGATCTTCTGAAACGATCCCTGGACCTCAGTATAGATCAGGCCAACCGCAGATTCATTTTACCCGATGTTCCTTGGATTATTGGTCGTTTCCTCTTGGAACAAAGGACTGAATTTCTGTGATCGCGCGACCGAGAACGAGTCCATGGATATCGTAGGTGCCTTCGTAAGTGTTCACGGTTTCCATATTCATCATGTGGTGGATGACACGGAAGTCGCCGGTTATGCCGTTTCCTCCCAGCATATCTCTTGCTACTCGTGCGATATTCAATGCAGCTCCTGCATTGTTGCGTTTGGCGAGGGAAACCATTTCGGGGGTGGCGCGATCCTTGTCCTTTAGGTCTCCGAGGCGCCAGGCAAGCAATTGCATCTGAGTAATGTCCGTCACCATATTGGCCAGCTTGGTTTGTATCAGCTGCATGGATGCAAGTGGATAACCGAATTGGGTTCTGCCAAGGACATAGTCTCGTGCCCTCTGGTAGCAGTTTTCGGCAACCCCGACCACGCCCCATACAATGCCAAACCGCGCATTATTCAGGCAGGAAAAAGGTCCTTTGAGACCCCGGATATCGGGAAGCGCATTTTCATTTGGAATAAAACAATCCTGCATAACGATTTCCCCGGTGGGCGATGCTCGCATCGACATTTTGTTTTTCACTTTGGGAGTTGAAAGGCCTTCAGTACCCCTCTCAATCAAGAAGCCGCGAATGACACCATCCTCATCCCCACCGTCGTAAGCTTTGGCCCATACCACACAGAGATCGGCGATGGGCGAGTTGGTGATCCACGTTTTCGAGCCATTCAGCTTCCAGCCACCGTCAATTTTTTTGGCAGATGTAATCATTGACCCCGGATCCGAGCCATGGTCCGGTTCCGTTAATCCATAGCAGCCGATTATTTCGCCAGTCGCCAGCCGTGGCAAGTATTTTTGTCTTTGTTCTTCAGTTCCAAAGACATGAATGGGATGCATAACCAGGGAGGATTGAACAGAGACAAAAGATCGGTAAGCAGAATCGACTCTATCCAACTCGCGATTTATAACTCCGTAAGCGGTATAGCTGGACCCTGCCCCCCCGTATTCTTCTGGAATAAAAACTCCCAGAAGCCCCAAGTCTCCCATTTCACGGGCAATTCCTATATCAAATTGCTCGTCTTGGTTTCCTTCCAGGGCTCTTGGTTCCAGCTGGGTTTGTGCGTATTCCCTGGCTGCATCCATGATCATTCGGTCTTCCTGACTGATCAGTTCTTCAAAGTGATAGATGTCGTTCGAGTTGAAGGTTTTGGTACCCATATTGCAGAGGATTGAAATGGATTCTATTGGTTAGAGAAACACAAATTTGTGTGGTTAAAGTTTTAGGCGGAAGATGTAACTGGCCATGTCAAGGTTTTAAGCCGATAAGATCAATTGATTTTCATTTTAGTAGATAGCCTCCCCTTTCTCAGCACTGAGATTTGTGAGGCCTTTATTTGATTTGTGCAACTAATCCAGTTTATCGAAATAATGGATCAAATTTCCTATGTGTTCAGGTATTTCTATTCCCAGGTGTTCGCATCCGAGTTCGATTGTTGCACGGTCCACATTTGCGCCGAATGACTTGTCCTTGATCTTCATTCGGATGGATTTTATTATCGGCTCTAACTTTTTTTCGTTTTAGACCGTTAGACCTATAGTGATTTGATTTTGGGAGTCGTCATTTCAGGTATACCTTTATGCGAGAAATGAAGTGATAGTTATCAGGTAGTCCTTACATTACCTCGATTTGAATTCAATGTTTAATGGAGCATCGGTAATTGATTTTACACATTAAAAACAAACTACCTTTCACATTGGCTTAAGCGGTACTAATTGCCGCACTTTTCCATCGCCTTTGGTGACCAGGAAGACTTCTCCTTTGTCATCAATTCCCAGCCGTAAGTCAGCTCGCATACCTGGGTGGTAAGTATTCGGATAACCAACCAGATCCAACAGATCTTTTTCTTCTCCATCGAAACTCAACCTTAATTCCCGGATTTCGGCAGGATTTCCTGGTAGCAGGTCTTTGGTATCGATGTAAAAGATGCGTCCGCGGACAATATCGGCAAACAGGTATTTGCCTTTCAGAGCTTCTATTTGGTTTCCGGTGTATGCAAATCCACTGCCGATTGCTCGTCCTTCATCATGGTCGTACTGCGCAACCGGGCCCACGAAATTGTCTGCTGGATCGGCCGGAAAATTGTATACCGGACCTACACTTAGTTGATCGATATTTGATCCCGTGGCAAAAGTACCCTCACGAATTCGCCAACCATAATTTGCTCCCGCTTGGCCAATATTCACTTCCTCGACTTGATTTTGGCCGATGTCATTGATGAACATGCGTCCGTTTTCATCCCAGGAGAATTGTTGCGGGTGCCTCAGACCGTATGCCCAGATCTCTGGAGCCACGTTATTATCAAAAACAAATGGGTTATCCTCGGGGATTCCGTAGTTGCGGCTTCCAGTCCGTACCAAGGGATTTATTCTGAGAATGGCACCATGCGGGCTATCCATGGATTGACCGTAATCCATGGGGTCAAACCCTGCCCCACCGTCTCCCAAGCAAAAATAGAGGTTTCCATAATCATCTGACCCTGGTTGGGCGGTCGGCTTGAATGCGAGCGTTCCTATGCTGTGGTTCGGGGCAAATTGACCGACCCGGAAAATTTCCCTGTAGGTGCCTTCAAAGGGAATTTTCGAGTGATCGCTTGCGCTCCATTCTAGCACCACACTTTCATGACTGGAATTGGCTTCCTTATGGTAATTCGCTTTACCGGATCCCGAAGTGACACTGATACCTGTGTAAAATTTTCCATATCCGAGCTCTCCTTTCTTCGAAAAATCCGGATGGAAAGCAAATCCACCTAACCCTGTTTCATTCGGCATGGTCGATGTATCAGAGGACAACGGATAGGCATTAAGATCTAAATACATCCGGACAGATCCTGACTTTGGATAAAGCAGGTAGAGCTGACCGCGCAAATCGCAGACAGCCAATTTTCCACTGTCATCTCCAACTGGCTTGATATACTGAAGCCTGGCGTAGGCCGATGTCGTTGCCGGTTTTTTAACGGGATCTGTAGTTTTTGGAAGCTGAAATCGCTCAACCACTCCAACGACTATGTCCCCCTTTTTGATTTTCTCAGGAATTGGATCGGTCAGTGGAGGAGGCTTTTTGTTAATGCATCCAAATAGGTAGGTGCTTAGAATGGCCGTTGCGGCAATGAGTGCGATTAATCGTAACTGGGTCGTTCTAGATCGTTTCATTTTTTCAAATTCAACATGGTTACTAACAAGCTCTAGCCGAATTGGAAAGGGGTAATTGATGAAGTATTGCCAATGTGAGAGGTCCTCAAAATTGAATCGCAGGAGTGGGTTCTGGATTGGGAATTGCTGGACACTCGCTTTGCCCTTTTCACTTTCAATTTTTCATGCAATTTTGATCCATCCATGAAACGTCTCACTGCATTCACTCTTCTTCTAACAAGCCCTCTGCTTTATGCCAATCATCATCCTCTCAACTACGATGGTATGGTTGAACTGTTTGGCATAGACTTTGAAGCCACAGAAATAAAGACCGACAAGGTCAGTCATGGCATGTACGTCTTTTCCGGGGTTGGTGGCAACTTGGCTGTATCGATCGGCGAGGACGGCGTACTTATTGTTGATGACCAGTTTCCGGAAATGATTCCGAAAATCCAAGAGGCTGTCCGGAAATTGGGAGGTGATGGTGTGGACTATGTAATCAATACCCACTTCCATTTTGACCATGCTGATGGAAATAAAGCTTTAGGGCCTACCGGAACGAACATTATTTCCCATGAAAATGCCCGGACTGATATGGCCAGTGGCCGGATGGTAAACTTGGTAATTGCCAAATACGAACAAGGAGCCTATCCGAAAAAAGCCCTGCCACAAATCACTTACTCGGACTCCATGCACGTACATTTTAACGAGCAGCGCATTGATCTATTTCATTTTGGTCCAGCCCATACCACCGGTGATACGATGGTGTATTTTCGAGGGAGCAATGTACTGCATACTGGCGATGTTTTTATTACTTCAGGGTATCCTTTTATCGATGTAGATAACGGGGGAGATATCGACGGTTTGATTGCATTTTGTGAAGGAATTCTCGAACAGTTGGCCCCTGATACTGTTGTCATTCCGGGCCATGGTAGCGTGACAAATGTCCAAGCCATCAGGGATTGGGTTAATATGCTGTCCACGGTTCGTGGCCGTGTTGCTAAAATGATTGATGAGGGCAAATCCCTCGAGGAGATCACCGCCGCGAATCCAACGAAAGGATTCGATGAAAGCTATGGCGATCCCTCAAAATCTTTAGGTTTTATAAATCGGGTTTATACAAGCCTTTCCAATAAGCGGTAACCTCCACGGCTAAAGCGTAGGATTTTTCCAAGACCATACTTGAGGCCTTGAACTGGCATGTTCCTAGATTGGTGGCTAGAGCACCAGTGCCTTGGGCCTTGACAAATTTTCTTCGGGTTAGGGGTATATTAGGGATGCTAACTGAATGACTTTGGCGGAAGATCAATTTTAGGTCTTTTCAACTGTAAACCTAATTGAGTGCTTTTCCTCTTTGACCCGAAATACTGGCCATAGAACAATTACCAGATGCATACCGTAGATTATATTATCATTATATTCTACATTCTTGGAATCGTCGCCGCTGGCATGGTCTTCACTAGCAAGATGAAAAATTCCAAGGAGATGTTTGCGGCGGGTGGGAAAAGTCCTTGGTGGGTTTCTGGATTGTCAGCATTTATGACGATATTTTCCGCGGGCACGTTCGTAATTTGGGGTGGTATCGCTTACAAGTATGGGGTTGTCGCTATTGCAATTAATCTTTGCTACGGAGTTTCGGCATTGTTGGTAGGTTGGTTTCTGGCAGGAGTGTGGAGAAAGGCCGGCGTCGATTCCGCATCGGAATTTTTGCATCAGCGATTTGGTGGATCGATTGTTCAATTCTACACCTGGTTTAAAGGATCACTCACATTATTTAGCACGGGAGGTGCGGTGTATGCCCTGTCCAAAATCATCTGTGCCTTGATCCCTCTTTCAGAAGGGAATCTTTTAGCGGATCCGGCTTCCGGGCATTTATCGGTTCCTCTGACTTCGGTTTTCATTTGTTTAGTCGTCATTATCATTGCTTTTGCAGGAGGTCTATGGGCTGTATTGATGACCGATGTATTGCAATTTGTGATACTCACTGTATCAGTTGTTTTTGTCGTTCCTCTGATACTCACGGAAGTTGGAGGGTGGGGTGCGTTTGCCGCAGCGGCGCCTGAAGGATTCTTTACTCCGGTTGCGGCTGAGTTTTCTTGGTGGTTCTTAATTGGTTGGATGACGGTTAATTTTATCAATTTTTCAGGTGATTGGGCATTTGTTCAGCGCTGGGTATGCGTCCCCACTGTCAAGGATGCCAAAAAGTCTGCCTTTCTTATCGCCGGTCTCTATCTAGCGAGTCCGATATTCTGGATGATCCCACCCCTGGTTTTTAGGGTCATAAATCCCAATGTGGATACTGAACAGGCATACATACTTGCATGTCAGCTAGTGCTACCCGCTGGAATGGTGGGATTAATGGTGGCAGCGATGGCATCTGCAACAGCCAGTATGGCTACCACCCGACTGAACGTATATGCTGGTGCATTTACCGAAGCATATCAGCGGCTGTTCAAGCAATCCGCTTCGGAGAAACACCTGGTGTTTGTAGGGCGAATCATAACGATTACTCTTGGGCTTACAATAGTGGCGGGTGCATTGCTGATTCCCCATTATGGCTACACAAAATTTATCATCGATATAAATACTTTGCTTTATGTGCCTTTGTTGTTGCCTACGATATGGGGGTTGTTCTCGAGAAAAATTAGTCTTACAACAGCTTGGGTAACGACCGCGGTGGGATTTGTAACCGCCTACATTGTAAAATTTGCTTTGAGAGGAGACGGATTCCTCACAGGTATTGAATTTCTTCAGTCTTTGGTAATTTGGATAGCAGAAAATTCCCGTATAGCCGACATGTTAGCAGGCATATTATTTCCGTTTCTGATTCTTACGATTATAGAGCTACTGGGAAAGCACGAGTATCCTGGCTGGGAGAGGACTCAAAAATTGAAACATAAGTTTCATGAGCAACCCGCCGCGGAGGTCGATACCTTGCCAGGGAAATTGGTAGCAATCTCTTTAGTCGTGGTGGCCTTGGTGATAGGCCTGCTTTCCATAATCAATCGAGGCGAAGCCCTTTTATTACTCACTATGTCGGTGGTACTCCTGTTTATAGCTGGAGTTTTCCGTCACTATTTACGCAAAGCGGATCAAGCGGTCGAAGGTTAACAGCCGGCGCAATTCCTAGGTGAACTGCTATCTTGCAGTTTCACGCCAATTGGCCCAGGCTTTGCGGACCCGATCCAGCTGCGTCTTGTACTCTGGTCGACCGGCAAGATTAACCGTTTCCTCCGGATCGGCTTTTAGGTCGAACAGCTCCTCGTAACGTGCTGTTCCTTCTGCTTCTTCGCCAATGACCAGGTAGCGTCCGTATTTCCAGCGAAGATCCCGAACCCCTTCCGTTGGCATAATAAGGCCGTTCGCATTGAACCAGTGTTCGTAGAAAAAAGAGGATCTCCAGTTTGCGGGATCTTCACCGTCTGCGATAGGTTTGAGGTTTACTCCTTGCATAATATTTGGCGCCTGAATGCCGGCGTAAGCAAGTATCGTAGGAGCCATGTCGATGCTTAGGGTCATCTCCTCACGGCTCTTACCTCTCTGCGATTTTTCCAATCTGGGATCATAAATAACCAATGGCACGCGGATGGAGACTTCGTGCGGTGTCCACTTGCCGGCGAATCCATATTCTCCAAGAAAAAATCCGTGGTCGGACGTGTAGATAATCACCGTGTTGTCTGCCAGGTTTTGTTTCTCCAATTGCTCCCGTATCCTTCCAACCACTGAATCAATTCCGGTTACCAGCCGGAAGTAGTCTTTGACGGATCTCTGAAACTGGCCGGGTGAACGGAAGCGAATCGCCCAACGGTCCCGGTTCATGCTGTTTTGAATGAATTCCGGGAACCTGTCGTGATATTCTGCGGCTGCGGTGTGGGGCATGGGTATGGTGACACCGCTATATAGGTTTTCAAATTCGGGATCGGACGGAAATTGATCCGAATAAATGTCGCTCGAATCCTGAACGTGTGGCGCTTTGAAACTGACGGAAAGGTGGAAGGGCGTATCCGCCTTACAACTTTTCAGAAAGCTTATGGCCTGATCGCCCAACTTGGAGGTGAGGTGTTGGCCTTTTTTTTCTTTCACATCCCCTTCAAAATAACGGCTTTGGCCTGGAAACCCCTTGTTGTAATCCAGTATTTTGTTCGCTTGCTTCGGATGGCCGACCCCCCATTTCCCAATAAAGCCAGTTCGGTAGCCGGCTTCTTTCAGTTTGGCCAAATAAGTGTTGCTCAATTGCTCCTTGGAAAAATCCCGGTTAAATTGCCAAATTCCGTGGCGCGCGGCATATTGGCCAGTAAATACACAGGCCCTGTTTGTCATGCATATGGCCGTGGTGACAAATCCGTTTTTGAAAAGAACACCTTGAGACGCCATCGCGTCGATGTTGGGTGTGTGAATAATGGAATTTCCCATACAGCCCAAAGCGTCCGCCCGCTGGTCGTCTGCCATCAGGTAAATGATGTTCGGCCGATCTGCTCCATAGAGCATCGAGCATATCGCAAAGACCATCAGCAATAGTATTTTCAGTGATTTAAGAGAAGACATATGTATAATGTGTTACATGATAGATGGTGGTTGCTGCCTTTATTGCGCCGGATCCCAAACCAATGCGTATGTAGCAACCTTATTGATCAATCCATGATTACCGTAATTATAGCTTATCAGGGAGCTGGAAGATCAAGTCATTTCCAATCCGGTCAAAGTGCTGGTACTCGTGGCGAACTTATCTTTTTCTAGGCCGATTCGCTGGAGTGCACTGACATAAAGATTCGGTAACGGGTAATTGTTTTCCTGATCGAAGGCTATATGCTGGCCATGTTTGAATCCACCTCCTGCGAACATCACTGGCATGTTTTTGTTATCATGAGCACTGGCGTTACCAAGATTGGAAGTCAACAGGACCATGGTTTGATCGAGCAAATTTCCATCCCCGGCCGGGGTTTCTTTCAGCTGCCGTACGAATCCTCCCCAAGCTTTGACCAATTCGGTTTCCACGATGGTCAATTGGTCAATCTTTCTCTCATCCAGTCCATGGTGGCTCAAGCTGTGGTAGGCTTCTTCGACACCTGCCAGCGGAACCGGACCTCCTGATCCATTCAGGTGCAATGTCATGAATCGGGCGGAATCGGTCTGAAGCGCGAAATACATGATATCGAGCATCGCTTGCTTTTGCAGGACGACTTCCTTGTTGTCGGTGATGTCCACCGGTTGAGGCATATCCACATTTGGTTTCGGTCGTCCCACCCAGTCTTCGGACTCGGAAAGGCGTTGCTCAAAATTTCTGACGGAAGTAAAATACTGGTCCAGCTTTTCTCTGTCCGCCTTGCTCACATCCCGTTGCAGTTTCCGTGCATCGTCGGATACAATATCCATGATGCTTCTACCTTGGCGCAGTCTTCTCTGCTGCAGCTTCCGCTCCTTGGGCGAGTCGTTTACAAAAAGCATGTTATATAACTTTGAAGCGGAATGTTCCGCCGGGATCATACTACCCGTCTCGGTGTAAGACGGGCTATTGTTGCTGTGTGTATTCAATACCAATGACGGAAAGCGGGTGTGATGCCCCAGGTGTTTAGCCATGTATTGGTCTAGAGAAATGGTATTTCTGAAAACTCCGTTCCGGGAGTAGGGAGCTGCGGTTAAAATGCTGCCTTCAGCATTGTGGCCACCAGAGACACCAGGGTGTGAGGATCCGGATACGATAGTCATGTCCTGAAGCAAATCAGGGATTGAAGACAGGTACGTAGATGGGGTGTAGTTGAAACCAGTATTGACAGGGTTTAAATTTGGTCCGTGCAATCCCAGGGCCAGGCTGACACTCACAAAACGTTTTGGTTGAGTAGCCGCTGCTGGGGCTGCAAAAGTGGGTAGCATGGAGTCCAGCCAGGGGAGGGCCATCGTTACTCCTGCACCTTTTAGAAAAGTTCTGCGAGATACTGATTTTGAAAAATTGAAGTGTATACCTTTCATAGGGGTAGGACTTATTTATTAAGAAATACCGGGCTTTGCACAACTGCGTGAATCAATGATCGGAAACCATAGTTTGAGGATTTAATTTTTTCGAGAATAACTTCCATGTCTCTTCTATCGGCAAATTCTATACTAGCCCCAGTCGAGAATATGATGCATTTCTCAATCAGGTTATGAGCGATTTTTTCAGGATTATTTAATAGAATCTGCTTAAATTCGTCAATATCGGCGAACGCTTGACCATCGGGAGTCACAAAGCTCGGGTCCACACTTGGTCCGTCCCACCATTTTCCTCTTTCTTTTACTGCACGGTAATTTTCGCGCCAGCCTCCAATGACATTGTAATTTTCCAG
>CEVA01105842.1_pt1 | contig 25528 bp, 33 predicted proteins | sample 361521 | NCBI WGS metagenome assembly CEVA01 (sample SAMEA2622823, study PRJEB7988) | marine metagenome | isolation source: saline water (ENVO:00002010), including
AGAACTTCCAGAACCCGTCATAGCACCCGTATCCACTACTTTACCGATACCAGCAGCAAGATCATTTCTTACTAATGTCTCTATTGATAGAGAGGAATTAGCAAGCATCTTGTTAGTTATATCTGTGTACGCAGATATGGTATTTGGAGACATCGTGACTGAACCTAAAGTAAGTTCTGATTCTGTCACGGCACCACCTTCGGTTGCAATCCAGGTTGCAGTTGATACGCCAGTTTGTTTAGGAATCTTGACGTTATCTACTAGATCAGGGAATATAGTTGCCCCTGCTCTAATAACACCAGACGCATCTCTTAGTGCATTGATGAAGTCTCCTCTTCTGAAATCTTCTCCGATGCCGCCTGCATCGTCTGTTGTGTTAATGTCCCTGGTCCATGTACCCATTACTTCACTTGGTAAAGTAAGACCTTCGGAATTTCTTCCGTATTTTTCTTTTGCTGCCTGAGAGGCCTCAAATTCAAATTTAGCGTCTTCTTGTGCCTTACGATTAGTAGGGTTAGACATAGCATAAACGGCCTTTAAAATACTAAAGTCTCTGGATTCTTTTTCAGTCAAACCTATTTCGGCAGTTTCCAAAGGTTGTCCAGAAGGTATAGTGTTAAGCAGTTGTCCTCTGAATGTCTCAAGATCAGTTCCATCTTTAATTGCTTGTCTCGAAAGTTCTTGCTGTTGATGTCTCGCACCCAATTCAAGAATCTCATCATTTTCTTTTGCGATTCTTTTTTGTGTTTCTGAAACAGTTGTAGCTTTCACTTCTTCAACGTTTATTTCTTCTTTTTGTTCCATTGTTTTTCCAATGTTGTTATTTTTAATTATTACACCAGAACTCTCAGCTTCGGCTTTTATTACCTCTACTTCTATTTCTGGCAATTCTTTAGCTGCATCATCACTTCTTGCGATTCCCACATTCTGACTTTGATCTGCTGGAACGCTTACTATGGATGCTTCTAATGGTTGGAAAGCCACTCGATAAGCAGGTTCATCAAAAGATGAATCTCTTTCCATGCTTGTTATGTTGTACCCGACTGAGACATTTTGACGTATGCCATCTTGCACATCATTAAAAATTTCATCAGCAAGTTCGCTTCTTCCGAAACGCACTTCTGCGATAGTTCTCTTCGCATCTTTATCAATGAAATAGTTTTCGACCACCCCTATTTGACGAGTCATATCATGGTCTAATAAAAGTGGACTTCTACCTTGACCAATAAATGACGTATCAATCGAATCTTCGGAATGATCTAATATTTCTAAACCAAAGGAACGACTTACTGGTTGCTCACTCGTAAGTGCTATACGAACACGCCTGTTCTCGGTGTCTATATATTCATTGCGAATAGCAGCAGAACGAAATTGCTTCTTATCAGCAAAACTTCGTTCATCCTCAGTTTGCTGTTCATCCTCAGTTTGCTGTTCCTCAGAATCAGATTCCAACTCTACTTCGATTTCTAAATCTTCAGTTTCCTCTTCTTCCTTTTCTTCGGCTTCTTCAATGATTTCTTCCATTGCTTTTCCTTTTAGTTTACTGGCATTATTGCCACACCCACTACGGACTCCTGCATAAAAGCTAGGGTGAATTTGCTTTTATCTTGTGGCACGTTTATACATCTTTGTATAAATCCCACCAGATGCCAGTTCTTATTCATTATCTCCTCCCGTTAGATCTGGTTCAACAGGAGTCTTGGTTGCACCATAGGGTGAAAATGCTGTCTCTACTCCGTATTGATCTGCGAGTGCCTTTTCTCTGGATAACTCCTCGAAAAGTTCTTCTGGATCACGTCCCATAGAAGACTGAATATCAGACATAGTTATCTGCCCGTTCTGTAGTCCAACTACATTGGCGTTCATTTCCTTCTGTGGATCTATCCATGACCAACTTCGGGGAATGAAAATAACTTGATTGGCAAATTTATCATACTTGGTAATTGGTATGCTTACCTGTTTCGTAGTCATAGCATATTCAAGCCATTTTAAATATATTGGCCTAACCATATGTTGAATAACGAATTTTTGTATTGTTCTGTAATAATCTCTTTGTTCCATTACTCCCTGTCTAATACTGGAATAATTCACCCCTTCCAAGTTATTAGCTAAATCTACATAAGAAACATTAAGACCTGATGCGATTCCTCTAAGTATAGCTTTTTGAAATGGATCAAACATCATGTTTGGATATTCTGGATCCCACTTGCGAAATTCACTTCCTGATGGTAGTTGTTCCATACTTCCTGGTGTTGCATCCATTATTTGAGTATAAGTATCTTCTGTATCTTCTCCCACATATTGTTCACCATCGGGGCTGACAATGAATCCCATTTTAGATGCACCGACTCTGGCATTTACTACTGCAGACTCTTCTAGCCCATCTAACATCTTTGCTCTGCCTAAAACTGCCGAAGTCCAGGGGACACCCCTAGTCTGTTCTGCTCTATTGGGTAAATATCCATGTATGAGTTCATTAGCAGGAACTTTTACATATCTACTCGGATCAGCATAATCACTATAATAGGGTGAATTGCCTGGATGGTTTTTTAATAAATAATATGCTTCTGGCTTTCCAAAGCTATCTACTTCCACTCCCATCTTGATAGAATTACCTGATTCCTGGTTCTTGGTTGAAAGGTTCTCGTCTAAATGATCTGCTTCTAAAAACTGAATAGCAAAACCAAATCGGTTGCTATTAGAACGGACTGTTCTTATTAATGCTTCTCCATCCCTGGCTACAGATTCAATGAATAACTTTTGGCAATCCAAGAAGGATTGTATGCCATTTAAAGTACAACTTCCAACTTGCCCCCATTCTGAGAAAGCAGCTTCTACCTCTTTGTTCCCTTGTAAATCTAGTTCACCATTATCATTTCTGGCCTTTGACGCAACCCTGATGCCGTTTGGTCCAATAACATTGCTCACCAACATATTCAAATATCTATAAATATAACTATCATTTCTAGCTAATGCTCTACTTCTATTTCTTAAAGTGGATAATGAATTGAATATCTCTTGATCTGCTGTTGCATTTGAAGTCTTCCAATCTGCGAATAATCTCCCTCCTTGTGCGCCTGCGAATGACCTAAACTTTATTGAGTTCTTTATTTTTCTTTTAAATATATTTTTATACCATGCCATTAGAATCTAACCTTAATTTGTGTTCCTGTTGCTTCGCTTTTATCTCGCCTGGACTTCTTATCTTCATTACTTACTAACGCTTTGTAGTGTGACTTCCAATCATTCAGTTCTGCTGGTGACATACGGGAAAGCGACCTACCAGCGATGCTCATAGACATTTGATCTATTGTAGCCCTGTTTTCCATCGTGGCTTCAAGGGCCTGTAATATAATTCTGGCACTTGACCTTGGATCTCCAGTATCAGCATCTAAGTTAGATTTAAGACTTACCAACCCTGTATTTAATACCAATCTTTCTGATCCAGATGTTTTTGTTATATATTCCTGATAAGTATAGTCACCTTTCGTATAATCAGTTGTTGTGCTACTCGGAACATTAATTGTATAAACACTTGTATCACTTTCTGTAATTACTGAATCACCTAACGCTATTTCAGTAGCAGCCGAAGTAAGTAATCGAAAAGAATAACTTAATGAATAACTAGCAACGGGATAATCAGTTAAATCTCTCTTCCATAGAAAGTTATCCCCTACATACAATGTATCTGGTACGTTTGTTGGATAATTAACGGAATCAAATCTATTGGCCAAACTATGTCCTCATAAGCTAAACTAAAAACATTAAGTGCCATATTTAATCTGTCAATACACTACTTCCAACTATTTACAAAAGACTTACGAGGTCTTTTGATTGTTCTAAGCGTGGGATTAGTGATTGGATTGTTCCTTTTTATGGACTCTTCTTTAGGTGGCTTGTTGTTTGAAGATATTTTTTTTAAATCGGGTTGTAATATATGTAGAGCAACTAAACAATAGACAAACGTATCAAGGGCTTCATTTCTTTCTCTTTGTGCTACCCAAACTACTCGCTTCTCGCCCTTGTAAAACTTGACTGCTCTTTTCTCTGCTGTAAGTTGTTTAAAATATTCTTCATCCATATTGTTTGGGAAATGGACATACCCTGGTCCTACTTCATCAATTTGTAGCCATTGAAAGATATTTTCCTTTGCTGTATCAACGCCAGCAGGGAAGAGTTGTATTCTTTGTCTGCCCGATTGGGTTGGTCTTCCTGCAATCGGCTTGCCTGCTTGTGATTGTCCTTTAATTCCAAATATTCTTCTGCCTGTTTTATTTTTTACAAAGTTATAACAGCTTTGAGTTTGATACCCCGTATCAATTCCAACACACGCTATAGGTAAGGAGGGTAAACTTTCTCTTTCATATCTTCTCTTTAAATAATCATCTAGTTCTCCCCACACTTGCGCTTGAGAAGTCTCACCCCAAAATATCTGATAGTCTAAAACGTAGCTGTGCGATTCCAATCCCCATCCTATGACTTGCAATTCTAATCTATCGCTTTGTATATCAACACCACCTGTAATAACCAGGACGTTATCGGGAATACACGATTCATCGTATGTTTCTCTTCGTGCCATCAATCCTTCACTTACTATCTCTTCCCCTTGATCTCTCCACACATCACCAAGGGAAGTATTAATATAAGTCTTTAATATCTCTGGATGTTTCTTAGCTTCTAAAAAATTAATAGCCATTGTTCCCCATGTACTCCAAGGTGAATACAATTCGTTAATATGAAATCCTGCTGTCTTGTTTGTTTCTTCTTCTGCTCTCCATTCTCCGTTTCTAATCATTTTTATTTTTTCTTTCTCTTCTAAAAGAGAACCACAATGCACACATATATATCTGGCTGTCTCTGGCTTGCCTTCATCCCATTGGACATTTGACCATTCTAATATTTGCATTTCATGGCAATCTGGACACGGAACAAAATACCTTCTCTTATCTGATGATTCAAAAGCAGTTTGTATTCTTGATAGTCCGTCTATAGTTGGGGTTGATGCCATAACTATTTTTCTATTCCAAAAGGTAGTTGTTCTTTTTAATGCCAGGGAAACTGGATCTCCTTCTGCGCCAGCACTTATAGGGAAGCGATCTACTTCGTCTGCTAATAAAATTCTTACTGGTCTGCTCGCCAAACCACTAGCTGAATTGGCCCCCACTACTGCAATGAAACCACCATCGTATTTTTTGTGGAGTACAGTATTCTCGCTGTCCTTTGCCCTTGGTTCTTTTACTTTACCTTTTAAGACCTTACTGCTTTTGAGCATTGGATTTAATCGGTCCTTACTCCACGTTCTAGCCATCTCTAAAGTTGGTTGCATAACTAAAACAGGGCAGGGATCTTGAGATATGTAATAACCCAATATGTTATTCATTATTTCTGTCTTACCAATTTGTGAACTGGACATAAGAACAACAGTTTCTATATTTCTATCAAGAACAGCATCCATTATTTCTATTTGATATGCAGCACGACTACTTCGCCAGTTGCCAGGTTCAGCACTTGACTCAGAACTTAATACTCTGTGTTGGTCAGCCCAACTCGATACTTTTAGTTTCTTCGGTGGTAGAAACGCTTTCGCTGTTTTGTTCCATACTGCTTCTAAGGGATTCTGGTAATTCACTTGATGCAAGTTCATTTAACACCTCATATATTTCTTCATTAATTAATCCTTCTACCTGTGCATAAGTTTCTAACCCCACTACCTGATGCGCTACCTTGGAAGGTAGGTTTAACAACTTTGCTCTTACATTACTTACAAACGCAATCCATCCTTCCTTTACTTCTTGTGCCTTTAACATTCCTCTAGTAATAACTTCCACTTCCATCTCGGCCTTATCTGCTTGCGCTTTGGTTAAGCGTGTTTTTTCTTCACTAATAGAGGTATCTGTACCTTTGGGAGACAATCTAGCCCTAGTTCTTAGGAAGTTAATGTAAGCCAGGCGAGAGTCCCGTAAGTTCATCTTCTGCCTTCCCCTTCCACCTGGTAAAATTCCCTGGCTCTTTAATTTAGAAACGTATTCTTGCGTTATGTCTAAATGCTCTGCAACACGCTTGCTTGTCACTAATTCTTCTGCCATCGAACTTAAACTGTCGGTTTTAGTTTGAACTGAACCCAAACTGGTTCCAGTTTGCTGAACTGGTTTGGTTATTTGAATTTAATCTTATTAAATTTCGATATTGTCTAAGAAAATATCGAAATCGTGAAACCTGGGGCAATCCTTCCCCTGGGAAGAACCTATGATCCTTATAGTATAAGGGTTTTGGGGTATTCATTATTTTCTAGCCAGTTCTTTTTTAAGGGACTTGACCATTTCTTTTGGAAAAACATTTGAAACAAATTTTTCTCCTATATGAAAGAAAGGAAATATCTTTTTGTAGTTTATTGCTTTTTTAAAAACAATTAATAACTCTGATGGTTTGCCCTTAACACTTTTTGAGTAAACTCCAAGACCTGTCTTGGTTGGTCTTATTTCTCTTCCACCTACTGTTAATTTTTTACTTGGAATGTTTCCATATTGATTCAATGGAAGGCGTTGTGTTGGTACTGCATAACCTGATCTCTGCTTCTTGGTGCTTTGACCACCTTCAATTTGTGGTTCTAAATATTTTGCTTGAGTATCCTTTATAAAAACTTTCGCAGACATATCTCTCGGTGTTGCTTTACTGACTCCAAAGGCATTGATAGTAAACCTTGTAGGTCTATCAAACTTCTTTTCTGCTTGAGCCATATAGGCCTTACGCAACTTAAACGCTGTGTTGTTAATAGCCCATTTAGTAGCTTCTGGTATCTTTTTCTTTTGCGCTCTTTTTAGATCTCTGTTCACTTTCTTTATATTGTCGGTGACTCTTATGCTGCTTACCATTAATTCTTTCTCCAGGGTGACTTAGTTTTAAAGGTTAAATTATGTTTCAAAGCCCATCTTCTTATCGTGCTTTTAGTCACTCCAAACTTTAAAGCCACATCATGTAAAGATAAACCTTCCTCTATGCTATGTTCTAGTATAGCTTTTTTATCATCTTCACACATATTATTCACTATAGATTCTTATAATGTTTAATCAGCTTTTTTAAATAAAATTCTGCCTTCTCTAAATCAGATATGTTTGCGCCTTTGTTTTTGTGACGATATAGATAACGCCATATATGGGCTTCATATACTGAACCAACATCATCTACTTGTTGCTTTATTATATCTAAACATTCTATCTTATTTCGGTAATGTGGTGGTTTATTGATTAAGTCTTTCATATATTATCCTTGGTGTCATAGTTTAATAATACACCTTATACGGGGAAGCTAGAAACTGGTCCCATACTCTTTATTTCCTTTTCACTCGTAGGTTCAACAACCTCTGCGCCTGGAAACTCTTTCTTTGCATTAAGTGTAAATATCCAATTATCATCGGGTATTAACCTTAAAATTTCTATCATAGATAAAACCATCGGTTCTGGTTTCTCATTTCTGGACATAGCTACTGCTTTAGCATAATAACAATCATCAAGCACAACTAAAAATCTGGTATCCGTTCTTTCGTAATAATAACTCCATATATGACCATCTAATTGTTTATGCCCCCTCTCTATAGCGTTGGCTTCGCACACTTCATATCCTCTCAACATTGCTTCTGCATGATTAACTAACATTAAGTAGTTGCTTGTGACTCTACTTCTTTCGTATTTATTACGCATCATTCTTAACCGATTCATCAGATCTGCATCAAGTAAGTGAAAAAATCTATGCTCACCCCAATTTCTGTTAATTTCTGCCCTTCTTTTTTCTACTTCAGCACAAAGTTGATTAGCTTTTTCTTTGTGTGGATTGGTGGGTGGTTTATATTTTTGGACCATCGCCTTTTATCTGCTCTTTCATCACTTGAGTTGTTAGCCAATCTCTTATAGCAATAAGTTCGTCTGGTTGCATATCTCTATATTCATGTAATGGCTTTCCTTTGATTAACGCCTTGTAATGATTTTCTGGCTCATAGCTGCCTTCCTGTATTAATACCTCTATATCAAACCAAAGCAACGTTCTAGCCCAAGATTGATTAGTTAATTCGATTCCCTTCTCACTCTTACTCATGTTTTAAAAATAAAAATTGGTTCATATTTAAAACCACCATTTATACTGCTTAATCTTAACTTTATAATATCCTGTAAATGAAAACCCTCTTCATGTGCTACATTAAGAGCATCCTCTTCTAAGTTATTATATTGTTTAACATTAGCAATATTTAAGATAAGTAAGCCATTATTTTTTAATGATTTATGGCAATTGCTTAATGTTTTTCTTAAAAATCCATTCAACCACCCCTCTTTTGTTGGGTATTTTTTAAAGGATTGAGTTTCTTCTTGTGAATATTCCTCTGTATTGAAATAAGGTGGAGAGGTAAAACATAGATCTACTGGTTCGGAGGGGATAAAGTTTTCTGATCCAAGTTGATTTATTTCTATCTCAACACCTAGATCTTCAAAATCTTTTTTTATATTAATTAAACCATTAAATGTTTTCGTACATGGTTCAGTACCTATATATTTTTTAACCCTTCCACACGCTAAAGCACCTAAAAGTCTTCCTCCATATCCACAACTCATATCCCAAACTATTCCGTTTCCTGCGTATTTATGATAAATAGATGCAGCAGCAACAGGTCTGAAATTACTAACTGCCTGTACTCCTGATGCAGTTCTAATTGCTTTTCTCAAGTTAGCATCAGTCATAAATCCCTTTTCTCCTACTTTCCCCCCCCATTTTATCCTAGATCTCAATGCTTTTAATAAAAGTTCATCATTATAAAAAACGTCTATAGGTCTTTTCTTTTTACCAACCTGAACTTCCCAATGATGGGGAAAATATGACCACGCTAATCCTATCCCATGAAACAACTGTAAAACCTCCCCCCCTACTATTCCTTCTTTGAACTTACTCTGTTGAATTTTTTTAAACTCCAACAATTTTTCTTCATCATTATAGAAATAATATGGCATACCTCTTTTTCTTGCATATTGAAATGCTATTTTTTCTAAATTCGGTAATTCGAACATTTCTTGTTGTGGCTCTATACTCATATCATCTCTTTTATGTACAAATAGCCCTTGTTCAAATTACTACGTCCAAACGTACAAACCCATAGGGTTTTTGTACGTTTTGACGCTAAACGTACAAATTCGTTTACTGTCTTTGTACGTTTGTACGTTTCTTTGTACGCCTTATCATTATTCATTAAAAGTATTCTCTATCTGTAGGCACATAATTACCATCTTCTGTTTTTTCAATTAATTTATGTTTTTCATTTAAAGATTTCTTCGCTTCATGCAGACTAGATCTTTCCATATCATCGCCTATGTGTGCTTTTAACTCTTTTTGACTAACCGAAACATCGTAAACATCTTCCCCACCTTCTCTAACCTCTCTCACCTTCCTGTGATACAAATCTTTAATAGCATCAAGTACCACCTGTTGATTCTTACCTAACTCTTTAGTGGCTTTTGGCTTTACATATATACCCGTAATTAACGCACCAGAAGTAGTGGGAGATCCATCTTCATCAAGTAAATTGTGAAATTCAGTCTCTTGGAACTCAAATCGCATGGGGTTTAATGGTTTGCCGTCTTTTACTAAGGTTTGTTCTAAATTCAAAGACCAATCTTCTGATAGTTCATTATCTATTTTATCTACTTTATACTCCCAATCTAAAGCTGCTGGTAATACACTTGAACCACGCCCCCTACCAAGCTGATGATGTCCTGTATGATGAACTAATATTACACAACACCTAAACTCTTCTCTTAAATACCTGTCTATTTGCGCTACAAATCTATTCATATCCTCAGTAGAATTTTCATTTCCAGGACCAAAGTTTCTCGCCAATGTATCTACTACAACCAATTTAGGTGCTTCTCCGTAAGTATCTACCAAAGTTAATGCTTCATTACGCATCATTTCAGCGTCTAATTCGTCTAAGATCTGCACCCCTCTCTCTGAATAGTGTAATTTAGAATCTTTGAGTTCAGTACCATTAACCATTTCCCAACCTAACAACCTCCTAGATAACCCTCTATGTCCTTCACCTGCTAAATACAATACTAATCCCTCTTTTGTCTTTTTTTCGTGATAAGTCCTTCCTGTAGCTACGCAACACGCCATATCTACTGTTATAAAAGACTTTCCACTCTTAGGAGGTCCAAAAATACCTATCAAAGAATCTTCTTCACAAATGCCCTTAATCACCCACTTTGGAGGGGTAGCATTACTGATGGCCTCGCTGGCGTGGAAGAATTTAAAAGCCCTTATATCAATGGGTTTTTCATAAGTGACTAGGGGTATGCCTAAATCACTCCTGGCATTATTAAATGCTGTTTTCCAATCTCCATTTGCTTCTAATATCCTTGCCACATCGAAAGCATCGTGAGAATGTCCATCACCTAACAAATCCCCTGCATGATGCGAATAAATACTTCCATCATCTAAGAGAATAACACCAGGAGTTTTGGTTTGACTATGGGGAGATAAAAAACGATTTTCACCCCTCTTTTCATAGCCATTTTTTAACAAAATATTTTCAACGCTATAGGTAGCATTGAAACGAGTAATAATATCTTCTGAATCTACGTTTGGCTCTAATTGTCGCTTAATAGTCTCTGGCTTAAAATACCCTAAACAATTCAGCATTCCTGGTTCTTCAATCTCCCAATTACTCCACAATTCTACTAATCTTTCGGGTAATTCGGGTATATCGGAGAACTGAGAGGGTAATGGATTAATCCATTCGTACCTATGGCCCTGGGGATGGACGCTAGGGGGAAGTAGGTCTTGGACTCCTGTTCCCGTTGTACTCCCTCTCAATTCAAAGACAGTAATAACTTGTTCGTTATCTTTGTAAATTAATTTCTTTATCCCCACATGGTCTATATTCGGCATTTTGAATAGAAATTTAATGCCGTCTTTTTTACCACGCCAACAGGGATAGACTCTTTTCATTTCTACTGGATCTAACCCCAAGTAGTTTTGAAAGACTTTTATAGCGTCTTCTCTACTATCTATATCTATTGAGCAGGTACTAGAGAGGTTGTGAATGAGTCCAATGTTTTGATTTTCATTCAACTCTTTTACATTAATACCCTCATTGTGCCAATTCTTAGTAGTAGGACCTTTTGAACCCTCCTTGATTGCGACTAAGTGTAAACCTAAATCAGAATATACTTGTGCTGATTTTTTTATCCCCTCCATGATTCAGACTAAAATGGAACATCGTCTTCATCTGTTTCTGGTGTAGAAACTTCTGCTGCTTTTGTAAACGCTAATGGTTTTTCTATCCATTTAAGAATTTCGAATTGGGGAATACGAGTTCTATAAGTGGTCTTTTCTGAACCTGTGTACTTTAGGACGGGAGATAAACCTGGATTATCTTTTCTTAATTTATCTATTTCCTGGAAGATGATATTCAAACCCTGGTTTGCTCCAATACCCGTTGAAGCCCAAGTAAGTACATCATCAATGCCCTTTTCTTTATCAAGGACATACAATTCCACACTCATACCCCTTGACCATTCATCCTGTTCTTCGGGTGTAGCACCAGGATTTTTCCCAACGACACCCAGGGGTTCATCCCATACCCATTGTGGGGCTTTACCCATTGAAATTTTACCCCATCCAGCTTTCATGCTTTCGTAATCAAGCACAAACACTTTTAGGTCCATTTCACCTTCGGAATATGTCCACATATCATCCCTTGGTTTATAAGAAATCCAGTTGTTTCCTGAATTACCTGCATTTATACCTAGATCTATCATTTTTCCCTCCTTATAGTTATCTAGTTAATAAAACTCTTATTTGCCCTGCCCTCTGTATTTGCTCTGTTTCGGCTTACGTTTATTTCTGCCATTACCGAAAGAGTTAGGGCTATTCCCAATACTTGTCTTTTTATATCTTTTCTTTTGTGCGTCATAGACAGTTATTCTTTGTTTTCTAATTCTCGCCATTTAATTTATTATCTATGGATATTTTATCTTTTATTAATCCATCCCTTTTTTGTCTCGACATATATTTTTCCCAATTCTCTATGTTAATAAGTTTTCTCTCTACTTCTGGTAATCTGTCCCACCTTTCTATTTGCTCCCTGGTTCTTCCACACGCTACACATCTAACTTGACCTGGATACCCCAAATTTGCACATCTACCCGTGCAAGGGGAATCAGCTAAAGATTCAGATATGCCTTTTCTCACGATATCGTTCCCTGTTAGCTTTTTGTTTAAAACCTAACCATGTTCTAATCCAAACGTTTCTTGTACCATCTGCATAACGTTCTTCCAAGATGCCATTATCACAACTTAAAGCCGTTATGGTGTTTTTGGCTTGTTGTTTCATATACATTAATTCTACATTATATTCAGTCATTATAATTATACCTCTCTATTTAGCCACTCTGAAAAAGGAATGACCGATGTTATCCGATTGTCTCCTGCAAAATCTCCATTATAGACATACCAGGGGATGCAAATTAGAGGTTCTTTATATTGTGCTAATACCAACCCTGGAATAGAGTCTTCTGGTGTTTTGGCTACTAGTCTTGACCAGGGAGAATTGCCAGGTCTTAAATAAGATTCTTCTTTAGTTATTCCCAACATCCAAGTTTGCATTTTCCCCACTCTCGCTTTCTTTCTCTATAGTATCTAATGCTTTACGAAGTAAAAGACCTACTGCTTTATATAATAACAATCCTCTAAAATGAGCATACGCTTTCATTTCTGTATGAATAGCATCGTCAAGGTGAACTGACTTAGTAGGTTTCTTTTCCATATTCATTTGTTGCATAATATTATAAAATTTTATAATATAAGCAATAACAAGTTTATAACAACTAAATAACAGGAGAAAATAATGAAGCTAAGTTATAAAGAACTCAATGAACTGCAATGGAATGTTAAATCTAACATAATGAAGGGGAGAGTAGCGTGTGATAGGAAAATCAGAGGGAACTCTTGGACTTTCGAGGACAAAAGGAAAGCAGAAGAAAGGGTAGTCTTTTTGGAAGGTTTATTAACAAAGTTAAATAAAATAGAGGGAGTGGCATAAGCCACTTTCTTGGGGAGAGAATAAGATGAAAAAAGTTAGTGATTCAGATATTTTATTTGACTTAGAATTTAGAGGAATAGACGATTTTATTTCAGAAATGGAAGAAGGTCTTATTGTTCCTGTTTGTTTTGTAAAGAGAATAAAAAAAATAATTAAGAAAAACTATTTAATTAATCTTGTTGAAAAAGGCAAACCATTCGCAAAAGAAAAAGGTTGGTTTTGTGGTATGGAATTTAATGACAAGAAAATTGTTTTAAAAAAAGGGGAAATAAAATGAAAAAGATGGTTTATAAATCAAGACCAAGATTTCCAGATCTGGAAAACTATTTATGGCAATTAGCTTATTGTTTATTCATGTTTAGTTTTCTGTTTTTTTTCTTATATCAGTTAGGAGAATAATTTGAGATATATAAAACCTTTTCTTGCAGGAGAGAAAAGTAAAAAAATTCCTGTTAACAGTATATATAAATATAACTATAAAAATGGTTATACAGCTATTTATACTTCTTTAAGAAAAGAACCATTCTTAGCAACTGCTAGTACAGAAGAAATTGGTTCAGAAATTTATGGAGACAATTATGGTAGGTAAAAAAACAAGAAACGATATGGCAAGCTGCTCGATACTTCCTGGGATATTCGGCATATCGCCTTATGAAAATTCAAGTAGAGCAATGGTATTGTCTAGGTGTATAAGAGCAAAAAATGGGGAGGATGTTATGGGAGAACAAAACCCTCAGATGTTTATGGGAGATTTGCTTGAGAACACTTTATTAAATCACGCTGTAAAAACTATAGGATTAGTGATGCCAGACTTTGATGTTGATTATGCTATTAAACACCCTGAACTTCCCCTAGAAGGTTCTATGGATGCTATTGCCTTTGCAGGAGAGAAATTAAGAGTTAACCACGAACCAGATAAAGGGGTTTATATAATGGGTTCTAATATAGCTGAAATGTCTGGTGAAGTTGTATTGGAATGTAAAGTCACTAGGGATTTCCCCGAAGAAGAACCCCCACAATGGCGAGGTCCTTTACAATTACAGGGTTTAATGGATATAAAAGGCGCACAATGGGGCGTTTTATGTGTATTGTATCAATCCACTACTTTTAAGATATTCATCTATCATCGCAACGAAGTTATCGTAAAATCAATTCACGAACTTGTAAAAGACTTTGATAGACGCATCCAAGAGGAAGATTATTATCCACCCATTAGTCCTGATGAAGCATTAACTGTATGGGGTAAGACCAATGAAGACTCTAAGCCAGTTAAACTTAAAGATGCTGCCAAAGACGAAATAGATCTAATTGAACTATCAACGGACAAACTAAAGAAATGGGAGAAGCGCAAGAAGGAAGCTACAGCTAATCTAATGGCTATGCTTGAAGATAGCGAATATGGTTATTATCAAGACGATAAGACCGAATACGAAGTGACTTGGCCTACTAGACATTTTTCAGCGAAGGAAGAGAGAGTCATTCCTGCAAAAGAGTCCTATAGTATTAGACAAAAAACTTTAAAAATAAGGAAAGTGAATTATGACTAAAGAAATAAAAATAAAAGAAGGTTTGCCAAAAAAAGAACATAAATACGCTACTTATACTAAAAATCTATTAATCAATCACCGAATAGAGGGCTTAACTTTTCAAACGGCAGAAGGACTTAGGCAATACATCTATAGAATAGGTGGCGCACCTGTTGTAATGAAACAAAAAGACGGGTTATATAGTGTGGGATTGCGTTCAATTAGAAATGAAGACTTATGGTATAGACATAGACATTATCGGTAGTCTTGTGTTTAACGCAGATTATTAGGAAAGCCAAAGACATTACATCTTCGGCCCCCAAATAATCGTATGGAAAATAATAACAACAAAAATAAGCAAGGTCAAGAAGAAGATTTAAGAAGAATAAAAAATAAAACTATACAAAGCTAGAACATTAGAATGCGCAAGGATGGGGGCAAGTGGTTTTATAGGAGAGAAACTTGCCCCCCCATACCATTTAGACTAAGTGCCAATCTGTTAAAGTCAATTAATCATCTATGGGTTTTAATGTAGGGGCATTGTGTAATTCTTGTAAGGTTTGTTGTAAGGAATCAAATTCTTCTTCTTTAGTGGGTGCTTTAGAAAAACTATAATGACGTTGATTGCCCGTATTCGGTCTAAATAAACAAGTCTTTTCTGGATAAAACACTAGAGCAAAAATATCGCTTTTAGACTTATAATATTGTTCAGATCTTTGTGGTCTTATAGCATGAAAGCGATAACGTAATCCACTCTTAGTCTTTGATTGATTAACTGTCTTGACCTGTACTTTATAAAGTCTATTGTTGTGATCTAAAATTAAATCGTAAGGTGTAGTGTGGTTGGCTACAAGAACAAAATCACACCACTCTAAAAGTACAGTAGTCACATAAGATTCACCCAAAGCACCCAGGCGAGAGTTATGGTTTTCTATGTTCTTTCGCTTTTGTTCACCCATTTATCATCCATGATAGCTTCTATCAGCGAAGCATTATAGATTGCCCTTCTACCAACTTGTTTGGCATATTTTGAATCTAAAATTTGCTTTGCTGCTTCGTCCCAATCTTGTTCTGCAAATGCCAATAACATTTTTTTAAATGCTAAAAGCGTAGGCAAACCAAGGTTAAAACACATATCGGATAATACTAGCTTAGCGTTTTCGGGTGCTGATTCAAACCAAACGAATTGCGCTTTTAATTCTGTGAGTACGTTGTTTATGTCGTTATCAAGAAGAAATAGTGCTTCATCGGTAGTAATTCCATTATCTTCTAAATTTCTCCCCACCCCTATACTCAGCTTTCCACTCGTACATTCATAAGGTTTATTTACTAAACCTTCAAATTTAATAAGATGATCCTTTAAATCCTCTTTCATATTATTTGAATTTATCTTTTACAGAATCAAAAAATTCATCTATGACAGGAAAAAAGATTGAATAAATAATTATGCCAATCACCATTCCAAAAAGAAAAATAAATATATCCATTTCATTTCCTCACTATAAATATAATCATTAAAATTAAAATTAAAAAAAAAGTATGGCTTCTGTCATGCTATTTTGTGTCTTTGTGGCTAGATCCAAAATAAAAACTAATAACTGCTGTTGCTATACCAGTTAGAGAACCAATAATTAGCATAACAATATCATCGCTTGCATCGGGTAATGGATAAATTGAAATCATAAATATATAACCAAAAAAACCAAACAAAGTGATAGTACCTAAAAGTTTTGGCGTCCAATCGCCTGAGAAAGTTTTTCTAGCATCTTGAATGTCTGCCGTTTCCAGGGCAAATATATCAACATCCATTTCTTTCATCTTTGCTTCAAATTCCTTCTCAGCTTTCTTTAATTGCAAAAGCTGTTCTGGTGTGGCATTACTTATTGCCTGTTCAATCTTTTTTGGTTCGGGATCACACCCCAATACCTCTGCCACTAAATTAGCAGCCATTCCCCCAATCGGACCACCTAATGCACTTCCTATGGTGGGTGCTAAACTACCAACGAGATTTTTTACCAATTTAAACTTCATATATTAATTTGCCAATGGATTAGAATTACTATCCAATTTCTCAACGTCTTTCTCTAAATTTTTTACTGCTACGGATAACCCCTCTAGTTGGGACCTTAATAAATTGATGGACTCTGCATGAGATTTTAACGAAACATCTATACCTTCATCTATGGATTTATTAATATAATCTACGGATGTTTCTATACCAGCAAATCTTTCTTCTATGATATTTTGAGCATTTTCTGTTTCTCCAACAGAACTTATTGCGCTTTCCAGGTTTTCCAGTCTATTAACATAAGTGCTTGCTTGATAACCAAACCCAGCGAGAGTTCCTAAGATAGTCACCAAAGCTATTATTTGGGTTGTTTTGTTTTCAAACCATTCCATAGTTATAACCTGGGTTCTGATTTTAGCATTTCATCCAACTTATTGAAACTTGTTGATGCTAAAGAATAAAAAACCTCAACATTATCTTTTATTTTTACATCTTCATAGATGGTCTTTGATTCGTACCAGGTATCGGCTTTAGGGATGCTAACATTCCTGTAAGCATCAAAACCAGGCACATAATCTAAATAAGCAATTAAAGAAGTTTCATCCCCGTATTTGCCCGTTTCTTCTTGGAGGGATTGTTGTTCTTCTTGTTGGTCTTTTATATTTTGAGCAATAATTTGATTAGCTATAGTATCTGCTTCGGAAGTATTACTCGTACCAGATACAGCAGCATCAATTTTAACCTGTATATCCTTCACACCAGCATCCGAAACACTCAAATTGGTACTTACCCCAGGCAGGGTGGTTAATGGGTTGTTTACGCCACTTGCTGCCCCCGTATCATTCATAGATAAAACTGTATTAGTTTGAAATTGGGCTGCTTGTATTTGATCGGAAATACTAGGAGAACTACTAGTAGATATTCCACTAATATTACTACTGGTTGATTTCTTCGTGTTATCGGACTGCTCGGAACTTTGCGAGGATAAGTTAGAAGTGTTAGAAAAAGATCCTTTATTAACACTATTGTTGGCAACTAATATAGTCTGAGCAACCACATTTAATTGCTGAGAGGTAATTCCACCCTTTTTTTCCTCTACTTCTTCTCTTTCAATCTCTTCTTCGGCTACTCTTTCTTCTATTTCTTCGTAGATCTCTTCAACGGCTTCTTCTTCGAATATCTCCTCTTGGTGTTCTTCCTGGGGATCTTCTTCAAATTCCTCTTCGTGGGATACCATTTCTTCTTCGGAAAAATGTTCTTGCATTTCTTCTTCAAACCATTCATCCAGTTCTTCAAGCGTTGCAATATCGGTATAGTTCTCTTCTTCATTAATTAATCCTTCTCTAATTATGGTATCAAAAGTATATAAATCTATTAGTTCTTCTGCACCAAAAACTTCAATATGTTGTTCACCATGATAACTTAATTCATTAAAATTATCGTATAAATCCATTTGATAATCTAACTCTTCCCAACTCTCTAACGGGGAAGATTCCCATTCCATGTACCCTTCGTTATTAAATTCTACTTCTGTTCCGTACCAATCATCTACTTGCTCTTGACCAAACTCATTTAAGTCTATTTCGTACCATTCGGCATCGGTAAATTCCATGCCATAATAAGGATCATCGTAGCAATAAGAAGGATCGTCCATACAACTACCAGCTAAGTATAATTCTTCTAAGTAATAATCTTCTTCATAGCCATAATCAATATCTGACGAATCAAAATAAGCTACAGAATCTTGAAAGCTATATCCAGGGCAAGACGGAGAATGTTGGGAATCTCTTTCACACTCATAATCAAACAGCGCATCGTTATAAGTGGGGCAAGTAGTATGGCTTAATGGATCATTTAAACACGCTTCGTTATTGGCAAGAGAACCTCCATCCTCTAGTGCTGTATTATAAGAATTACTACTTGAGTTCCAATCATAACTGACGCAATTACTCGAATTGGTAGTTCCTGTGCTACATTCATCAAAATAAACATAAGTATAATTTTCTGTAGAATTACCCTGTTCCCCAATTAACACATCATGCTTAATAATATCTAATTCTCCATATCTAAATTCATAAGTATCATTAGTCCAAAGAACTACCTCAAAACTATTATCAGAACCACTACGATTGTATTCCCGTAAGTTATACCAACCAAAAACTGCCTTATCTGTGAAGTTTTTAGCTAACATTTTAGAATCACTATCTCTTATTAAATCAGTATAAAAGGGATATAAAGTATAAGTGGTGTGGGGAAGTGGATCTGGGGTGTAATCACCACAATAATTATTGTAGTTTATGCTTCCTGTACCCAAACCAAAATGAAGACAGCCATTCGTGGCCATTCTAGCCGAAGTAAAAGATTCTCCATAAAAACCAAAAGTAAAATCTAAATTAAAAGCAGAAGATAAGCTGTCGTCACCAGAATTTAAGCTGGTAGTTCCTGATTCTCCCGTTAAATCAAATAGATTTTTATTGGCTTCATAAGTATAAGTAGCCCCCAACAGACTACAAAAAAGAAAGCTAAGACTAGCTATTGCGAAATTCTTTAGCACAAGTTCTCTTTGATTTTCTTATCCCCTTTGAGTTCTTTTTTCCTTTACATTTACGAATATAATTTGCTTTTAAGTCCTCATAATCTGGTCTGTCTTCCTTATTTTCTTCCCATGCCTTACGGGCCTCCTCTCCTACTTTGCCGAAATATGGACAGGGAGTGCCAGCTTGCATCATGGAAGTAAACACTACTTTTTGGCTGCAAAGTATAGATATACTAGCTACTTTCATACCTTGAGAATGTAATGCTCTTGATAATTTCAAAAGAACGCAGTTTTCATCCACTACCCCTGCGCCACCCGATAAACCAAAAATCTGATTCTGAAATCCTCCCGAAACTCCCGATATACAAATGTCTTGCGAATACGAGAGAACCGATGGGGCTACTGCCGAAGCAACTGGTGTTTTTGATTTTATTTCTTGCCTTATTACTTGGGTGGAATCGCTTTTATTAATATTCGTATTCCTATTTTCTGCCTGTGTTTGATTAATATTCCTATTTTCTGTCTCTACCTTAGATTCACTAGTGCTTTGATTAATGTTCGTATTTTGTGCTATTGATGAACTTTGATTCTCTATTTTAGATGTAGATACACTATTCACATTCTGCGTGACGTCAGAAGTGGTTGTTGAACTAACTGTAGAATTGTTTGTTGCCACGCTTGTAGTAGTGGCAACTGTGTTAACCGAAGACGAATTTTGATTTATATTATTATTTGTTGATACGGAAGTATTGTTCGTTGTGCTATTAGAGGTGCTATTAGAGGTGCTATTAGACGTATTATTAGAGGTATTAATATTTGTATTCTGGTTGGTTAGCCCTCCACTCGATATATTATTATTAGTGTTGTTTGTAGTTGTATTATTGCTGGTATTTAGACTGTTTTGCTCACAATTATCTGTGCCAGCAGTACAATCTCCTGTTTGTTCACTATAAGCTGAATTAAAAAATACCAATCCCAAAGCTAATAATAATAATTTTTTCTTTATCATCAAAGAGCAAGCGAGACAAAGAAAAAACTACCCAGGGTGACTACCAGGAACACCAGGGATATTCTAATTTGTGAATTAAGGGTGGTTAATTGTGTTTCTATAGACTCCAAACGTCTATAATTTTCTCGCCAACGTTGTTGGCACTCAGCCTCATGGCTTTTTAGTCTTGTGTCTATTTCTGCTATCTGTCCCATCTTCTTCTAACAGATCTATCAACTCTTTTTGCTTTAAACGAAAATGATCTTGTTTCATATTAAGCTCTGCAACTGCATTTGCTAAACGTTGTACGTTTTCTTGCAATTTCTGTAGTTGTGTTGCAACTGAGTATTGTTTATCTGTTAACTCCATTGAATTTATTTTTTTTATTCCATCACCATTCGGTAATTCAATATTAAAACTAACTTTATCATCCATTCTTCTCTCCTAAATTATTTATATTAACTTTCTAATGCTGTAATTTTTGCTGATAACTCTTGAATTGCCTTCACTAATGAAGGTATTAAATCTTCTTTGGCTACGCCTTGCTGCGTTCCTACCGATGCTTGAGTCCAAAAACCATAACCACCACCATCGGCATCAGGCGTAATACCTGCATCTTCCATAGCTGTTTTAACTTCTTGAGCAACAAAACCATATTGTGTACCATCTGATTTTTTAGATGTATCATCAGGTATTTTCATTGTTCCTCCTAAACTTGTAAGCGACTCATCGTAGTCTTCTACCTTTCTCCATGTAAAAGTTCTTGGTTTTAAAGTATTAATAAAAGATAAACCTACTGAAGTTGGCATATCGGCTATATTTTCTTTCATTCTTTCATCTGAAGGATACGACCAAGCCGTGCCAGAATCCCAATTTATAGATACTTTGGAACTTGCACTCTTACCAAAAGTGACTGTGTTATTTCCCTGACCAGGGCAAGACTTTCCTATAGCTACTGTGTTTTCGTGATTGCCAACTTGTGCTGAAGCACCAATAACTACTTGTCCTGCTTTACCACCATCAATAGCTTCTGTACTACCAACATTTGCACCAATCCAAACCCCATCAGTACAAGTTGTTCCTGTTGTTTCACCAGCATTATAACCTAGTGCTACATTATTACCATTAGTTGTCCAAGTTTCTCCTGCATTATAACCAATCGCAGTAGTGTTATCTGCTGTAGTGATGCTATCCAATGCCGTTATCCCAACTGCCACGTTATAACTCGCTGTACTGGTTGTGCTAGAAGGATCATTTCCTAACCACATAGAATTATTTTCAACTAAGCAATCACTTAAATCATCAATATCAGAAGCACCCCCACCACCTGCTGTAGCCCAACCAAGGTTTCCTGAACCATCTGTTTTTAATACCTGGTCTGCGCTTCCATCTGCTGTAGGCAACACCCATATCTGATCACCAGTTAAAGCAGGTGCTTCAAATCCTACATAATTTGCGCCTTCATAAAATCTTAATTCATTCGCTGAACCATCCATTGATACATTACCACTTATTGCTAATGTACTGTTTAAATCGGTGGCCCCTGAAGCCGATAAAGTAGTAAATGCACCCGTATTAGCTGTACTAGATCCAACTGTAGCGTTATCTATAGAACCAGCATTTATATCGGCTGTTGTGGCCGTTAAATCAGCAATAGTCACTCCACCACCATCGGCTATCGTTATAGCATCATCACCATCCGTATATTCGATTAAAGGTGTTAAGAGGGAAGTAGAAGCTGTTATAGAAGTACCAGATATAGTAGAACTCGCTGTAATTGTTGTAAAAGCACCAGTTGATGTAGAACTAGCACCTATCGGTGTTCCATCAATAGCACCACCATTAATATCTACTGTATTACTCGCAGTAATTGATAATCCCAAAGTAATCCAGCCATCATTGGCTGCATTTCTTAATTTTAATAGATTATTGTCGCTGTCTAACCACAACATATAAGCGTAAGTGGTAGAAGGTTCAGAAGTACCAGAGTTAGTAGAAGATATGGCAAGTAGAACATTATTTATATCTGCTCTAACTGTGGCCCCATTTGCATTTGCTATGACGTAATCGTGTTGTGCCATTAAATATACCTTTTAATATTAGATTTAAAAACAATAAGTGCCATCATCCCTTTGTCAATATCCCCTTGCTATATAATAAGCAGAACGAGAAACACCCGTTCCACTTGAGTTAAAAAATTTCAAAGTGAATCCTGTTGCTGATGGACTCGTAATAGTGTAATAATCACCCGTAGCCAGATCTTGCGCTGTGATATTAATTTGTGGGGCTGCTCTAAAAGATGAATCAAAAGTTAAAGCAGAACCCGAAGCATCTGTGGTGACTCCCTCAGACTCGAATCTATAATAAACCTCTGCTTGCGCTTGTAATTGAGAAACATTAATTTGATGGGAAGAATCTCCTACATTTACCTTTAGTTTAAATTTAAAACCCCTACCATAATAGTTTCCTATAGTAAATTCAGACCAATCACTCCATGTTGCGCCACCACTAGCAGGATCATCCGTTGTAGAAGATACATATAATGTAGTCACTACATCATCAAAAATAGTGTTGTAATCGAAATCAGCCCATGAATCGAAATTTGTAGTTCTCATATCTAAGTAATCATTAAGACTTTCTGTAGTAAAAGTCACACCACCTGATAATGTGGCCCCTCCTGCTAGAGTTAAATCTATTTTATCGCTAAATTCATAAGTACCTTCTAAATCAACACCACCTATGGAATCAAACTCACCCCATACATCCATTAGAGTTGTCATATCATCAATTAGTGTGTCGGCTTCTAGTTCTAATTTACCATCGCTGACCACCATATTTGTTTTTGTTCCTGCAAAGGCAGTATCGGTGACTGTCTGATAAGTTCTCTTCTGCAAAACCGATGGGGATATGGTATTAACTATAGTAGTAGCAGAATCCGATTTATGAGAAGTGGAATCTACTGCTTTTATTAAATAAGTACCTACCAAAAGTGGCATCGTCACTCCATTAGAAGAACCAGGTACGGCATCACCTATGGGTGTAGATGCTATCCAGGTTGCCCCCGATGTAGCTACAGAATGTCTTATTTCAAACGTTCCTCCAACCTTAACATCTAAATCGGTTGTTTCTTCCCAGGATAAATGGGCTTCTACACCATCTGCTCTCATATAAAAGTTAGATACATTAGCAGGGGCATCAGTTAATGCCACTATTTCAGTAGTGGTTTCAGCGTAATTACTCTTCACGCCTGCATCGTTAATAGCCCTAACTCTTATATTGTAATTGCCTGGTGTTATATCGAAGAAATCAAAATAAGTTCCTGTCGAAGAACCAGGAGATTCATAATTCGTAGCTTCAGAAGTTAATTTATATTGTATTTCATAACTCTCTATATTAACTCCTATATCTTCCCATTCACTATTTGCTATAGCACTCCACGTTAATCTCGCCTTCGCTTTTACACCAGAACCCAACGTAGAACTCACTAAGGATTCCACAACCCCCGTTATAGCAGGTGGATTAACAGCAGGTAAAGAAGTGACTCCCTTAACTACTAGGGTAGTTTGACTATAAGCCGAAGTAAATCCAGCGTTATTCTTAGCACGAACATTAAAAGTATAAGTGCCTGGTTTTAAATTATCGAAAGTATATTGTTTGGCTGTGGTAGTAGCTATGGCTGTAAATTCTGTATCATTGAGTTTTTTATAGGCAACATCATAAGATCTGGCATAAGCTACTTCTGGTGGTGTCCAACTCATGCTAACTCGGTTTATTACTTTAGGTGAACTAAAGAATAAGGTTTCACTCGCTGTCACATCGGTTGGTGGAAGCACTACGTTTAAATGGGGTAATGCTGTACCTAATGAACTTCTGTATGCTGGTGGGTAAAGCTGATAAACCACATCGCTATATTCTATGGCTGTTATTTTAATTTCATCCGTAGCTTCTATTTCCATTTGAATCACTCTAAATTTTTTACCAGCATTAGAATTAAGAGTATCCCAACCTGGGGCTTCTAACTTCACATAAATAACATCGCCTATTTCTGCTAACAACCCCTCTTGCGTGGTCTTAAAACTTAAAATGATATTATTTCTTGAAGCAGAAAGATTCTGTCTAGCAATATATTGAGCCATTATCCTATTAGCAGTAAATGGGAGTTCAATCTTCTTTTCTAACAACAATCCATTATCATAAACCTCTCTTCCTGGTGTATTTTCTTCATAGGCCAAATCTGCTTGCCATTCATTTTCGGGATTAAAGAAAGATGCTTCAACTCTATTAGCTAGAGTATCTTTTCCTGCTAATGTTATTTCGTAATCTCCCATCACATTTGATTCATCAAAAGTAAGCGCAGCCGTTTCGGCCTTATCTAATACTAGCTTATACTTACCACCACTAAAGACCAAAGAACCCCTACAAGCAGTTAGCATTTTATTAACAATATTTAAACTGCTTTCAGAAGTATCCACTACTCCGTTTAGTGTGTATCGTTTCTGAGTAGCAGATTTACCAAAGCCATCTTCTACATATTCAAAAGTCACCTCTTCATCACAATAGTTAGCTGCTGCTTCAAAAGAAGTGTCATCTATTAAATCCTCAGATATTGCCCTTCCATAGATGGTATTAGTTAAATAATCACGAATACATAATGCAGGATTGTTGCTATATCGAGTGATAGCTGTACCCACTACGCCATTCACTAGCTGTCTGGTATCTTTTACTGGTCTTCCTTTAATATCGGCAGTAATATTGGGAACTCCTGACGCAAATATCTCTTGATCGAAATGTAATCTCACATAAAGATAAGCTACACCCCTTAATCGGTGATCCTCTGTCCATTCAAAGGGTTGTGAGAAGGGAGAAGATCCTGGTATGGGTATTCCGATGCCAGGTATAGTCCCTGGTTCTGGTTCATAAGCTAATATATTATTGTTTGCGATATGTACTAATTCAGCACTAGCTTCCTGGTCTGCTTCTCCTAAATGTGGTTCGATATAAACAACGGGATTGCCATTTGGATTGCTGTGTACGAAACGATTATCCTTATTGGGCCACGCTTCTACGTTGTTTAAATAAACAGCCGTTATTTCTGAAACAGGTCCTTCTCCCAACCCGATGATCATGTGTAAATAATCATTCTTATTGGTCATTTGTCCATTTTCAAAGCCATTACTTGTACCAACAAAATATCGTGTTCCACCAACCCTTCTTGAGCCGTAAATAACAGGAATTGGCGCAGTATTGGAAGGGGAATTTGAAAGTATGATAGATCCTTGTTGTGCCAACCCTATATCTGGTGTTCTTACTAAACGTCCCATAAGGGCCGAACCTGCTGCAACAAAAACTGCTGTGGTGACAATCATACCTATTACGGCTGCTGTCTTTA
>CEVA01240602.1_pt1 | contig 25447 bp, 27 predicted proteins | sample 361521 | NCBI WGS metagenome assembly CEVA01 (sample SAMEA2622823, study PRJEB7988) | marine metagenome | isolation source: saline water (ENVO:00002010), including
CCTAAATTGATGATAACCACCTACTGAAGTAGGTGGTTTAGGGGCTGAAAATGAAAAGCGCCAACGTGGCGCTTTTTTAATATTTACGACGTTGTAGGCCAGATTCTGCCATTATCTTTGCAGAGATTTCCTCCACTGAATGATGAGTTGAATTGAAGTGAGGAATTTTAAAACGCTTATAGAGCATTTCTACTTCGCGGATTTCAATCCGACATTGTCGCAATGATGCGTAACGAGAATTCGCCATACGCTCATTACGTATAGCCGCTAGGCGTTGCGGCTCAATGGTTAATCCAAACAGCTTATCCTTATACGGCTGCAAACATCGCGGCAGCTCCCCAGATTCTAAGTCATCTGGAGTGAAAGGATAATTCGCTGCCTTAATGCCGTACTGCAACGCTAAATAGAGGCTTGTTGGTGTCTTACCACTGCGGCTTACGCCCACAAGCACCACATCAGCCTGGTCATAATCTTTTATGTTCGCACCGTCATCATTTGCCAATGCATAATTAACTGCGGCAATACGATAGTCATAAGATTGCTCGTGAATACTGTGCGTGCGATGCACTTTGGGCACGGGCTCAACATTGAGCTCCCTCTGAATTTGCGCACTGAACGTGGAAATAAAGTCATAGCAAATGGCATTACTCGATTGAATAATTTCACTGAGTTCTGGGTTAACAAACGTCAAAAACACTATAGGTTTTTCATGGCTGAAACTGGCGGCTTGCTCGAGCTGAGATTTTACTTCCCGCGCTTTTTCGACGGTTTCAACAAACGGAATGGTGATGTGTTTAAATTCTACAGGAAATAGCGATAACGTGGCATGGCCGAACGTTTCAGCGGTTATAGCGGTGCCATCGGATATATAAAACGCGCTACGCATGAGAGTCCTTTTTTATTAGTATCTTGGTATAAACCGCCGGTACACGGTTTACGCATCAGTGGTTGCCAGTGTAGAATGTTAGCGCCTCATTTAAAAGGTCGCGTTTGCGGCCAAACTTACAATTTGTTTTTTGGAGAAAGTTCCGTGCAAGAATACGTTCTCTGGTATCAAGAGCTTGGTATGCAAGATGTGCCAAGGGTTGGAGGCAAAAACGCCTCACTTGGTGAGATGATTTCCAACCTGGCGAACGCGGGCGTGCAAGTGCCTGGCGGTTTCGCAACAACCGCATCAGCATTTAACGAGTTTCTTGAGCAATCTGGATTGAATGCTCGCATCCACGACGCACTAGACAAACTAGACGTTGAAGATGTAAATGAATTAGCCAAAGTTGGCGCCGAAATCCGTCAGTGGATTATCGACACCCCTTTCCAAGCCTCCTTGGACCAAGCTATCCGTGACGCTTACGCGCAATTACACGGTGACCCAGCTCAAGACGTATCATTCGCAGTTCGCTCGTCAGCCACTGCAGAAGACATGCCCGACGCCTCCTTCGCGGGCCAGCAAGAAACTTTCCTTAACGTGCGCGGCATCGATTCAGTAATGACCGCTATCAAACACGTATTCGCTTCTTTATTTAACGACCGTGCTATCTCATATCGCGTGCACCAAGGCTACGACCACAAAGGCGTGGCGTTATCGGCCGGTATTCAACGTATGGTGCGCTCAGATAAAGCAGCGTCCGGCGTTATGTTCAGCATTGATACCGAATCAGGCTTTGAAGATGTGGTATTCGTGACTTCAAGTTATGGCTTGGGCGAAATGGTCGTACAAGGCGCGGTAAATCCTGATGAGTTTTATGTCCATAAGCCAACGCTAGCCAATGGTAAGCCTGCGGTCGTGCGCCGTAATATCGGCTCAAAAGCTATCCAGATGGTGTACTCAAGCGATGAAAGCCATGGCAAGCAAGTAGAAATCGTTGATATCGACCCGGCATTATCGAACACCTTCTCAATCACTGATGATGAAGTGATGGAACTTGCCAAGCAGGCTGTCATCATCGAGAAGCATTACGGTCGTCCTATGGATATTGAATGGGCGAAAGACGGCAACGACGGGAAGCTATACATTGTTCAAGCTCGTCCAGAAACCGTGCGCTCAAATGAAGATGCAAATGTCATGGAGCGCTTCCAATTAAAAGGCCAAGCGCCGGTGATCGCTGAAGGACGTGCAATTGGCCATAAAATTGGCGCCGGGGTAGTACGTGTTCTCAATTCAATAGATGAAATGGATAAAGTACAGCAAGGCGATATTCTTGTCACCGATATGACAGACCCTGATTGGGAACCTATAATGAAGCGGGCTGCGGCTATCGTTACCAACCGAGGTGGGCGTACTTGTCACGCAGCCATCATTGCGCGTGAACTTGGTATCCCGGCAGTAGTAGGCTGTGGTAACGCCACAGATCTTATTACGGCAAACCAAGAAGTAACGGTATCATGTGCTGAAGGTGATACAGGTTATATCTATCAAGGTCAACTTGAGTATGATGTACTCACATCTCGGGTAGACGAGATGCCTGAATTGCCAATGAAGATAATGATGAACGTGGGTAATCCAGACCGTGCGTTTGATTTTGCCCGTTTACCTCACGCTGGCGTCGGTCTCGCTCGCTTAGAGTTTATTATTAACCGCATGATCGGTGTTCACCCTAAAGCGCTGTTGAATTTTGATGCTCAGTCTAGCGAATTGCAGGCTGAAATCAACGATATCATTGCTGGTTATGAATCTCCTCGCGAGTTTTACATCGCCAAACTAGTAGAGGGTATCGCTACCTTAGGTTGCGCTTTCGCACCACAACGCGTCATCGTTCGTATGTCTGACTTTAAGTCTAACGAATATGCAAACCTAGTTGGCGGCCAGCAATACGAGCCAGACGAAGAAAACCCAATGATTGGTTTCCGTGGTGCTTCACGTTATGTGAGTGAAGATTTCCGTGACTGCTTCGCTCTTGAGTGTGAAGCAATCAAGCGTGTTCGTAATGACATGGGTTTAACCAATGTTGAGATCATGATTCCTTTTGTTCGCACAGTGGACGAGGGCAAACGTGTTATCGAATTACTGGAGGAGCACGGCTTAAAACGCGGTGATAACGGCCTTAAAGTAATTATGATGTGTGAATTACCTTCAAATGCTCTGCTAGCTGAAGAATTCTTAGAGCACTTTGATGGTTTTTCAATTGGTTCTAATGACCTAACCCAACTCAGCCTCGGCCTTGATAGAGATTCAGGTTTAATCGCGCACTTGTTCGATGAACGTGACCCAGCTGTTAAAAAGCTACTTTCTATGGCGATAAAAACAGCCAAAGCAAAAGGCAAATATGTGGGTATTTGTGGTCAAGGCCCTTCAGATCATGAAGACTTTGCCGCATGGCTAGTGCAAGAGGGTATCGACTCTGTATCGTTAAACCCGGATACGGTGCTAGAAACCTGGCTATACCTAGCAGAGAAGCTTAAAGGCTAATCTGACAAGATAAAGGGCGAGTTTTTCGCCCTTTATTGTTATCGCTTCGCTAGTTTTCTGTCTAATAGCTGACACCCTTTGCTCAGGGTACTTTGGCAATAACGTAAATATTTTCGAGCCCCTGGGTAATGTACCGCAAGTAGCGTTAAGCCTATCAAGAAGAAAATGACTGACGGCCCTGGTACCACAGCAAACACTATCCCCAGTACAAAACAGAGCGCGGCAGCTAAGTTCATTATCACCTTTTTCATCTGTTTTTCCTAAATATAAAGTATTGATCTTACCTTAGCAGGAAAGCGTATGAACAAGCATTCCAATTTGTAACAATCTGTACATTCTTCAATTTAGAACTGGTCGCATCATGGTATAATGTGCGCGTCCGTCACCAAGAACAATTCCAGCATGATAGCAAAGTTAACTGTAGAGCAAGTCAGTTCCGAGCTGGTACTGCATTATCTAAAAACTATAAAAAAAGAAGGCTTCAGTGGTGAAGTCGATGCCACTTATGGCACGCGATTGCTTGCTGCAACCGACAACAGCGTGTATCAGCAAATACCGCAAGGCGTGATCTTTCCTAAAACAAACAAAGACATTCAACTAGCCCTCAATATTGCCTCGCATGATCCGTTTCTTGAACTTACTTTTGGCCCGCGCGGCGGTGGCACTGGCACGAATGGTCAGTCGTTAACACCAGGCATCGTTATCGATTTATCTCGTCATATGCAGCAGATAATCGAAATCAATGAACAAGAAGGGTGGGTACGGGTGCAAGCCGGCGTCATTAAAGACCAACTTAATGACTTTTTGCGTCCTTATGGATACTTTTTTGCGCCAGATTTATCGACCAGTAATCGCGCCACTATAGGTGGAATGATCAATACTGATGCGTCAGGGCAGGGCAGCTTAGTCTACGGTAAAACCTCTGACCATACTTTAGCAATAAAGGCTTTTTTGGCTGATGGCAGCGAACTGGAAACACAGCGTATTAGTCGCGAAAAGGCCGAGTTGATTGCCGAGCAAGACACCTCTGTTGGCAAGCTATATAAAACGGCCCTTGATGTGAGCGTAGGCAACCGCGAGCAAATCCTTAAAAAATTCCCACGACTCAACCGCTTTTTAACCGGATACGATCTTGAACATGTGCTCAGCGATGACATGTCTGAGTTTGACCTCGGTCGGTTGATCACCGGATCCGAAGGTTCATTGGCAATCGTCAGTGAAGCAAAACTCACTATTACTCCCATCGCTAAGTTCAAAATGCTGATTAATATTAAATACGATAGTTTTGACTCAGCACTGCGCAACTCCCCATTTTTGGTGGATGCCGAAGCGACGTCCGTAGAGACGGTCGACAGCAAAGTGCTTAATTTAGCGCGTGAAGACATTATTTGGCATTCAGTATCGGACTTAATTACAGATGTACCCGGCCAAGACATGCAAGGGCTGAACATGGTGGAGTTTAATGCCGAACGCAAAGAAGATATGCGCGATAAAATAGACGCCTTATGCGCTAAGCTCGATAAATTAATTGCCAACAAAGACGCTGGCGTTATCGGCTATCAGCTCACAGATGATGTCTCGGAGATTCAGAAAATTTACGCGATGCGTAAAAAATCGGTCGGCTTGTTAGGCAACACCAAAGGCAAGCAAAAGCCATTAGCCTTTGCTGAAGATACCGCCGTACCGCCAGAAAACTTAGCTGATTTTATCGCTGAATTTAGAGCATTACTTGATAGCCACAATTTACACTACGGCATGTTTGGTCATGTCGATGCCGGTGTTTTACATGTTCGACCCGCGTTAGATATGTGTGACCCTGAACAAGAAAAAACATTGCGCACGATTTCAGACCAAGTCGTTGCATTAACCGCTAAGTATGGTGGATTAATGTGGGGAGAACACGGTAAAGGCTATCGCAGTGAATATGGCCCCGAATTTTTTGGTGAACAGCTATTTAATGAATTACGACGTATCAAAGCCGCATTCGACCCTCACAATAAAATGAACCCAGGGAAAATTTGTACGCCCCTTGAGTCAAATGACCAATTAGTGAGTGTGGATGACAAAAAGCGCGGTTGGTTTGATAGACAAATTGATGTCGCGGTGCGTGATAGTTTTGATACCAGCATGAACTGTAACGGTAACGGTTTATGCTTTAATTATGATGCAACCTCACCGATGTGCCCATCTTATAAGGCCACGGGTGATCGACGCTTTTCGCCAAAAGGTCGCGCAGGATTAATGCGTGAATGGTTAAGGTTACAAAGCGAGCAGGGCGTTGACTTATTGCAAGAAGAAAAAGCCATATCTAAAAAAGAAGGGCCCACATGGTGGGAACGCTTTTTAAATTCAAAAGCAAAGCGCAGTGGCGAGTATGACTTTTCTCATGAAGTAAAGCAGTCAATGGATGAGTGTTTAGCATGTAAAGCGTGTACAACTGCATGCCCGATCAAAGTCGATGTGCCTACATTCCGCGCGCGCTTTTTAAATTATTACTACAGCCTGTATAACCGGCCAGCAAAAGATTATTTAGTAGCAAGTATTGAGCAAACTGCGCCACTATTGGCTAAATTCTCGAGCGTAACAGCCCCTGTTATGCAATCGAACCTTGTTCAAAAAGCGATTAAAGCGACTTTAGGTTATGTAAATACACCTACACCAAGTCACCCAAATTTAGCTAAACGTACGCAACAGTTGCGCAAGTTTGATTTACAATACCTTAATTCCTTAGATGCGCAGCAAAAACGCGACTATGTGTTGATAGTGCAAGACCCATTCACAAGCTTTTATGAAGCAGAACTTGTTGAAAGCTTCGTTAAAGTGGCACAAGCTTTAGGCAAACAGCCAATTTTGTTGCCGTTCAAGCCTAATGGTAAACCGCAACACGTAAAAGGTTTTTTAACTAAATTCGCAAAAACCGCTAAAACCTCAGCCGACTTTTTAAATCAGGTCAGTGAACTCGGTATCCCAATGGTCGGGCTCGATGCCTCCCTTGTGTTATGTTACCGCGATGAATATGCCACTATCTTGGGTGACAACCGAGGTGATTTTGAAGTCCTCGTTGCCCATGAATGGCTGGAAGATCAACCGTTTAAGCAGACAGTATTTGAACCAACACCTGCTTATACTTTGCTCAGTCATTGCAGTGAAACAACTTCTCTTCCACACAGCGCCAATGTTTGGCAGGGGATATTTTCTCGTGTTGGCCTACTACTTAAACCTCAGGCAACAGGGTGTTGTGGCATGGCAGGGACTTACGGCCATGAAGTACAAAACCAAGAGAACAGCCGTACTTTATATGAATTGAGTTGGCAACAACCCGTTCAGCACACTGATCCTTCGCGGTTATTAGCAACGGGATTCTCATGCCGTAGCCAAGTAAAACGGTACGCGCAATTTAAGCCCAAGCACCCAATAGAGGTGCTAGCGAATGTGCTTAGTTAATTTCTATTTTTATAGGAATTAGCAATCGGGCGAGTGGTGATCCCATGAATGAAGACACTCATCAAAATGGTGAGTGTCGCTAACTCGGCTAAGCCATTTTCAGTAGACTCTAACACCATTAGCGTAAATACAATGGATGCCAGCCCCCTTGGACCAAACCAAGCAAGCGTAAACTTTTCTTTTAATGACAGTTCGTTAAAAGGAATTAAGCTCAACATCACCGGGACCACACGTACTAAGGTTGCAGCTAAGAATGCAAATAATACTTTATAGATATTTAGATCTATTGTTTGAAGTTGGATGAAGGCATATGCACCGAATAAACACCAGATAAGGTAGGCAAAGAAGTCTGCGATATGCTCACTGTCTTCTATTAGTTTTTCATCATCGTCGGCACGATAAAATTTATCAAAAACCAAACCACCAACAAATGCCGCAACAAAGCCACTGCCGCCAAGGAGTTGGGCGAGGGTGAACACACTAACAGCGACCGACAAAACTAAAAATGGACTCGATGATTTCTCAAAGTAATGGCGAGTAGCGCTTAGCTGAGTAAGCTTTAATGCCCCATAGGTAACACTGACACCAACAATGAGTGCGACACCTATTTCTTCAATGAGAAATGTAAGCATCGTTGCGGCACCTTGAAACTCACCATGCTGCCAAGAAAGAAACAAGAATAAAAATATAGGAACGCACATCCCATCGTTAAGACCGCTTTCCACATTGATCGATTCACGTATTTTTTCTGGAACACTTTGCGATTCGAGCAAGCCTTTACTAAGCGCAGCGTCTGTAGGTGTTAAGATGATGGCCAATAGGGCCAAGGCAATAGTGTGCATGTGTGGAAAAAGTAAATACCCCAAAGCAAACGTAGCAAAAAAGGTTATTGGTAAAGCGACAAACAAAAGCACCAAAGGATACTTGAACTGCGACTTTAGTACATTAATACGCGTTTTGGCTGCATCAGTAAAAAGAAATACCGCAAGTGTCAATTCAACTAGTGGTAACAGCGCGCTCAATGGCTGATCCACTTTCATTGCATCGCTAAATGCCCAGGCAAGCGCGGCACCGACAATGACAAAATACATCGGGCCAGTTAATTCAGCCCGAGCCAATCTACGAAAGCTAACTGAGTAAATAAAAAATGCTAAGCCCAGGGCTGCTGCCAATTGATATTCCATAAATGCAGTTCCTAAAGTTTACGTTTAACACCCGATTTAGCGCGCTCTTTTATATTCGTTTGAATATAAATTTGATCCGTGGTCGCAATTTTTGCGTGACCTAAATCTTCGGACAGGTGCTTGAGCGGCCTTGAAGCAGCATCGTGAGTTGCCCCCGTATGACGCAGCCAATGAGCAGTTGCTGCTTGTAACTTTTCCGCTTCTTCAGTGAAGCCATCGGCTACCAGCGCTGAGCTGGCCAATTCAAAACTTTGCGCAACAAGGCGGCGAATTTGTCTAACCGTCATTCCGCCTTTACCACGAATTTTGTGAATAAGTGGGTAGGGCTCATCAACACGGGGCAGGGCACTTAACCCCCTATACAAACGGTAGCGTTTTAAATACGCAATAAAATCTTGGCTTAACGTAACATCACGGAGTTTGTTACCTTTGCCCATAACACGCAAAAACCAAAAGCCATCAGCGTCTTGCCAAAAATGCGACATGACAGGAGACCAATTAGTACGCTCAGACAACTCAGAGATCCGTAAATACAGGCCTTTCAAACAGGCTAAAGTAAAAAGGTTACGTTCTAGATCAGGGTCATCCTGACATTGCTCTTCGGTTACACGCAGTACATATTCCCACTGTAAATCACTGAGAGTATCCGGTTGATTGATTTGCGACTGAACAACTAAATAGGGGCAGTTCTTTTTAACTACTGGGACAAAGTTCGCGAATGCTTGCTCTTCTAAAATAGCAAACTTATAAAATACATTAAGTGCTGTAAAAGTCGCATTTAAACTTTGTTGCGATGGCTTTGTCTCGCGTGCTATAAACGGTCGCCATTTTTCGTTGGCTTTACGTAAACCTTGATGCTGTTTAAAGCGCCATTGCACCGAGTCGGAACACCAGGCTTTATCTGGTTCAACAACAAAATCAATGTAGTGCTCAATATCTTCTCGTTTCAGAGAAAACAAAGAACATGTTTTATTAAACCAAGTCCACAAAGCAAAACGTTCTATCTCATTACGAAACCGAGTAAAAGTGGCATCTGACTTTCGACCGTATACGTATAAAAACCGGTAAATAAATAGCAAGTCTTGTTTAACTTCAGCGACGTTTAAGCTTTGTTGAGCTATAAATGCAGCAAGTTCAGGGTATTCGCTGTGCAACGTATCATCTTCAAGATGCGCTATTTGATAGCGAAGTTGTTTAAAGGTATCGACTAGTGGCGTAGGCATACTGACAACTGGACTACAATAATATAAGGCATAGCTTACCATAAAGTCCGATACTGTCTAGTATTGGACATAAAGAAGGGGTTTTAAATGAAACTGTCGAAATCGGTGCTAACGTATTCTTTTATTTTCACTTTGTTCGCGGTGCTGACTGGATGTGCAAGCACTGGCACGCCAGCACAAAAGCGACAAGTAGTTCAAGATATGCGCAGTGATACTCTTAATCGCCTTTATGACCAGAAGCCGGATGTTCGTAATCAACTAACCTCTGCAGCAGGTTACGCCGTATTTGATAATGCCAATGTGAACGTAATCTTTGCAAGTTTTGGCGGTGGCTATGGTGTTGCAAAAAATAATCGCACCGGCGAATGGACCTATATGAAAATGGGTGAAGCTGGGCTAGGGTTAGGCTTAGGAGTTAAAGATTTTAATGTGGTGATGGTGTTTCATACCGAAGATGCACTCAATTATTTCATTAAGAATGGTTGGGCATTTGGTGGTAACGCCGATGCTGCTGCAAAGCATAAAACTGAAGGTGGAGCCGTTGCCGCTGAAGCCCAAGTTGGCGATGTGACTATTTATTCCATGACTGAAACAGGATTAGCTCTGCAAGCAGTTCTAAAAGGAACCAAGTTTTGGAAAGATGACGAGTTAAATTAAAATCAAGTCCTTTCGGCTCACGGAACAGTGAGCCATTCGCCTTCGAATTATGAAAACGCCCCTCAAATAACAGTTCTTCCTCTTTAAATAAACAGGGTCTATCTAAGGAACTTCACTACAACAGTTTATTTAACATAACATAAATTATAGGCTATTGCGTACAGAGAGAGCCCTCAGGCTCATTTTGGGCTATACCCAATACCAACCCAGCAGCAAGCAACAACATCGCCGCAGAATGGCCTGCTGCTTTAATCTTTTTTGCCAAGGATTCGTAAACGCTTTTTTCTTCCTCTGATTTAGACTTTTCGATCCCCAAGTTGATGATCACTTCCTCAACGTTCAGCCCAGATTCGTTCGCAATGAACAAAGCTTGTTCAGCCGTTAGGTGTCTAGTCCCCGCTTTGATGTTCGCTAACACTCCTTTAGATAGTTTAGGAATGTCCATAGCAGCTTGTTTATCTTGAGAATAACCTTTTGTTTCTTTGTAGATCTCAACCAACTTATAGCTGTAGTTCATGGCTCTAGCCTTTGAATTTATTGATGAATCTATTTTAGTCCACAAATTTGATGATTGACATCTTGACGGTCATCACAGTTGATGACTAGAATATTTCAGACATCATTATTGATGTTTGGGAATCACAAGGAGTCACCACCATGACAATCGACCAAATTTTAAAGCAGTCAAAAAGCAGCTTTGGGAATATCTGGATCAACAACTCGATACTTGGCCAACACACAATAGGCACGAACGCTTATCACATGTTGGCACTGTCGATTAAACAAGAACGCGCGACCATCGAAAAATTGCGCGTCCTGTTTTTGCCCAACGTTAGCAACGCAGAACTGCAAAGCGTCATTTTCAATTTGGACAAAGAAATTAATTCATTCACTCACGCTCACCCAAACCATTTAGATATGTCGGGCTATCACTCGCTTATTGGCACATTGGAATTTTTTGGGCAAGAATGGTTAAATCGAAACGATTCCAACCTTAAGCCCCCTGCTTGTGATTCCCGTCATTACTCAAACTTTGAGTATGCAGGGGGCGCTTTATGAACCGCCTTACTTTTCTAACTGACGAAGAAAAACTGCTTCTAGACAACATTCTTGTTAGTGCGGCAATTGATTTTGAAGAGCAATCAAACGACCAGTACAGCTCTGATCAACTTCGTAATCAAGCTGCGAATCAAATGTCTACTCTGCGAAGTATCTTAAATAAAATCCACACCGACGGAGCTGGTCATGATTGATTGGCTGACCGCAGTTATTCCAGTTCGCCACCGATATATAAACAACGGTCACATTATTTCGGTTGACCGTTTTGGCGAAGAAGAATGGCACACCCATAAACGCAATACGTGTCGCGGCTCGTTCGAATCTGCAATTCAGATTTGCAGTAATGACATAACCGAATGTCACCAATTTGCGCAAAACCTGTTTATCGATGGGAACCCAACCAAGTTCCTCCAAGGCCACAACGTAGCAGGCACAGACGATGTTTGCCTGCTGGCCTTTCTTACTGTGAACGCCATTTTTCAGCAATTCGAACTGTACGACATTGCATATCAAGATGGTGAATATACGCCTGTTCGCTTTGCTCATGGCCATACAATTGTAGTTAATGAGTTCACCGAACGCAGCATTAAAAACGGCAATTTTTCTATTAAGAAAATAGATATTAACTACATGTTTGAACTAGAAAATCAAAACGATGTAGACGCTTATATTGATGCTTGCGCGGAGAAAACAAGAACCCGTCATGGCCGTGCTTTAAATAGCAAAGGCACAGTATATTGGGGTAAGCATTCCCGTCGATGGGCTATTAAACTTTACAGTAAATATAATGAATTATTACGCGGTGGTAAGGGCCACACACTTCCCCAAGAACTAATCAATAGCCCATTACTTGATTACTGCCGCGCCAAACTTCGCTTTGAACTCCGACTCATGAAAACGGAACTACGTAAACTTGCCTTGGCGTTTTTCGATGCCGAAGAGTTCAAAGCATCCTTCTTTAACACCCCCGTCACTGATGACGAAGGCAATACATTTAACCTGACACCAGAGTCACTATTTAACCGCTACATAGCGAGAATCGACATGAATGCACAAGTTCCAATTACTGGACGAAAGTCCCTGCAACTACCAACTAAGGTACGTGGCACATACGAGTTATGGCGCACTGGCCACAACGTAAGAGACATTATTTCGCGCCCTACTTTCTATCGACACAGAAAAGAACTCGCTCAATTCGGTATCGATATTAGCTTGCCTCCTGCCAACGCAGACGAGCATAAATCCGAGGTTGTGCCTCTGGTGCGCATCCTTGAAGCGCGCCCCGCTTCTACCTCAGAAATCCAAGAATACTTAATCAACTAAGACGGGAGTCAGAACCATGAATCAATTACGTTTCGGAACCAACTTCACAGGTATTTGTAAGGGCATTAAACAAGTGCCTAAGACCAATAAGAAAACAGGTGAAATGTATAACGAAATCTTTGTTGGTATCGCTATCCCCAAGGCCAATGGCTTTGAGGGCGAAGAATCAATCTTTGATATTCAGATTGGCAAAAAAGCTCAGGAAGTCGGCATGCCTGGCATCTTAGCCGAGGCCCAAGGAAAGACCGTTACTGTGCCTATCTTCGAGCGCCACCGCTGCTGGAAAGATCGCGTTTATACAAACACTTACCTAGGCACCCAAGAGCCTAAAGACATTGTGATTAACGATAAGGCCTAACGCATGGACTTAACAAACCTAACGCAACAAGAAATAGATGCCATCGTTAACGCGCTGTTCTTGACCGTTATTGGCGGCGTGATGGTGGCCCTTGTTGCTTACGACTTGTTGTTTTCATTCTGTCGTTTTGTTGCTAAGTGCCTTGGCTTACGTTCCCAGCCTAAGAGCAACGTTCGCTTAGCAAATTCAAACGAACAGATGTTTGGCGACAAGGACGATTAATGGAGACCGTGAATATAAATCCTGAGCAAATACAGCAACTCATTGAGGCGGTTCACTACCTTGGCCGCTGTATTTTCTATTCAACGATGTGCATTTGTCTTTGCTTAGGGTTCAACGCTTGGGAGTCATCAGCAAAATGATTGAGCTATCCGAGTTTATCTCATTTTGCATTGGAGCTTATGCCATAGGCTGGAGCTGCACTGCAATTTTGTACGTCTTCCGCCGATTAGCGTGGATGGCAACTTAAACCAAAAAGGAGAAATCATCATGGGCAAACAAATCGAAACCATGAAAAACGAAAACGGGGTGTATCAGGCTACTGACGCGCCCACCAAAAAACGCCGCACAGCTGTGCAAGTTCTGGTTGGTCTAGGTGCATTAGCGTCTGGTAATGCCATGGCCGTAGTACCGGAGGCAGCAACCAACGCTATGACGCAAGTGCAAACCGATGGTCTAGCGCTCATTGATTTAGCATGGCCTGTTGCTGCATCTATCGTGGGTGGCTTCATTCTGCTTCGTCTGTTCAAGCGTGCAGCTCGTGCAGCTACCTAACTAGGAGGCAACCCCAGTGCAAATATTCATTAACCTTTGCAGGCTAATGGCGATGTCATTTATCGCACTGGGGTTTGCCTACTCTACCCCAGCCCATTCTGCTAACGGTTATAAGTGGTCGAGCTGTTCTAAAGTATCAGCAAAGCAAAATGGTCAAGGCGTCTATGCCGTTACTGTTGAGGGTGTCCCCGATATATTCTACCAAGACCAACTACCGGATGCTTTGAGTGGTGCGCGACTTACTTTCGGTCAAGAGCCTAACCAGAAAGAGTTTACCTATGAACATTCAAATGGCTCAGCTCGAATAAAATTTACCAATCCCGATACATCTTATTATTTTGAACTCAGCTGCACAGTTGAACTGCAAACACCTATGGATAGCTGCGCTACATTTGAGGGTGAAGTCGTCGGGTCATATTACACAGACCAAAACTTGTGCCTTAGCTACAACGGTCGTAACTGCCAATCTACGTGCTTTCAAGGCGGTGTGTGCATATCGAACAACACACCGGACGGTGAAAACTTCCTTCACTACATCACACCACAGTCATGCGATGTGCCCAACGGCGATGACTTCATAGAACCATGCCAAACCGATGATTGCACGGGCGGTGGTGACAATGGTGGCGGTGATGGTGATGGAGGTGGCGATTCTGGTGGTGATAATGGCGGCGGTGACGGTGATGGAGGTGGCGACTCTGGTGGAGACAATGGCGGCGGTGATGGAGGTGGTGATTCTGGTGGCGATAATGGCACCGGTGACAACTGGCCCGATAACTACTCTACCGAGCAAGGCCAAGGCGAGATAGTAACCGCTGTCGAGAACCTACAAACTGAAACCGAAAAAATCACCGATTCTGTAGACGGTATCGAGGGCCAACTTGATGGAATTCGAGAGCAATTGGAATGGGGTGGCCCCGAACAAGGTGAAGCCGCTGCCGAGGGTGTAGCCCTTCCCGATTTAAGCGAGTCCGGCGATATTGTCTCTGGCCATAACGACACACTGGAGCAAATCAATGAAGCCATCAGTGAGGACGCAATCCAAGGATTAAGCCCAACATCTTACGATTCGATCCCTCAGCTGTTTGCCAAGGCCGCTGACAACTGCACCAGTGTTAACTTGTTAGGCATGGCCGAATTCAATCCATGCGGCAAGTTTGCGCAGATACGAACATTCTTGGAATGGGTCGTGGCCGTCTTATTTATCCTGTTCATCATCTATCGCCTTGATGCTGACATTAAGAAAGTGAGGTTAACCTAATGCCCGTTATTATCGCCTTTCTAGGCGCACTCGTTAGTCGTATTGGTATCTGGTTTATGACGCTGCTTATTACTGGCGTTATAAAGAACATCGCGATAGGTCTAGCTGCGTTTGCTATCTATGCAGCTGCCATAACAACTTTTCTATTTTGGGTGGATGACCTCTTAACCGAAACTATCAATGGCTTAGGCCCAATCACCCAAGGCTTATTGTCCACATGGATATCATGGCTCCCAGCAAACATGCCCTACTATGTTGGCTTGATATTGTCTTACTACGTCACTAGTGCCACCTTTATGATAGGTCTAGAGATTAAGAAATTCAGACAGCGCTTAGCTGAGAAATCAACGCGCAGGTTCCTAGCCTAATGGCGGTCTATGTTGTCACGGGAAAACTGGGAGGCGGCAAGACGTTAATGTCTGTCTCCCGCATCCGCGAATACCTGTTAGCAGGTCGCAAGGTTGCTACGAACCTCGACATCTACCCCGAAAAGATGCTTGGTAAATACATGAAGAACACCAAGCTATTTAGATTACCGGACATACCCGACATACAAAGTCTGAAAGCCCTGCCCCTTGGCTATGAAGGTGAGAAGATAGACGAATCTCGCAACGGCCTACTAGTGCTAGATGAATGCGGGATATTCTTAAACTCGCGTAACTGGAAAGACCCAGAGCGCGCACCCGTCAACGCGTTTTTTAAACTCCTTCGAAAACTCCGCTGGGATGCAATCTTAATCATCCAGGACATTGAGAACCTAGACTCTGATGCACGGCGAACCATTGCCGAGCATGTAGTTTACTGTAAACGTACTGACCGAATGAATGTGCCTCTCATTGGCCCCTTGGTGAAACTGGCTTGGGGTGACAGATTACCCCTTCCTAAAATCCATGTTGGAACTGTGCGCTATGGCACTCAGGCCAATGCGGCCAAGGTCGACACGTGGGTGTGCCGTGGCACGGGTATATTCGATTGCTACGAAACCGAGCAACTGATTGCAGAAACTGGCGACTTTAACGACTACTACGGCCTAACGACCATGCTCCCCAGCTGGTACACACATGGCCGTTACACAAACAAATGGAGCGACTTTAAAGATGCAGTTAAAAACCTCAAAGTTAAGAGCTGGCACTTTTTTTGTGTTGGGGCGTTGATGGCCGCGACCGCTGTTAACGCCCTAGTGACGTTTGAACCTGAGTTACCAAAAAAAGGCATATTCACCTGCAACGAAGTATACGAAAACCTGTACGGCTCTTGTGATGCTGACCCCATAGCCCCTTATGAATATTACTACCCTAAGCCTGAGAAAAACGAAAAGGATCAAACCGAGGAAATGGATCTCGCATCCTACGGCAAACTCTTAGGCGGCAAAGAACGTAAGCACGTGAAGGACGACACAATCTATATTGCTGGCTGGCACCTAACCACCAAAGGTATACAAATGAACTTCGCCGATGGCCAAGGCGATACGTACTACCCAATGAGCTACAAAGTTCGAAAGCTTGGTGACTGTGTGGCCGAAGTAGAAATTGAAGGTAAAAGACAACGTATAACGTGCATGCCGGATGAAATGGCCAACCCGAATCTAATCGACAATACAACAAGTGGCTAGTGTGTGCGCTCGCCCCTTTTGGGGCGCGTACACACTAACGCTTGCCCTAACCTTTCCCAAACTCCTAAAGCACTAAACATATAAAAAATTACATTTCATCTCAGTAGCTTGAAATCTAAGCGGATATTAATCTATGCTGAACTTGTTGCTCAGGAGGATACCTTATGGACAAGGTCAGTTATTCAAAAATGTTCGCCGTGGTCTTTAGCGCCATCATTGCTGCGTTCGCAGTCATTCTTCTTCTCTACGTCTTCAGCCTTGAAGCCCAACAAGAAATTTATGAAGAACAATTAGAGCTTATTAATAAGAGTGTAACTATCGACGCTATTAAGATTCCAACGAGTGGTCTATCAGCAAATAAATCTCAGAGACATACAGAGCAGTCTACAACAGAAAGTTTCCAACCGGATTTAATGTGTAAAAAGTATTTAGATGCTTACGCAAAAAACCCTACGAGTGAGAATAGAAATATTGTTTCGCAGGTTTGCGGTATATATAAAGATAGAAATTAGTAAAAGAGGTAAGATAGTGGCAATACCTAAGGTTTTCGTAAGTTCCACCTGCTATGACTTAGAAGAGGAAAGAGCTCAGCTTGTAAGGTTTATCCAGTCTTATGGCTTTCACCCTATACTAAGCGATTACAGTGATGTTTTTTATAGCCCTGATGAGCATACTCATGAATCGTGTGTGCAAGAGGTGGCACACTGTGACTTGTTTATTTTAATAATATCAGGAAGGTTTGGTGGTGAGTATATAAAGGGCGAGGGAGAATCTATAACACAAGCTGAATACAACAAAGCTAGAGACTTAAAAATACCCATATTCTGCTTCGTAAAAAGCGACGTTTTAAACGCACAGCTATATTATAAAGAAAACACCAAGACATTATCTAAAGAGTTTGCTGAAAAGATTATATATCCATCAGTTCATAAGCAGTCTGATGCCGTACCAATTTTTTCATTCATACACGCTGTACAGAGATCAAAAGGAAACAATGCCATAGAGGCATATAATTCTTTTAGTGACATAGAGAACCACTTAAGAAAACAATGGGCAGGCTTATTCTATAATTTATTAGATAAAAGAAAAAACAACTCTACTGTAGAACACATTTCTACTATTTTAGAAAAGATGTCTGGTTCCAGTGCCAAGCTCGAATCACTTGTTGAAAGTATTCATAAAAACAATCAAGGCGAAGAAGAAACCGAAAAGCTAATAAGCATCGCAAAAATTAGACAGCATACTCAAGAGTTCTTTTTTAGACTAGAAAAATTCATTTCTAATTTTCAAGGTTATTTTTCTGAGAGCGATAGAGTAAAGCACTTAAATAATATCGATGAAACAATAAAGATAAACCCGGCAAAATTCGAAAATTATATAGAATACATTGATAGTATAACACCGTACAAAGTATCACTAGACCCTGATGGCGTCGTATTTTTCGAATACCAAAATAAAAAATTTGGTTTCCATCTAGACGAATACCTTGATAAGAAACTAACAGAAAGCTTTGATATGGGAGTAAAAAGATCTGACCTAGAAACTCGATCTGAATACTTAGAGAGCTTTATTGCAAGCATATATTTCTAGATTAATATTTATAAAGGGCTTAAATAAATCATCGATATGGGGGCCTCGCTTTAGCGAGGGTTGCCCGCATATTGGTGATGGAGACATCAATGTCAGGAACGGATAGACAGTCAATAAAAATCGCGGGGGAAGCCCGTAGGGGGTTCCGCTATTTTTGTTTACTTTCTAGCAGTGGATGACAAAGCCCTTTATGCACATTGGTAAATCAGTAGATACTTTCTTTCCCTCTTAACTGCTCTCACAAACAAAATCAGTTTTCAAAACTGGCGAACCCGAAGGGCAAAAAGGTGTAGTAATACTGCACTTTTGTCTCAAAATGAGACTCTGCACTTCTCTCAAAAACCCTCTATTTCATCGTAAAATCATGTACTTACAGCGTTATTTTTGATTTTATAATTATGATGACCGGACATAAATCATGGTTAGTGGATACTAACCATTTTTAAATCACTGATATATATAGGCTTTTAAACTTTCCTTTGACTTTTGCCCCTTTCCCAACATTAAATGTTTTAAAGGAGTAAAAGAACATGTATGACCATCAATTCGTCAAAAATTTCCGGAAGGTTTACGGTTTTCAGGCTCGAAAAGCATCCAAAGAGCTGGGCGTCCATGAGGTGACTATTCACAAATACCTCAAGAAAGGGGACGCACCGAAACCTATTAAGATACTCCTAGATATCAAAGCGCGGGGTTATCTGCCTGATACTGGCGGCTGGAAAGATTGCTATATCGACTCGCAGACGTTTGAACTAGTAACGCCTTGGTACACAGTCAGCCCCGGCCAACTGTGTTTTTATCCCCGCTATAAGTGGTCGGCAGATCAAAACAAACGCCTATACGATAACCTCAAGAAGGAGACACAGAGCCAACAAGAGTTCATGCAAACCCTTAACGACCAGCTAGTTAAGCTTGTGGGGGATATTGCTAGAAGGACAGGCACAAACGATTAGTCTCAATCTGAGATTAAAGTGCATAAAAAAACGGGGCTTCTAATATAGAAACCCCGTTACTAACTAACCATAAATTATAGGCTGTGATTCTCTATAACCTATTAAAACGAATATAAGAAGCTCACAACCTCGCGCAAAGTTTGATCACAAGTCTGTCAACGGCTTTCGTATTACGCTAGCGGAATCTGTACCATACAGAGTGTACTTATGTAGATGTTTTGGTTCTTGCCATCTTCAGACAACAAATTGCATAATGACGGCTACCCGATTATGTAATCTTTGATATCAACGTCATCAATCTGCGAATCGTTAAGATGTTGCCTTGCGTAATCCATGTAAGCGCCGCTCGTTAAGAACAAAGCAAATAGATCTTTATCTATATGCCTATCTTGCGCCATAAATTTCATAATTTTCAGTGATTGGGATAACGTTTTTGCTTCCTTATATGGTCGGTCATTTGCAGTCAGCGCTTCGAAAATATCTGCAATGGCCATGATCCGTGCAGGCACTGACATTTGCTCAGCAATTAACCCTCGTGGGTACCCTCCGCCATCCAATTTTTCATGATGCCCACCAGCATATTCGGGTACACGCTGTAAATCCTCTGGTAACGGCAGAGTTTCTAACATGCGAATGGTCGTAATAATATGCTCATTAATAATATACCTATCTTCATTCGTTAATGTACCCCGACCTATTTTCAAGTTATATAACTCGCCGAGGTTTTGTTTATTTTCTGTTGGCTCCATATTAAAACCAAAGCCTGAATTGCGACTAAATTCCCTTTCATTACGTGCAAATAGATGGCGTTTTTTATCCGCAAGTAAATACTCTTCACCTTCAGTGGTATGCTCAAAATCTTTCATCCGACGCTGTTCGGCCGGGGATAACCCAAGGCAATCATCGAAATTTCGGTACCATGTTTGCTCAGCTATCGACTCCAATCTACTGCGGTCTTGTTCAGACATCATTTCCCCACCGACATTGCATTTGGCAACAAAAGCAAAATCTTCCTTTAGTTCCTTTTGCCGCTGTTGAAGCGTTGCATAAAACCTTAATTGCTCTTCAGGCTCTCTATTTACGGCTTCAAGATAATCGATACGAGCATCTCGGTATAATACTTCAAAGCGCATACGTATTTCGTGAATCCGATTATATATACACTCTAACTTAGAGCCTTTATCAACAATATGCTCCGGCGTCGTAATTTTTCCGCAATCGTGTAACCACGCAGCGACTTCAAATTCACGCCATTGCTCTTTGGAATTAAAACCAAAGTGCGCAAATGGCCCCTTTTGTTGATTGTTCGCTTCTTGCGCCAACATCATCGCCAGTTCTGGTACGCGAGCACAATGCCCCCCAGTGTATGGCGATTTTTCATCGATTGCTTGAGCAATAAGCTGAATAAATGCATCGAGCAATTCCTTTTGTCCGGCCTCAAAGTCACATATTGATTCAGACATATTAACCATGGCCGATGAAAGTTGGTGAATTTCCTCTATGTGAGAGTCGACATAATGAACATGGTCATAGTCTCGTTGGCCAATCTTCTGATTTTCTTCAATTAAGCGTTGAATGGGGTTGGCTAGATTACGCGCCATTTGGGAGATAATGATCAGTACTATAAATAACACAAATAAGGTTACTAACATGGCCTTTTTTACTTGCCATTGCATTTGCGACAAGGCCTCATCCTCGCTGACTATGAGCGCGATGTATTCCTGATTCCCAGAACCAATGAGCCCCTCAACACGCGATATATAGGCATAATGTATTTTGTTACCAATTTCTATTTCGTGCATGCGATCGCGAAGAGGTGCTTGTTGGGCAATATCCAGTAACTGCTTAGAGGGCAACTGTGAAAGCTCAGCACGCCGTCTGGGGCTGTCAAAGTCTAACCACTTTTGTTTTAGATCTACTTTCAAACTTGGTTTTAATTCATTAATAGCCCGATTTATGAACGTCATCAGCGGCGCTAAATCCTTTCTTACCGTGTGGTGAAAGTTGAAGTCACTTTGTGATTTTAGTTCACTAATTTGGGTTACTTTTTCAAGCCCTTCAATATAGAAGTAAGCTTGAATATAGTTAATAACCACCTCATCATCGAACACAACATCAACTTCCCCTCTGTTAAGACCCTTCAGCGCATCGAGGGTATCGTTGTATTCAATAAAGTGGGCGTTGCCCATACGCGCTTTTAAAAACTTTGTCACTGCGTAGCCTTTTTGCGCGGCAATACGTAACTCTTTAAAGTCACTTAAACGTTGTTGCCCTTGTGTCTCCCCCTGGCGCATGGTGGCAATTATCCTTGTGTCATAGTGGCCATTTGCAAATACACAAAATTGCTCACGCTCTTCGTTTTTCATAAGTCCAAGTAACATATCTATTTTGCCGGACTTTAGCTGCTCCACTAGTTCCGGGAACCGATAGCCATTGATAAATTGCAGCTCGACCCCCAGTTTCCTCGCCAATAAACGAATATGCTCAACACTGTACCCCCGAGGTTGCCCCGACACTGAGTACTCAAATGGAGGGTAATCATCCATAACCCCTACTCGCAAAGTACCGACTTTATCTAAATAAGCACGCTGACGATCGTCTAAGGTGATAGGTGTCACGTTGAGTTCTGATGGCGCATCAACACGTTGCTCTATACTGACTTCCCCATTGTCATCAAATAAATAGCCATTGCCGGTTAGGGTATAATCAGGTATGTCCATGTATCGAGACAAAGAAGATAGCAACACGGTGGTCCCCGCTACCACGTTATTTTTGCCGGTAATCGCGTAACTCGTGCCAGGGCGACCTATAAAGCTAAACATATAGGGGGGCATTTTATTTACACTTTGATGTGATGCGTTCTTAAACCACGGCCTTTGCCGAGCATCGTAGTCTGTTGGCTCCTCAGTTTGTATGCGAACGTTAAGCTTAGAGTCGAGAAATTGGGTATACCTTTTCCTATCGCCGCCCTGATTATATATTTGTACAACAACCCAGCGGTCGTTGGGTGCTGCACCCCACACGCGCCTAATCCCGGGAGTGGACTCTAAATTAGATATTTCAAAGTAATCGCCGTTACTAAAGCCGTAAAATAATGAAAACACCTCTTCTTGAGCACTTAATAAAGCACTAAAGCGAGCTAGTTGCTCGCCGCTAATGGATCTCGCACCGCGAATATTTTGCAGCTTAATTACATTGGCGAGGCTTACCGCAGCCTGCTCTTGACGTCGCGCTTGGCTGGCAACCTGAGTGGCAATTAATTCAAACTGCGTTGCCGCTGCGTTTTTTGCAAGACTACTACTAAAGTAATAGTTTAGTGATATAGCCGCAATAGCCGTGAAGGCACAAGCAAATATGAAGGTTGTTATTAGTGTAACGCGTATTGTAAAACGCTTTTTCTTGTTGTTAACTTCCATGCCAGCATAAATATTTTTAAAGCGGAAGTTAAAAGTATAGGTAGGTATTTCAACACTATGAAATATTTAGCTTAATTATTTTCTTGTTGACGCTGTTGTTGAAACCGCTGATAGTTCTGTTTTTGTTGCTCTAAGCACGCGAAATAGTCATCATCATTTTTATATGCACACTCGTCTAAGCGTTGAGATTGGGTTTCATGATAACGCTGGGTGCCCTTACAAGCACTCAGGGAGAGCATACACACCACAGGTAAAATATAGCTGAATTTAGTCATTAGGCAGTAGTTAGAAAACAATGAATGATAAATCAAAACAAGGTCCCTTCGCACGCTTACATCAAAAAAAGCAGTCAAAATTGGACCAGAGCAAGCGCCAAAAACAAGTTATCTCTTGCTATGCGCAGGACCATCATAAGGCAATTGCTGAACTTATTAAACAGTGGCTTAAATAAACCTATTACTGGGTATAGTTATTAACTATTTTTTCCAACTCGCCATTACGCCTTAACTTATCTAATAAGCGGTTTATATATAGCATATTTATACGCCCGTTATCAGTTTTTGGAAACTGAAACTGGTAAAGAGCTGTGTCTATGGGGCGGTTACTTTTAACTAATTCACCCACCAGCTCAGGTCTCGACCTCAACAGATAATCATAAACATGCTCTGCAATTACAACAGCACTGAGTTGCCCATGCTCTTTGTCTGTCAGGGCCTTAAGCATATTTATTTCCGAGTAAAAGTTATCACGGACCATGTCGCCATTATTAAGCAGCGGCATTAAAGTTGGATAGTGGTAGTCGAAGCGGGTTCCAATTCGCAACGGCTTTTGGCGGTCCTTTGCTAACCTTTGCAGTTGTTTTATATCATTGATTGCTGGGCCGCTTGCCGGATAAACCAACACATCATTCACTTCAACTATCGCGTCACTCCAATAATAGTCACTGGCGTTCGTAACCCAGCGCTCGGAATCAAAGCGGTAATGAATTTGCCCTTCGTGTAACAACTTTAATGAGCGCCGTGAGGTATTTGGTTGCGCTTTATAGGCATGATCACTAAACGAGTTCAGCGCCACTAATAGGTCAGGAATAATGCCTTTGGTGGTATCACCCACGATACTATAAGGAGGGTAATGATCTGGTAAGCTGCCCTTCAACTCGTGGGCGGACACACTGAGCGCACTAACAAGGACGAATAAGCCAACAATAAAACGCACAGGCAAGACTCCTACCAACACATTGCAGGTATACTAGGAAATGCGCTGGTAAAAGTCTAGCTAGGAATAATAAAAAGGCACAAAAGTGCCCTATTTACAGCAGCTTAGTACCCGTTACAGATAATTTTTAGCATTCTTCTAAGCGGTTCTGCCGCTCCCCAAAGTAGCTGATCGCCCACCGTAAATGCGCTAATGTAACGAGGCCCCATACTGAGCTTGCGAATACGGCCAACAGGAATTCGTAAAGTCCCTGTGACATTGACAGGGCTCAACTCTTCGCTCGATGCACCGCGCTCGTTGGCAATGACATCCACCCATTCGTTGTGACTCGCAAGAATTTGCTCTATTTTGCTAACGCTAACATCCTCACGCAATTTGATGGTCAGTGCCTGAGCGTGGCAGCGCATCATACCAACACGCACGCATAAGCCATCAACCGGGATAGGTTGTTTCGAGGAACCCAAAATTTTATTGGCTTCTACTTCAGCCTTCCACTCTTCTTTGCTTTGCCCCGACGGCATTGGCACATCAATCCACGGGATCAAGCTACCTGCTAGTGGCACACCGAACTGATCATAATCCAGTGAACCATCTTTCATCTTATTCTCAACCAGCTTGTCTATTTCTAAAATAGCGCTGGCAGGGTCGGCAAGTTGCGAGGCAACGACACCATGAATATCACCCATTTGCTTAAGTAATTCTTTCATATTGCGCGCACCGGCGCCGGAGGCCGCTTGATAGGTCATAGGGCTGACCCACTCAACTAAATCTTGTTCAAACAAGCCCCCCAATGCCAATAGCATCAACGATACCGTGCAATTACCACCGACGAAGGTTTTTACACCTTGTTCGAGACCTTGCTCGATAACATCATGATTCACCGGGTCGAGCACAATAATGCTCTCGTCGCTCATACGCAGCGCCGAGGCGGCATCAATCCAATACCCGCGCCAACCACTGTCGCGCAATTTACCATAGACTTCATTGGTGTAATCGCCACCTTGACAGGTCACAACAACATCCATGCCCTTGAGCGCGTCAACATCGTAGGCGCTCAACAAAGGTTTAGCATCGCCGCCAATTGCCGGGCCCAACTGTCCTGTCTGTGAAGTGGTAAAAAAGGTCACATCAATATGAGTAAAATCATTTTCTTGTTGCATCCGCTCTAGCAGTACGGAGCCAACCATCCCCCGCCAGCCTACTAAGCCTACTTTTTTCATTACAGATTCCTCTTACTTACAAGTTTATTCATATTGCGTGAGACCCAGCGAGCACTGAGAATCTCCGACAATAGCACTGCAAGGCCTTGGGCACTAGGGGGTTGGCTACAACTTAAAATTATTTCATATAGCTAATATCACCCGATTCGCTAGTCACAATTTATTAACTATTCTGTCTCTATTTTGAAAACACTTGATGGTGTAGTAAGTAGGTACACAGGCAGTCGGAGGTGTGCATTAACAATTAAACAAGGAAATAGTCATGAATTTATTCGTAACCTCTATCGCGGCACTGACTGTCGCAGCACTATCATCAACAGCCTCAGCTCAAAACTCAGCGGTCAATTTGGCAGCACCAGACCAAGAGAAAGTAAGCTTTACGCGCGCTGAAGTGAATATGCTCAACAAACAAGGTTCATTAGCCGCTTCAACAGTGACCTATTATGGCCCGAAAGTGTGGGTTAATGGGCGTTTAGAGTCCTTCTTTGTGGGCTCAACCAATGGCAACACCTTTTGTTGAGCACGCGGTCACAATCAGGAAGTTTCTGGAAGTACCGTTACCTGTGGCGAAGATGAATCGTCTTATGCTGATTATGACTGGTATGGCAGTGCGTGGATTAAAAAAAGTACGGGCAGCAAAAACCAGTGTTATCCTCTTTATGCGACTATTAAATGCCGTTAATACCATATAAAAAAGCCCAGCACTGGCTGTAATGCCGATCAGTTAAGCAATTGACATTTGGCATAATAGG
>CEVA01012236.1_pt1 | contig 25287 bp, 24 predicted proteins | sample 361521 | NCBI WGS metagenome assembly CEVA01 (sample SAMEA2622823, study PRJEB7988) | marine metagenome | isolation source: saline water (ENVO:00002010), including
AATGTGCGGGTATTCGGCCATAAGACCGCCCAAGTCACCTGGCTCGATCTTGAATTTCGGCTCTTCTGGCTCTTGATCCCCTTCCTGCTCTGTGACCATTCAAACACACCTCATGCAACTGCTGTGATATCCACGATGAATCCCATCTCTGGCATCACCTTCCACCCTATCCTCTCTGTGACTGGTCCGGCTGCCCTTAGGAACCTGGTAACTCCCACGGTTCTCACCATCTGCCCTCCGACGACTGCAGTCATCATATCCAAGACTATTTCAGCTGAATTCTTCATGTCCCTGAGAGTATCTCCGTCCATCTCATCGGGATCGATCGTGAGGATCAGGGTTCTTCCCTCTGATGTGAACTTCCTAAGGGAACGCAATAGTTCCTTGCCAGACATCTCCTCCGGCATCAGCTCCGATGCCCTATCGATGATTACTACCTCTGCCTCCTTCGATGCGGGTGATTCTAGGAGTTCGAGGATTGTCGGTTCCTGTTCGGCGGGCTCGGCTATTACTCCGAAGCTGGAGATCAGGTGGAAGGAGCCGTCGTCTATCCTCTTGTCCAAGTGGTAACCGAGGCTAGAGACCTGCTCGAGCCATCCCCTAGTGGTCAGCTCGGTCGTGAATAGCGACACCCTGACGTCGTTTGCCGTCATGCCGAAAGACATTCTCTGGCCGATGATGCTCTTCCCGGAGCCTATCCCCCCGCAGACGAGCATGAGTGCACGATTTGGGATTGCGGTGCCCATGCTCTGGCCTAGGCTGTCTTGTATGACCCCGAACTCGAAGTTGTCGACGTTAGGCTGGCTTGACAATGCGAACTTCCTCCCTTAGTGAATCTACTCCGGTGTAGCCGGACGCCGTGGATGAGACGCTGACTGTCATCAACAGGTCGTTGTCGCCCTCAGATAGGTCTGAGTCGAGCCCGGAATTGGTGAGTGTGAACTGGACGGTTTCCCCGGGAAGCCATTCCGTGGTAACTCCATCAGTGACTGTCACGGTCATGGTTGCGCCCCCTAGCACAGCACCCACCGAGTTGACGTCCAAGAAGGTGTCCCCTGAGTTCTGGAGGTGTATCTTCGCATTATCGGTCCCCTCCCATGCTATGTTGATGGGGTCGCTAACCAGTGACACACGCGTCCTCACGTCCTCTGCCCCCTGCTTGCCCCTCTCATCGAGAACGTCGTCCATGTCATCCCATGTGTCGAGTAGGATTCCGGAGACTAATGCTGCAACAATCAGCCCAGCGCTGAGGAGTATTAGTTCTGAAGGTCCGCTTCCTGCCACTCTTTTCTCACCTCACGTGATAGTCACGGTCTCCGCGTCGTTGTATTCGTATATAGCAAGGAAGGCCCTGTCTGGGTCACCGTCGATAGCGAATCCGTGAGTGGTGGGATCCAATGGGAAAGCATCCGTGGATAGTTGCTCTCCGGGGAAGAGGTACAGATTGGTGCCGGAATAGTGGTTCACGAAGGGGGTGAATGGGATGCCTTGGGCTTTGGTCCCAGTGTCCGAGAGAGTCAGGAAAATGTGTGAGAGGTCTACCGTTTCCGAACCGGTGTTCCTGATGGTTATGGTGTTCTGGTCGTGGAGTGAATCGATGTCTATTGTTGCTGTTCCGTCTCCACATGAGGCGATGGTGACCGTGTTATCCCCTGTAGAGTAGTCGTCACCTGGATTCACTATCGATGCCGAAGTTACGCCCCCATCGGTGGCTGATACGCTAAGGGTCAACCCGGTTCCTGCACCGGTGGTCGTGCATGTCACAGGGCCATCGGCATATCCTGTTCCTGCAGTGGTCCCTAGGCTGACCGTTAGAACTGGTCCCGTTGATTCGACCTTGTCTGTCACGCTTACGAGTATCACTTCTGGTTCGCTCAGCTCGAACTCGGAGTTCTTAACGGACTCGTCGATGCTCTCGACCATGGTCACGGTGGCCATTCCGAACACCATTATGAAAACGGTGCCGACGACCATTGCCCCGACGCTTGACCCAGCCATCAAATCCCCCCCCTAGGGAGTCCCCTGGGCCCTCCAAGCCTCGATCATCGCAGCGAATGTCAGCAGGGTCCTGTTGTCGACGGATGGAGCTCCTTCGGATGCCTCTCCGGGTTCTGCTAGGGAGACGATGGCGCTGAGCGCCTTGCCCTCCGTTGGCGTGATGACTCCCGACTTAGAGGCTGCGTTCAGGAACCCTAGGGCGTCCGCTCCGTTCAGGCGATCCAGCAGGAGGGCGGCTATCTTAGTCGGATCTACGCTTGGCCCATGCATCAGGGCCTCCTCCTCGGAGTTCTTCAGGAATGGGTTCACTGCTAGGGACTGTGCCTCGTAGAGGTCCAGGAGTCCCGGGCCCCCGGCCAGCCCTCCGGCGACTTGCCCCCCTCCGGAGGCATCTGCCTCCACGGGTCGGCTCGTCACTGAGCCATCGTCCCCGACGGTGTGGATTACGTCCTGGGATCCTCCCCCATCTGAAGCGGCGGGAGCGGTGACTGTCACCGACTCCGCGGCGATCTTGGCGGTCTGCTGGGCGGTCATCTTGATGTTGGCCTCCATCAGGTCCATGGCCGTCTCCAGCCTCTCGAACCTGTCCTTGACCATATCGACGAGCTCGGGGATCTTGTCCTGCCCCTGGCTAGCCTGTGGGTCGCCCAGCACTCCCACCCTGGTTCCGGACGGGGCGAAGAGCCAAGCCTCTAGGTCGGTCGGCCTGAACTCCGTGGGTATGTCCACGTGCTCCACTGACAGCCTAGCGGCCTTGTCCAGACGGGAGGCCATGCCGGGGTCGGCATTGGTGTCAGAGGAGGAACGGAACTTGTCCATTATCCCCATCTGAGCACCTCATTCTGCCATCACCCTTTTCTTTCTCCGTATAGCTTTCCTGATCACATCATCGATGAGCCGAGAGTGAGAGAGTCGATCTTGAGAGTTGCGAGGGTCTCCCCACCGCCGTCGACTACGATCCTCATGTCCAGCTCTTCTCCTGTTCCGGCCTCAGCATCGCAGCCAGGGTCGTCACCTAGGTCGAAGTCGTCGCCGTCGATTACACCGTCGTCGTCGTGGTCTGTTACGCCCAAGTCTATCTCGAACTTGAAGATGGTACCCGCGGTGAGCTCCTCTCCAGAGAAGAATGCGTCATCGCGAACAACCCCCGTGCCTATCCCAGTTGTTTGGTCCCATCCAGCAACTACGGTAATCTCGGTCCCTAGGACGTAGTCTCCAAGTACCTTTGATCCGCCGTTGGTGGTACCGCTCGCGTCGATGTCATGCCACGTGGTGGTGCCTACGGTTGTGATAACGTAGGTCCCGCTGGGCAGCATGTCCTCGTCCGCGATGGCGGTGGTGTCTCCGACACCCTTCAGGTCCGCTGTGCCCGAGTCGACTACAGCGAAAGTGGTAGTAGTGCCATCAGTGTAAGCCACCTGGCATGATATGGAGTACTCGATGTCCCCATCGGCCACCCCTATCGAACCTGACGAGATCCTACCGATGACCTCCATGGTGGCTACGTCGGTGTTGGATCCGTCGTGCAATGGGTCTGCAGCGGTCTTGACGAAGACGTCTACCACGGAGACCTTCCCGGAGATCTGCTTCCTTGTGTCGTCGCTGGTGTTCTCCGCGTTCTGCTGTAGCTCCTCGGCGGTCTTGATGATGATGGTCGAGGCGACTGCGGCCACCAGGATCAGTGCGATGAAAACGATCATCGCGCCGATACCGATCGAGCCGGATTCGTTGTCTCTATCCATGTGATAATCCCCCTCCATTCAGACCACCGCCTTTCCGGAAACGACGGAGTCTATATTCAGCTCTGAGATGGTAGTACCGCCTCCATCGACGATCATCTTCAGTTGTAGGGTCTCCCCGACTCCAGACAGTGTCGCGCACGGGCCTGCTCCAGCGGTTCCCAGGTAGTCTTGGTCTAGGTCTATGTCGAACTTGAACACGGTACCGGCAGTAAGTTCGTCTGTTGCCGCATAGGCCGTTCCTGCGAGGGTCTCGGCATTTGGCTCGGACCAGGTACCGGCTCCGTTGTCACCTGCAGTGGCAGGATCTCCGTCTGCTCCGGCGACATTGGTCCCGGCTGTCCCTGCTATGACCTGCCCCCATGGGGACTCGGTGCCCAGGTTCCCGGTCACGATGCCGAAGGTGGCAGTGTCTCCGCAGGATACCATGAAGTCGATGTTGTTGACCAGCACATCGGTCGATCCGGATGCCACCTTGGCGGTCACTATCACGCTGTTGATGTCAGTTCCGTCGCTACCGTTTACAATCATGTTGATTATCGATATCTTTCCGGAGATCTCCTTCCTTGTGTCGTCGCTGGTCGACTCGGCGTTCTGCTGTAGCTCCTCGGCGGTCTTGATGATGATCGTCGAGGCCACTGCGGCCACTAGGATCAGGGCGATGAAAACGATCATCGCGCCTATACCTATGGAGCCCTCCTCTTGGTTTCTTTCTACTGTCTGGTTGTATTCGCTCATTGCGTGTTCACCCGTGCCCCCCTGTGATTGCTAATCATTTATGATATTACTGTAAAAAACGAGGGAAAACGAAGTTCGGGATACCGAATCTAGCTTCCGATCCCGACGGCTTCCCTGAGGTTCAGGACCTCGATTGGGACGTGTACGATCTCGCCCGGCCCGAGATTCTCGACCAGTGGGAGACGGAGGGTCTCGAAGCCCTCTGGCATCCATGGGTCTAGTAGGAGTCCCTCCATCAGGTTGGGGGTCCTGTTCTCGATCCTCGTCTGGACCTTCAGCGAGCCGTAGTCCGCATAGTAGCCGGTGGCGATGTTCAGGCTGCTTCCTAGCAGAGCCGTCTGGGGGAACGAGCCCGAGGGCCTGATCTCGATACCGATCTCTATGAATCCTTCCGGGGGTATCTCGGGGATCTCGCACATCTTCGGGATTGCTGTCCACCCGTACGGGATAGGCGGAGCCAGCCTCATCGTGGAGATGTTGTTCTCCCCTGTGTTCTCGAGTGTGATTACCATGAGGGCGTGGTCCTTGCCCTCCGGCCATGTCGTCCCTATGGAGAGGAAGAAGCTGTTCACGAGGAAGGGGCTGGTCGCTTCGTTCACTGCGACTGGCCCGAGCGCGCTTATGGCGTCCTCGAAGGCCTTGGCGGCGGATGACATGTCCGAGTCTAGGGACTTCTTCCCCTGGTTGACCAGCGTGAGCGCTATCTCCTCTATGTCGCTCAGCTCGCCCATCTCGTTGAGATGCCTGCCGAGTGTGTTCAGTGAGCGTTCCAGGCCGTCCCTTCCCATGGAGGCCACGGCCCCTTCCACGCAGTCTGCGGCCGCCCCCCAGTTGCCCTCTCGGAGGTGCTGAAGGCCCAGCATGGTGAGGTCCCAGGCATTGCGGTCCCCCTCGGACATCTGCTCGAGTTCCTCCAGGGATCTTTCCAGCGAGGAAAGAGCCCTGTAGAGGTCCATGATTTGGCCCTCTGCTTCATTGACCTCCTGGGAGAGGTTCTTCAGCATCTTCTTAGCGCTCATGGGCCTGTTCGCCCAAATTGCGAACTGGATGTTCTCGGCCTCTTCCTCGATGTAGTCTATCCTCTTCAGAGTAGCCTCTGCTCCTCCGATAGCCGGTGCTTGTTCTCTGGCCAATTCAGTTTCCCCCTCCTGGCTTTCCTGCCCTACCAAGGATCTTCTTGATTCGGATTGCTCGTAGTTCGATGTCCGCTAGTTCGCTGTATAGCGTGTCGTATGATCTGTCTAGGAACCGAAGAATCCCGTGCACTAGGACTGGTGATATGACCATGAAGGATAGTATCGCGAGTAGTGAGTCCACGGACATGTCTATTGCGAGTGCGGGGGTTATCAGTACGAACGGCAGGAATGCGTACGGGGCGCAGGAGATTATTGCTCGTAGCTCATTCCTGGTGTTTTTCTGTTCCTTGTCGTGGTCCTCCAATAGTGCCATCGTCCCTATCCTCGACTTCTTCCTGTCGTCATGAATGGCCTGGAGTTCGCTCGATGATAGCCATGCCACCAGAGTAGCGAATGCCACAGAGGATATTGCGCAGATAATAGTCAGCCATGTCGAGATCCCGGACAGTGAGAACATGCCGAAGCCCATTGATGCCACGTATGCAGATGCATGGAGGCGGCCCTCCGCCTCGTCGATCCCCTGTCTTAGCAGGGTTAGTGCGACGAATAGGATGGCCAGTGCGGCAAGGATGGAGGATGGGAAGGTGACTCCCGACAGAGAGACGGATGGCGGGGACCACGAGTTTATCTCGAGTTCGGATTCTTTGACGTCGTTCTCCGGGACGTTCCCGAATACTCCGCCATACTGGATGACTTCGGGTGGGTATACCAAGGATGCCGTGCACTCCAACTTCTCTGATGATGAGTACCACGGAATGGGATTCAGCTGGACGGCCCAAGATGCGGTTGTTTGATTGCTGGGTCCTAGAGCAGGCAATGTCACTGACGAATATGGGTTGGTGATCTTCGCGTATGGAGTCGCGGTGCATTCTAGCATGACAATCACATTGGATGGCATCCCCGCGGTTCCGCTATTGCTCACTCTGACATCGATCCACGTCTGATCCCCCTCCTCTGCGTCACCCCTGATCGAGATGTCATCGATCTTGGGGTCGGTTGACACCGCCATCCTGATCTTGAGAACGAGGTCGGTGGAGCGTCGCGTGTTAGATTCCTCCACCGGGTTCCTCAGTTGCAGGTAGATGTCCCAACCATCGCCGGGTGCGGGCCCTATCCATTGGTCATCGCTGTCAAACTCTGGGGGCGGGAGCATGAACTGGATGACGATGGTCCCCCCATGGCCCTCTCTTGACGCCCCGCCGTCATACGGGGTGGATGGGTCTAGGTCCCAAGCTGAGTCGCAAGTATCCTCAGTCTCTGAGGTAGCGGCAATGCCGGTGGCCGTTGTTGCCAGGTAGCACATGGCTTGGCCGGTGGAGGCGTCATAGTCGATGCCTATCCCCCAGTTGGACTTCGACCAGGCCTGCGATGGAACAAGCCTGTAGGGAGGGTCGGCTTCATTGTCATAGGGATCCTTCTGACCGTTCAAAGCGAGGGTGAAGACCCGCTCTGCGTCGGATGAGTTCTCCGGTGATTTGATGTTCGTCCAAGGTATCTCGATCTGGCGGCAGTTCGGGTTGGTGTTGCCCACGCATGCCAGGTCGCCGGCAGAGTCTGAGTTGACCAGGTACTCGTCATCGGTCTGGGCCCTGACCACAACAATCTGCGTTGTGTCCTGCTGTGGGTCTACGTCTATTCCCACAGGGGTGCGAATCAGGGTGAAGGACCCGGTCTCGCCTTGCCAGTGGTCTGATCCCGTGGCGCTGAAAGTGAACATGAACGAGCTGGTCTGGCCTACTCCCAGGGTTAGGCTGGTCGAGCCGATGTTGTTGGCTACGCCGAACCTCTCCTCGGGTCCACTATCCATGTCGTCCGTCTCCCACTGTACGGTCAATTGCATCTCGGCATTGCCCTTGTTCTCCATCACGTAGAAGGCCTCCCGGTCAACGCCGGGAACGATCGCAATCCTCTCCGGGGACTCAGTCAACTGCACGTCGAACACCGGGAGCACCTCTATTCGGATTACCTTCGAACCTGCAGGAACGCCCCCTCCCATTGCGACCCTGTCTAGGAGTGGGACGCTCTGCACGGTTCCGTTGACCGTGACGGTAGATGGCCACGTTGGGAATGGGTCGGTGATATTGACTGCCCTGAGCGTGATGTTGTGGATCACGTATGCCTCGAGGATCTCCCCTCCGTTGTTCAGGTCGGGAAGTGTGATTGACAGCATTACCTTGTGACTGGTTTCAGGCTCCATGGTGAATGCAGAGTCGTTTACTGTGTAAGTCCAGTTCTTCGAGTTCCCGAAGTCTGCTGTCAGATTGAGAGTCTCCATCAGGTTCCCCCTGTTTATCATGGTCACCTCAATGTCGACTGTGTTCCCTGGAGCGGCCTCGAATTCGGATGTTCCAATGAAGTCGATTCGATGGTCGGGTGCCACTTGCACCCTCCATTCGCTGGTGGATAGCAGGGTGCCGTTGAATTTGGCTGTCAGATTGAAACCCTGGGTCACATCGGCCCTGGCAAGCGCGCTTGCCTTCGCATAGACCCTCACGATTCCCTGTGAGCCGGGCTGTACCAACTGGGTGGTGTTCATCTCACAATCGCCCTCCTCGTTGAAGCAGACGTTGAGTTTGTCCCCATCTGAGACGTGCAGAGAGAGATCGTAGGTGATGTTGGTATTCCCGGTGTTGTTTAGGACCGTGATTATTGTCTTCTGGCCAACCCGGTTGGTCTCCGAGAGGTCGGTCACCTCAGAGGAGTCTATCACCGCCGTCGCTTGGAGGGGGTAGAACTCGGCCGAGACGACCTCTGTTAGCCGGAACCAAGCGGGCGCGTACGCCAGCAGTTCTCCGGTTTCAGTAGAATTAGCATAGACCCAGATTTCGTGCACCTCATCGGCACTGGCGGAAGGTGGGGGGGTTGCTGTGACTGTGACTTCGAACTGGTCCTGGGTGGATTGTCCGCCGCTTTCAAAGACGTGGAAAAGGTTGGTTCTGGACTGTAGCATGTTGGCCGCTGAGGGGATGGAGATCGTCCAGCCTGGCTTTGACACGTAACCCAATGTGAAGTTTGCAGGGTCGTTGCCCGTGTTCTTCAGGATCAGAGTGTTGCTGATGGACGATCCGGGGTCGCCGACGGCCACACCAGAAGACGTCAGCTCAGCTGACCAGATCTCGTGTATGTTCACCGAGACGGAAGCGGTTGCGTTGCGGGATTTGGTTCCAGGGAAGGTCCCCCAATCGGACGTGGCGGTGAATGAGAATGTCAGTGTGCCTGCCGAGGGATATGGGAAATCTACCGGGTTCGGATTGAACGCGAGTGCGACCATCCCGTGTCCTACCTCCCCTGGCTCCAATTCCATTGTGGAGGGTGCCGCCGACGCGGTCCACCTCTGTAGCTCGGAGGCACTGGAACCACCCAGCGGGGTGTCCTGCTGGAATGACATTCCGGATGTCAGGTCGCTTCCTTCGGATGGGGCCAGGGAGACTTGGGCCAGGGTGTCGTTGGACCCGAGGTTGTGCACTATTGTGACCTCGAATTCAATCCATCGATCGAAGTTCCCTCCTATGATATCGTTCACTGTGATGTCATTGGCGCCCCCTGTCACGGTGATTTCCAACTCGACGATGCTGTCGATCAGAAGAGTGGTCTGGTTCGTCGATGGGACCCCTCCCTCCATTGGTATAGCCTGAATAATGAGGTCGACTTGTTCTATCGATGACACCTTCCAAGACGGGTTCAGTGGCATCTCCAGGTGTGGGGTCGATATCGTGACTGGGATTGCGCGGGTCTCGTTAGGAAGCAGGACGTCGGTGATCGTCACCGGGGAGTGGATGTTCCAGAACGGGATTGCCTCTGTTGCTCCTACGTCGATCTGGTACTGAGCAGGAGCCGTTCCTGTGTTCTTTAGGGTGTACTCGAGAGTCCTATCGACCCCCGGAGTGAGGTTTGCGTAATTCGCACCGTCTTCGTGGCTGTGGTTCTGGAGTATCTCAGACGAGTAGGTCCCCCCGGCCATCACCATGGTGGTAGCCTCCAAGACATATCCCGCGGTTTGGCTTTGGATTGATACTGTGACCAACACCGAATCCCCGTTGGATGCATCTGCTGGGACGTCTACGTTGACTTGGATAGCCTCTGTATCACCCGCTGCTACAGTCAGAGGGGACGATGCGGAGTAGAGTGTATCAGATGCGTTGACCCAGTAATCGGGTGGTACCGAGTTGTTCGACTGGAGGACCTCGAAGTCATCCTCGACCGTGCCAGAGTTCTGCAGGATGAAGTTCAGAACTAGCTGGGAGCCAGGGTCAACGTTTCTGTTGTTGGCTGGAAGCAGGGAAGCCCTCAGAGCCACGAAGTTCACTATCCTTGATTCGATGGTTACTGTTTGCTGAGATATCCCGGCAATCAGCAGGCTGCCTCCCAATGTGTAGTCTCCTTCTAGGTTAGAGCCATCGAAGGAGATGGTGATGTTCTCTGGGGTGGGTGGGCTTGCTAGGCTTCCGGGCAATAGTTGCTCGGTGGAAGACGAGAGCGAGACGCTAGGTCCACCAAGAGAGGGGGTAAGGGTTAGTTGCGCCGTTATATCCACCGGCTGGTTCCCCGTATTCACCGCTGTTATGGCACCCACCCACATGGCTCTAGCCAGGGATGATCCGTCTGCTGGCAGGGAGTCTGCAATGTCTGTGGCGTCTTCCACAGCAACCACGTTGACGTTGTTCAGAGACATCGCATCGTTGCTAGAGTTTGAATCGGAGGAGGAGGGGTCGACCTCCCAAGAGGCGGTGATTTGCAATCCCGAGGCTATCACGGAGGAGGCATCCCAGTAGAGAAGGTGATTTGCTCCGGCTCCGGGATTAAGGGTCACAGTTCTGTTGTCAACTAAAACCCCGTCGACCTTCAGGGTGACGTTGCCTTCCGCTGGCTCTCCACCTATGTTCAGTATCCCCACTCTGATAATGTGGTTCTCAGGTGAGAGTGTGGGTACCCCAGAGACGAGAACTGAGGGTGTGGTTACATGGAGATCGGTTACTGCAACGTCAGGATCTACAGAGCGGCCCGAAGTCATCATGGAGACGTCTTCGTCGGGCGATGTTGGGATGCCTGCCAATAATGGGGACAGGAATAGCAAGGCGACGAGAATCGTGGCCTTGCTAGCACTATGAGTGGCCCTTTGAGTGTAAGATGCAAGGTTTGAGATGTCTTGTGTTCCCATCGCTTCCGCTCCCCTCCTCGTAGAGGAGACTAACCATCATTATGAAACAACCGGATGAAAATTGTTGTCTCATTGGTTGGCAAAGGGTTACGACCGATGTTATGAAAAGTCACCGCTCACGTTCGGTAACGTGGCGGACGCTGTATCCATCATTATCATCGTGCTTATTCTACTAGCCACGTTCAACGGCTTATTCAGAATAATGCGTTCTCAGTCGAGGAGAACCATCCTTCCATCGACAAGAAGGAACGTCCCCGAGGAAATACTAGCAGGAGCGGGTTCGAGAAGAAGTCGATCTAGAGGAAGAGACAGATCCGGAAACCCGACTGTTGCAGGCTCACTAGGCGATGGAACTGAGGCTATCGGACCTGGTGTCCAAGAGGCTGAGATCTCAACAAAAGGTGCTACCACACTGGAGAAGAGGCTGGAAAGAGAGGGTGCAAAGAGGGGGTCCGTGCAAATCAGCCTGATGTGGGACAACTGGAATGATCTAGACCTCCACGTAATCACTCCCTCAGGAGAGCACATCTACCATGACAACAGGACTTCTGGTTGTGGAGGGGAGTTAGATGTAGACATGAACTTCAAACCGACATCAAAATCCCCTGTTGAGAACATTGTTTGGACGAAAACCCCTCCTCCTGGAGTATACAGAGTTGGAGTAAGGCACTACAAAATCCACACGAAAGGAATCTTCTCCTGGGTCCCCTTCCTATCTAGGATTCACAGAAAGAATTCCACAGATTTCACTGTCAGTCTGACCATCGGGGAGAGCAAGCGCTTCTACGAGGGTTCGTTGGTGAAGAGCAATGACTTGCAGTTCGTCGCGAAGTTCGCGATTGCAGGGCCCGATGGAGAGGTCCCAGAACTGATATTGCCACAGGAAGAGGAGTCCCCGGAGGACTTCACTGAAGCTAGAGACGTCGATGCCCTCCGGAGGAGAGTTGGTACGGTGCAAGACGGCGTCTCGGTCAACCTAAGTTGGGAGGGGGCTGGTGACTTGGGCCTATCCGTTGTTGATTCAAGCGGCGACCAGGTGTCATTCTTCAGTCCCGAAGGAATGGGAGGGGGCTCCTTCGACATGAATGACTTCGACCCGAAATCTGGAAGCAGGTCAATTACATGGGAAAACGCGCCCCCGACTGGAGCTTATTCCGTAATTGTCAGGAGTTTCGAAACAGAAGAGGGTGTTGGCGAAGTTGGCTTCAAAGTGGTTGTAAACAACCGAGGGGAGTCGGAGGAGTTCTCGGGCGTTGCTCAGCCGGATGGGTCCCCTGTGGAAGCCGGTAGTTTCGAAGTCTAGTCCTCCCACAGACTCTGGATGGTGAGAATCTCCCTCATCCACTTGAGTTTCTCTATTTTCATGTGTTCTTGTGTGTTCCCTGACCACCTGCCGACGACGTCCGTCCTCGTTCCAAGCATCTTGATTCGGTTATTGCTGACTCCAAGGGCCGTAAGTATGCAAGCAGCTCGATCCCCATCGGTGAATCCTCCGGGATTGTGCATTCCTGGAATGTCTTCCGTGGTCTGATGAGTAAGAATTAGCTCTGGAGGATTTGCGCGTTCTTCTGCGAATTCCAGTAGTGAATCCCAGTCCCTCCTATTGTCCCCGTGTGCATGTAGGAAAAAGGGGATTGCCCTTCTAACTGCCTCGAAAGTCCCCTCTCCCCCATCGGCATCGCTTACGATGAACGCCACTCTGGACCAAGCCTTTTCGGATAGGGAATCGGGGATCTCGGAAATCACCCCGGCTGCACCGTCAGCAGCAACAATTAGAGTAGGTTCAGACAGTATGCTCACCAACTCTTCGGACTCAATTGCGGCTCCGAGAATGGCGACATCGGCATTTCTTAACACAAGCCTCCTGAATAGTCTTGATAGTGAGGCCGACCTATTGTGCCTAGCCCATTTGTCCTGGGGGGATTTCTCCACCCTCCGAATCATCGCCTGTGCGCTGTCTAAGTCATCGGACTCGTCCCAGCCAAAATATTCCCTTACATCTGCTTGCAAATCAATCAACGAAGGCAAGGACGGGTCCAAGTCAGTGGGGCTTTGCGAGTTTGCCATGCTCTCCAGTGGAAGGGCTCGGTAAGTATTGAAGAACCCTCGCGGAACTCTGGTAGACGTGCCTATGCCCATCAGCGCTCCGGAAATCGATGACGAGGGGCTTCTGGCACGCTATCCGTTCCTCCCGCAGGGAAGTGATTACATCAGGTCGGTGCTGGATGAAAATGGCATCACGGTTGAGGACCTGATTGATGCTCCTTGGTTGGAGGACGTCAGGGTCAGGGGCATGTTGAGGCTGGTTGATTCCGTTCTTCAGCAGGAAGGAGATGGAGCGTCGTCAAGCATTGACATCTCGACCGATGTTGGTAGGATGACGGAAGCGCTATCCTTCCTACATGCAATGCTGATAGTATGCGCTTCTTTTGACGAGCGTTTACTTTCTAGGTGGATAGAGGGGGAGTCTAGCAGAGCAGACAGGCTCCTGGGGATGGACTCTGAAAACTTCGAGTTGATTTCTTCCTCGTTCCTCTCTGGGATTGTAACCAGAGTCGGTTCAAATGGTTCGGAGGACTACTGGATCCCAATGGTGGATTTCATCGAGCTTAGTCCGAAGATTTCTGGAAAGTACTGGAGGTTGGTGAACAGGCCATTGAAGGAAGGTTGGGTGTGTCTGGACTCTGGTGCGGGAGAGTCGGGCCGCGGGAGGGCCTCACGATTGATCAAAGAGAGGATCAGGGAGAGTCTGAGGGAAAGTTGCGAGGGACGTATGGAAAGGATGGATGACGAGTTCGCAGCGAAGTTCGCCGACCCGGTGGAGAGGATTGTGGGGCTGCTTTCCGAGCGGGTTAAGGAGGAGATGCCCATGACGGCGGCAATTAGGGATGATTGGCCCCCCTGCTTCGAATCAGCGGTTTCGGAATTGAACCAGGGGGTGAATGTCAACCACGTTGGCCGTGTATTCCTTGCGGCCTTCTCTCGTTCAATTGGTCTGCAGCAGGAACAGACCTGCAACTTCTTCGCAAATGCTCCGGACTACAATCCCGAAACGACTGCCTACCAAGTCAGTCAGATCTACGAAAGGGAGTATACCCCTCATGGGTGCTCTGCTCTGAAGACCAATGCAAGGTGCCCGGTTCAAACCGGAGAGGACCGTTTGTGTGACCAGGAATGGCTGACCCATCCGTTGAAGTACATCAGGGCCAAGCAAAGGAGGAGGTTCAATTCCGACAGGGACGAGCCCATTGGCGCTGATGGGGGCTCAGTCAGCAGTTCTGCCAATTCCTCATAAGTAGGTGCTCGCCAACCATCTCCAAAGGGGACGGGGGGATGGTACGAACACTAGTACTCACAATAGACAGAGATAACGATCTGGGTGTCAAATCTGGAATTAGGGGTCCTGTTGTTGGGAGGAAATCATGTCTGACGGCTGCTCTGAGGCTGGGCATAGCCGATCCAGAGGAGTCTGACACAAACGCGATTCTAGGTGCCCTGCACCATCATGATAGGTTGGCCGAGGGGGCCGGTGCTACCGATGAGGTTGAGATAGCGATTCTCACTGGTGACGTTCGTGTCGGCCCTAGGAGCGATCGAGCCATTGCTAGCCAATTGGACGAAGTAATCCAGGACTTCCAACCAGATGCAGCCGTGCTGGTGACCGACGGAGCGGATGACGAAGCCTCCCTTCCGATAGTGACTTCCAGAGTTAGGGTGGACACCGTGGAGAAGGTGATAGTCAGGCAATCCAAGGGGATCGAGGGGACCTACTACTACATTGTGAAGGCGATTGAGGACCCTCGGTTCCGTTCAAGATTGCTCGTTCCTCTTGCGATTTTCCTAATCATCATCGGGCTAGGTCTGATTCTCCCGAACGGAATAGCGCTGATCGGTTCCCTTCCTCTGCTGATAGGCCTGTGGGTATTGGGCAAGGGGCTGGGGCTGGAGGCGCAAATGGAGCGTGTGGCGATGGAGATGAGGGACAGTGCAACGGGTGGGCTTTTCTCATCATTGCTCTGGGGGATGTCGATAGTCAGTCTGTTCCTGGCTGTTGCAACCATATGGGCTGGATGGGACAACATAGCAGATGATCAGACTTCATTCGAGCACCTCGTGGGGCTATTCGACGATGCACTGCAGTGGTTCGTTGGAGGTGCTCTATCTTTCTTGCTGGCACTCGGTGTTCTGAGATGGAAGGAGGGGACGTTCACTGGACGGAGTGTTCTTCTGATCGGTCTCGCAGTTGTGATTTACACGTTCCTCGCGGCCACGATTGACGTGATACTGACGATTACGTCCGGGCAACAGTATAGCCCAACGTTCGATCAATTGGGTGACGATTGGGGGGTCCCCATACTTTCTATGGTGATGTACTACCTTCTCAGAACGATCGTTCAGTCATTTTCCGAAGATGACGAGATGGCACAAGGGAACCGGTTCTGGGGAGTCTGATGGGAGAGGTAGAGGCATCTATTATCTGGAAGGGGGAATTGAGCAGGGGGGAGGCCCTACTAGCTGCAATTTCTCCAGACGACCCAGGGGATTTCAGTGTCGAATTGCAGAAGGATGGCGACCAGGCCCGTTTGAGAATAGTCGTTTCCTCCGAGGGGCTAGGGAGATCAAGGGCCACTGTAGATGACATACTTGCTTGCTTGGCGGCCGCTGAGTCTGGGTTGGACTCACTGGGATGATTTCTACCGAAAACTAGTACCCTTCAAGGAGGAGGGGCCATTCGAAAGCACGTGGAAAGCCTGCCGCACGATAGATCTCATCTGCTTATCCATCCAGGCGAATCTGGGGGCCCCACCGTTCTTTTCCGGGAATCTATCGGGCGGTGGTTGGATGCCCACTTGTCCGACGACCGGGCATCGGACGAGGGGACTGGCGGAGTTTTGAATTCGGTGGCATTCTCCAAGGAAACGGGGACTGTCTGCGGCAAAATCCCGATTGACATTCTGATTGAGGACTTCTTTCCCAGTTGCAGCATCGATTGGTTCGTGAGCGATGGGGATGTCATCTCCCCCGGGGAGAGGGTTCTAACACTCAGGGGGCCCTCTGATAGCGTGCTTAGTTGCGAGAGGGTGCTGCTAAACATCCTAGGCAGACTTTCGGGTATTGCGACCCTGACTTCCGAGTGGGTGAGGGAGGCTGATGGGGTTGGAGTGGCCTGCACAAGGAAGACATCGTGGGGTTTGTTGGACAAATGGGCGGTTCACGTCGGTGGTGGGCTCACGCATAGGCTTAGCAGGAGAGATGCACTCATGATCAAGGAGAATGATATGGTGGCGAGTAACCCGGGTGTCGATCCTCTGGGATCCATACCTTCGGCAATATCCTCTATTGAGCTGGAAGCCGATGCGTTGTTCGCCGTAATTGAGGTGCAAGACTCTGCTCAGGCGATTATTGCTGCAAGGGCATGGTCGGAAAGTCAGAAAACGAGGAATGGAACAGAGCCGATAGTGGTACTTCTAGACAACATGGGCCCATCAGAATGCTGTAGTACAGATGAGGAGTTGAAGAGACTGGGCCTGAGGGAATGGTGTATACTGGAAGGGTCAGGGGGGGTCAAAAGAGAGGAGTTGCCGACTTGGGCGAGCGTTTCTGGAGTTGACGTGGTCTCCTCGAGTGAGTTGAACATGAATTCCGGCATACTTGATTTTTCCATGTTGATTGGGGGGATCTGATGGTCGAGATTCCCGATAGCCACCCAAGGAAAAGGTCCCTGCTTTCTCGTCAGAAGATTGTCGAGGGGAGCCTCAAGGGCCTTCTCGCGGACTCCGCCATGATAGCACATGGCAGGGGGGAGGCATTCGACTACCTGTTGGGAGAAGTTACAACCGAATCTGCCGGATCAGCAATCAGAGAGTCGGCGGCTCGTCTGATGGCTGCCGATCATCCAGTTATCTCAGTCAACGGTAACACTGTTCTTCTAGCAGGAAAGAGGGCATTGAGATTGGCTGCTGCTCTCGGGTGCTCCATCGAAGTGAACCTCTACTACAGGACACCGGAGCGAGTCGCTGGTCTGCTATCACTGATGGAGGAGCAGAGAACATTGGTTTTGGATGAGGGCGAACCATCCGGATTCGGAGGGGACTGGCGAGAATCGGTGATGGGTGTGCCACTGCTGGGGGCTTCTCCGGACTTCAGAATAGAGGGTTTGGAGGGGCCACGCTCACACTGCACTGAAGAGGGAATTGGAAGTGCCGATTCTATCCTGGTCCCCCTAGAGGATGGGGATAGGTGCGAGGCTCTGGTTAACCTGGGCAAGGAGGTGATCGTGGTCGACCTAAACCCCCTGTCGAGGAGCTCGAAGATGGCGACCGTCACAATCGTGGATGAAGTCTCGAGGGCTTTCGAGGGCATTCTTTCGGAGGTCGTTTCCAATCCAAACCGCGTCCCGTCTGGATGGGACAATGCTTCTGCACTAAGGGACTCACTAGACGAGATAACCGAGTTTCTCAGCAAGTCCTAGGCTGGCTAACCAGACATCTCCTGGAGGATTTCTGAGCATCTCGATGAGATCGCCTTGCCTACTTCGGTCGTTGAGGCCTTTCCGCCTAAGTCGTATGTTACCGAACCCCCCTCTGACATGTGTTCGGAGATTGCACGCTCTAGAACCTCAGCGCACATCGTAGCCTTCTCGTCATCATGGCGCAACCCTAGCGAGTCGAACATCAACTGCACCGATGAGATTGAGGCGATTGGGTTTACTTTGTTCTGGCCAGCATATTTCGGACTGGAGCCGTGGACTGGTTCGAAGAGCATGTGGTTATCTCCGATATTGGCACTGGCCGCCATCCCCATCCCGCCCTGGAGGACGGAGGCTAGGTCGGTTGCTATGTCACCGAACATATTGGGAAGGACCACCACATCGAGGTCCTCGGGATTTCTGACAAGCCACATAGTGAATGCGTCGATGAAGGCTTCGTTGGTCTCCACTCCCTCAAACTCAGAAGAGACCTCTCGGAAGACCTCTCGGAAGAGCCTGCACCCCCTTGTCACGTTGCTCTTGTCCACGCAGGTTACCTTCTGGGTGGTGCCGAGTCTGGATTGGCGCCGCTTCGCTAGTTCGAATGAGTAGCGAATGACGCGCTCGCTCCCCTTGCGAGAAATCGGCCTCACGTCCCATCCGACCTCTCCCTCCAATCCAGGGAAGCCATCGATGACCAAGGGATCGTCTCTTTCGTCGCCCCTTGCTGCCATTCCAGACCTTCTGAGGAGAGCGTGGTAAAGGCCCTCTGTGTTTTCTCGGACCATCACGATATCGACCAACTCGTGGTTCCACACGTCAGAGAAGGTTCCGTGGACCTTGTGTTTCACTCCCTTGTATAGCTTGACCGGGCGCACGTTTGCATAGAGGTCCAGTGCGGACCTGAGTCCCAATAGTGCCTGCCCACCTGCAATATCTCCATTTGGCAGTGTCGCGCCTGGCCATCCTACCGCTCCCACAACGATGGCATCCGACTCATCACGGCAGAATTCGAAAGATCCGGATGGCCACTCTTCTCCGGTATCGAGATAGTGCTGCCCCCCACAAGGAATCTCGGTAATTTCGAGAGAGATCGCACCGGATTCTTGGAAAACGGAGAGGGTTCTCTTGACTTCTTCCATCACTTCGCGTCCCGTCCCATCTCCCGGAAGTAGGGTCAAGCGATATGGCGCCATGGCTTCGGCAAGACCTTTTCATTCATCAATCCGACCCCATGCAGAACTGGACTTTCTGAGGAGATAATTGATAGACGGTCAAATGGACAACGCGTGTATGGACACCAACCCGGAAGAAGGTCAAGGCGGACCGAAGATAGATATCAGAACTCTACCCGAGTCGGTGTCCCTGCTATGGGAGTCAATGCTGAGGAAGAACCCCAACTGGGATCTGGCCAAGTGGCTAGACGAGAGGGCCAATGAGGAGTTGGAGTTATTGGAGTCTCACCTAGGAAGGGAGAGGCTGAGGTACGAACAACGCCTTCACAGGATTGAGAACCTGTCCAAGCAGATGAAGAGGAGGAGGGAGAGCATGAGCGGGACGGAAATTGCCGATCCCAATCAGAGGAATCTGTTCGATGTATACGAGCCATCAAACCAGAAGGGGAGGCCCGAAGAGTCCGATTCAGAGACCGGGCCATTAGTGGATCTAGGGAACCTTTCCACAGACGATGACCTATTGCTTGCATACATTAGTCAGAAGATTCTGATTGCGATCGAGGACTCTAATGGAAGAGGCGAGGGTTTGCACTTTGATGAAATAATCCAGCTTCTAGAGTCGCCCGGAATCAGCTCAGAAGATATCGATGAGGCAATATCTTGGCTGCTTCAGAATAAAGAGATTATCGAGATTGAGAGGGATGTATTTGTTGTCAACGGATGAGAAGTCTGGACTTGTGTAATACAACCATTGAAAGAAGAAGAGTGAGTCGGATAGACTACCTCATGACAAGCGAGACTTCAGGGTGGTACGCTAGGCTCGACCACGAGTGTCCCGAAAGGACCGAGCAGATTGAGATATGGCTAGATTCTTGGTTGGAGGCCACCAAAAAAAGACAGCCGATTGCAGCGGCCCTTCCAAAAAATTGGCCGACACTGCCTGCCGGTCTTCTAAGCAACCCGGGTAGTGTTCTCGACCACTTGCTTGCGAGGTTCGACGCACAGAGGGACGGGCGTTCCCCCAGGGGCGTTTATGCTCCTCCAGCGAGATTCGTCGATGCGGTTCTCCATGATGAATTGCAGCATGGAAATAGCAAGAAGAAGGAGCCCCCGGCAACCCTTTCCCTAGCGGCACTGCCGCCAAGCTTCAGGGGTTTTGCTAAGCAGTTCAACGAAGATATCAACGAGGAGGGCGTGATAGATGGAAGCGACGATTCTGGGAAGAACCGGACAGAGTCTGGAATCCCAATTCCGTTTGCAGATCCCTGCGTTGGGGCGGGGTTATTTGCGGAGCGGATGCTTCGAATCCATGCGGAAAGGCTAGCCAACCACTCACCCACGGAGAGGAGGGAGGACACCCTGCGGCTGTTGGAGGGTTTGCAGATGGTGGACACCTCTGAGGTTGCCGTGAACAGTGCCAGGAAGAGGATTGTGATCGTTTTGGCAAGGCTTGGCCTTGTAGACTTGGATGGCGAGGGAGATGATGGCATGGTTGGCCTTAGCGAGGCTGAGATGATCGTCGAAAGTAACGTCAGGTGCATGGACCCACTAATGGGAGAATGGCCTTGGAATGAAAGACCGATGCTGCTAATCTCCCGACCACCGTGGCTTAGGATAAAGGACAGGTTCAGAGGTCATCCAGACGGAAGCACACTGAGGAAGGAGCTCTCCAGCCAGCTAAGGGAATTCAAAGGGGCGGATGGAAATGCCAGATTCTCAGCCATAAAGGGTAACGTAAATCTGTACAGGCTCTACATAGAGAGGTCACTGCAGATCTCTCAGAGCGGAGGTAGGGTTAGGCTGGTTGTTCCGAGTTCAGTACTGAGGGAAAAAAGCAGTCTGCCCCTTAGGAAGCTCCTGGTAGAATCTAACGGGTGGGATTCGGTCTGGTCGTTCCCGGAAGACTCGAGGCTTCTTTTTGGAGGGTCCCAAGGAGTTTCAGTCATCGGAATCACTGTCGGTGAAGAGACCGATGTTCTGACTAGCTTTGGGCCTCTATTGGTCGATGACATTGCGCCTGGAAGGGGCCTAGCCTCCGATGCGCCTTTCCTAGAGCTTGAGAGGGGTCCTTGGTCATCATGGACAGACACGTCATGGGCGGTTCCCAAGATGCCCAGAGACGAAGAATCGAGAAGCAGGACCATCATGGCTATTGGCAATCTAGCCGATAAGCCCAGATTGGTCGAAGAGGGGACTGGCCTGAATCCCAGCGGCAGAGCAATCAAGGTCAGAGTGGGAGAGGTGGAGAGATCTGTCTGGAAAAAGGAAATCTGTGATTGGTCCGGGAAGACCGGCGAGGTGCCATTCATCAGGGCTGCACACATCAATTTCATAGATGGGAAAGGATCTGTGGTGCACCCTGCCTTCGGGTCGGATTCAGAGATCAGGAAGTCTGCATGGAAGGGGCCCAGTCAGATGTCTGTGCAAAGCCGAATTGTTTGCCAGTCCGTAGTGAACCCCCATGCCGAGAGGAGGTTGGTATGGGCTGTGGTTCCAGAGGGTTGCGTTTTGGGCAATTCGGTCAGCTTCCTTGATCTTCCGAACGAGGTCAAGGACGGCCTGAGCGAGAAGTTCGGTTCTCTTGAGGATGGATTGAGTTTCTTAGCAGACCGGTTAAATTCAGAGGACCTCGACCTTTGGTCCAGGGCTTGGGCTGCAAACAACAACGTGAACAACTACGAGATTGAGATGCTTCCGTTTGAGATTGCAGAAGACGGAGCGCCGTACTCCCTACTGGGAAGCGAAGGCCATCTTGATTAGGAATGCGGATTTCGGTTTCCTAGTTCCGGAAAAAACACTCATTTTGAGAATGGATTAATATCCTTGGTTTGCATACGCGGTACGTTCCCAACTTGGAATTGACAAAGGAGACACGTATGGGAATTAATCCAAAGATTGGCATTACCGGTCTGCCCCGTTCTGGGAAATCTGCTGTTCTCCAGAAGGTTGTAGACATGATTTCAGAAGAGGGGAGTGGTTTCAGGAGGACCAGGGGGCCATCTCCGCCAGAGCACGTCGTAGGGGGAATGAGGTGCGAGCCAGTGATCGAGAACGGGGAGAGGGTTGGTTACGCCTGCGTCAACATCCTAACGGGTGAGAAGGGAGTAATGGCTCACCGGGAGATTGACTCGAGGAACAGGATTCTCGGATTTGGGATTGACCCGACTGAGATCGACAGGGTGGGCGTTCCCGCGATAATGGACAGCATCGGGAATTGCGAGATCCTGGTGATTGATGAGGTGGGGAAGTTCACCGTTGAAAGCGAGGGTTTCGTCAATGTGGTCAGGCTGGCTCTCCAGCATGACATGCCCACGCTACTCACTCTTCACAAGAAGAGCAGACACCCCCTTCTTCAGGACATCAGAAGGAGAGATGATGCGAGGATACTGGAGGTGACTCCAGTCAACAGATCGCTGCTGCCGTACAAGATTCACAAGCTTATCCAAGAGTTGTGAGAGAATCATCGGTCAAGTTGATGCGAAATGCCGGATGCGTCGAGTCATGGAGTCGCCGGCATCCAGATTGACTAGGCTCCTCGTGGGATTCATCCTCGCCATGTTGTTAATCACTTCGATTGCGATTCTGGATGAAGGCGAGTTCTCCCTCTCAGACGCGATGGTGGCTGCACCCATTGCGTTGATCGGGGTGGCTGGAGTCTTGCTACTGGTGATGGTTGGTGGCAGTAGGCGGCCACATGGACGGTGGGTGACAGACTCTTGGATCAGCAGGGAGCCCGAGGATGAAATGCGCTCAAGACTCGAAAGGGAAAGGGACGAGGCCAGTATGCAAGACCTTGGTTCCAAATGGGCTAGGATGGAAATGGAGCATCTCGAGTCGAAGCACGGTGAGGAGTAGCGAGCGAAACCTTGACCCCGTCCCCCCTACACGAATGGCTGGGTGATAGTGTGGGAGACGTACCTAGTGATTTGAGATACACCAAAGAACACGAGTGGGTAAGAGTTGAGGGTGACGAAGTCAGCATCGGCATTACCGACTTCGCTCAGAACGCCCTGACCGAAGTAGTGTGGGTTGAGCTCCCGGAAGTGGATTCTATCGTCGAGGTGATGGAGTCCTTCGCTAGCGTCGAATCCGTGAAATCGGTCAGCGAGATCTATGCCCCTGTGGCAGGAACGGTCACCGAGGTCAACGAATCCCTCGAGGACGCGCCCGAGAAGATCAACGAGGACCCATATGGGGAGGGTTGGATCTGCAAAATCAAGACCGGTTCGGATGTTGACGTTAGTGGGCTTCTAGATTCGGAAAGTTACTCCGCATTGATCGGAGAATGAAGATGAGCGAGATCAGAAGCGTTCACATCTACGTGGATGGCTCTTGTAGCGAGAATCGCAATGTGACCCCAGAGACCAGGGCTGGCTGGGGCCTATGTGTGATCGTCAACGACGGGGGGTCGGGCAATGGCAAGGGCCACCTGTTCACCGAGTTGAACGGAGAAGTGATCACAAATCAAGACCAGGGGGGGTACTTGGGAGCCGAAGTAGGGTCGAACAACACGGCAGAGCTTTCTGCAATTGCACACGCCCTGAGGTGGATACTAGGAGAATCGGGAGTAGAGTCCGCAACCATCAGGGGTGATTCGAACTACGCTCTCAATATCGCCTCTGGATTGTGGACTGCGAAGGCGAACCAGGCACTCGCAGGAAGGGTCAGGGATTTGTGGGATGAGGTCTCGGGGATAGTCGACCTAGTTGGTGAGCACGTTCCCGCGCACAGGGGGCACCGGTGGAACGAGCGAGCGGACCACCTTGCTTTCCGTGCCATGCAGGGGGAGTCGGCCCTCCCTCTGCAGTTTTGGAAACCCGGCCAGAGATAGTTTCAGTCTTCCTTGAGGGGGCCCAATAGTAGGTAGACGTATATCGACTGTAGTGCGAGGAGGAGGCCGACAAGGGTTAGGACCAAACCGGTTGGTTCGGGCAAGTAGGGCTGCAGTGGGTTCCCAGAAACCCAGGCCAATGCCAGAGTTGCCAATGCTGCAGCGAACACCAGTCTGACCGATTCCTCGGGATTCTCCCATTGGTCGACCCATGGAATCAGTCCCTTTCTCTTGAACGTGTATCGGTACCATGCGACATAGCCCATAGAGAGTCCTGCCAATCCTATCACGCCGGTGGTGAAGCCAGAGTCATCCCAAGGCCCACTGGGAGCGACTCCGAACACCAGCGAGTCGAGGATCAACAGGGCTGAAGCGATTGCGATAGGCAGCCACTCGGGGTCATTTGATTCAATGTCCGACTTCTCTTCCACACATTGACGGGGACGAGCCGTAGTAATGATGTATTGCTCTTGTCTGCGAAGCACGAGCAGAATGGCCAGCATCCGCTTCTCTGACGTGATTGACGCCTCTAAGAGGTTGGACGGCGTCGTATTGAGGACCCCGGTGGTGAATTCACCGGAGATCGACGAGATGGCAGGGAGGAGGGTTTTCATGAAGTGCGAGAACCTCCAGCACGTAGGGGCCTTCAAATTCAGAGGGGCTACCAATGCCGTGAAGATGCTGGGAGATGATGCAGAGTCTGGAATTTGCACGCACAGCAGCGGCAACCATGGGCAGGCGGTTGCATTAGCAGCCAAGCAGAGGGGGGTCCCGGCATTCATCGTGATGCCGGAAAATGCCCCCAAGGTGAAGGTCAGCGGGGTCAGAAGCCATGGGGCCGAGGTGATTCTTTGCGAGCCGAACCTAGAGGCCAGGGTTTCTACCGCGGACTCGGTTCTGGAACGGACCGGTGCGGCCTTCATCCACCCTTTTGACAATCCGAACGTCATCGCTGGCCAGGGGACTGCTGCGAAGGAGATGATCGAGGAGTGCGGGAGTCTCGATGCCGTCCTATCGCCCATAGGTGGTGGGGGATTGATGTCCGGCACCTGCATCTCAACTAGGCAATTGCTCCCGGGTGCGGTGATCTTCGGGACGGAGCCAGAAGGGGCCGATGACGCCGCTAGGTCATTGGAGTCCGGAGAATACGTGCCGCAGACGGGCCCGGATACGATCTGCGACGGATTGCTCACGAGCATGGGTGAAATCACGTGGCCAATCATCAAGAGTCACGTGGAGGAGATCATCAGGGTGAGTGATGATGACGTCCTGGATGCGATGACCCTGATCCATCGGACCTTCGGGATGATCGTGGAGCCTAGCGGCGCCATCTCCCTAGCCGCGGTTCTGAAGGAGGAGTTCAGGGCCAAGGAGGGGCTAGGCTCGATTGGGATAATCCTGTGTGGGGGCAACGTGGACCCCGAGAACCTGCCATTCTCCGTGGAATAAAGTGCTAACAGATAATAGTGCAAGTGATGGCCGGATCACATGGCCCTAGTTTTTGATAGGATTAAATCGACGCCCGGCGAAGCACTGCTTCTTCTGACTGCCCTGGTAACACTGGTTTACTCGTTGAACTTCATGTTCTTCTCGGCGTGTTACACTACTGGGGGTGAAGGGTGCTTCACCTTGCTTGACAATGGTGTGACCAATTTCCAAGCAAGCCAAACTGGTGATCCGGCCTTCGGTGCTGGCGCGCCAGAGTTTGCGTTCAACGGCATCCTGATGTTCGGAATTTTCATGTCGACCATGCTGATTCTGAATGAGGGTGCTCGTGGCATGTGGAAGGTGATGCTCCCCGTACTCGCTGGACTAGTCGTAGCTAGCGCGGTAATCTGGGTGTTCTGGAATGACGCAAGCGAGTCTAGTGAGGCCCCCAAGTTCCTAACTCCCATCGTGACCTTGGCTTATGCGGGCGCGTACATGACGCTTCGTTCGGAGGACGAGGTTGACGAGGGCTTGGACTCGCTCTCGTTCGGTATCGGCATCAAGGACCCGGTGGCTCTGATGGGCCTGGTAGTAGTCATCGCCACGGGTATGTTC
>CEVA01240324.1_pt1 | contig 25279 bp, 22 predicted proteins | sample 361521 | NCBI WGS metagenome assembly CEVA01 (sample SAMEA2622823, study PRJEB7988) | marine metagenome | isolation source: saline water (ENVO:00002010), including
TCGAACTAAACCGACGACCAATACCCCCTACAATATTAAATTGGCGGTTTAGACAGACTGTAGGATGATTCTGTTCTCGGTGTTTCAGAAGTTACACAAGGTTTATGGGTGATCGATGTTCTACTGTATATCTTGCGATCAAGAATTCCCTACAATTCAGGGACAAAAATTTTGCGACCAATGCGGAGGGTCCATCGAAGAGTCTGTCGGAGATACAATCACACCGATATCGTCTTCCGATTTCTCCATAGAAGAACGCACGCCATTTAGCTCGTCAGAAGCAATAACAAATCAATCAACTACTGGTCAGCAAAACGTAGATATTGGAGACAAAGTAACTAACGTTTACAACAGTAATTCTAGCCAGGATTACTGTGCATACGGCGGGGAACGAGTCAACCAAGATAAAGCTTTTAGGTGTCCAGAATGCGGTCGAGATCCCATATGTACCGATCATTTCGACCAAGGTTTACGGTTATGTCCTTTTTGCACCGAGTCACGCACTAGCGAGTGCTCAGTCTGCGCCGTTCGTAGATTGTCAGAGAAGATGGCCAAATGTTCTAAGTGTTTTAAGAACGTTTGCGAAGACCACGCAGGTGAGCGAAACGGGATGTGTCCAGAATGTATTGAGAAGTGGACCGACGTGGTAAGCGCTATGGAAAGCGGCGACATTGCTATTTCGATGGGGACGGTAATAGGCACCGATCAGATAGAGATAAAAGGTGACTCGATAGTAACGAAAGACGGGCACCCGGTAGCAACCATAAAAGAAAATACTTGGTACACCTCACCCAAACAATGGCACCGGGTTAAGGCACAGCTACTGAATCAGGAACGGCAAGCTATGGGCCGCTTCTATCCAAACATGTCTCTTATGTTCACCAACGATGGTAATGCTCACTGGACAGGGGAAATCGTGACTTGGTCAGGCAAGTCATATTCGGTCAAACTTTCATACCCTGCAGTATTTCCATACAGGCCGCCTAATGCTTATGTAATGTCACCCAAGATTATCCGTAGTCGCCATATATATCCCGATGGGCATCTATGTCTTTTCCATAAAGACGACAAAGCATGGCAAATCAATACAACTGGGGCTACTGTAATGTCTTGGGTCTCCCTTTGGCTCCACTGCTACGAGGCATGGCGTGACACTGGGATCTGGCCCAGACCCGAAGCAGATGAACTGGAAATTTCACCTGCCTATTGATGGACGCGAATCCTTAGTTTGTCCATGCTGTAACGCCAATTTATCGCAGTGGTTAAGAAGGCAGGCTTTTAGAATTTGAGTGTTGATTCTGAAATTATTGTCGTACTACCCCGTTCGGTAGAAAGGCATCTTTTCGAGCGCAAGCCTCACAGTCAGAAAACAGGACCTTCCATTTGGCCGGAATGCCTAGCCGTTTTTAGACCAGAAGAAGGTCACATCCGTCTCGATATCAATAGACCTAATTACCACCTCATAACTACAGGCGCATCTCCAAACATTAAATGCACTGTAGCCGTCTCATATGGTAACGGGGTACCAGCTATCGAGTCGGTTTCGAAACTTGACGCCAATCAACTGTTCCTTCTACTGTCGATAAATCTAGAATCACCGCAGTCGGTGAACGCACATCTCCTCGCACCTGGCATTAATGCATCCTCTCCCAAACTGTCCAGATGTACGGTCGTGTCATTCGATGACCAAAAAGGAGTCTTCGACCGCATAGAACCAGTCATAGACTTACCAGTACTCCAACGCAGCAAAGTTGCAATTATTGGTCTTGGAACCGGTGGTGGGGTTGCAGCGATGGCATTAGCCAAGTCTGGTGTAGGATCGCTCGTGCTCGTTGACTATGATCGCTTAGAACTCCCAAATGTAACTAGGCATATTTGTGGAACATCGGACATAGGCAGATGGAAAACACGCGCTATCCAGGACAGAATACTGGGACACGGCTTGGATACTTCAATCGAATGCTTTGAGGCCGACATTACAGAACAACCAGACCTGCTGAACCAGATTGTTGGTTCTGTAGATTTGGTTCTAGTAGCGACCGACAGTGAATTATCTAAGTACATGATCAACGAGACGTGCATATACCACCAAATTCCTGCCACATACGGAGGTGTGTATGAACGGGCGTTCGCTGGAGAAATCGTGCTAGTGATACCAGACAAAGGAGGCTGTTATGCCTGTGTAAGGCATCACCTAGCAAACACCGCTGGAAGCATATCCAATTCTTTTGAGGATAACTACGGGGAAAATCCAGATATGCTCCATGAACCGGGTCTTGGATTAGACGTCTCTTTCATTGCTAATCTTCAAACAAAGATATCTTTGTCAGTCCTGTTGGACTACCAGTCATCAGTGTTTCCTGACCCAGAAGACCAAATGTTGATTTGGGTCAATTCTGCTAATCCACAGGACGGTCCCTTATTCAGCTCTCCACTGAGTAGGTATTTCGTTAAAGTCCCGAAGGTTCTTGGCTGCAGAACTTGCGGAGTTATTGAATCGACGGAAAATCCTGAAAGTGCTACCAATGGGTAACTATTCCATCTTTAATAACGTAATTAATCAGATTGAGATTGAATGCAGACGGAACCCTGTGAATGAAACAGGGGGCATACTTGTGGGAACCCAGTCAGGCCAAACAACATTTATCACTCATTGTTCGGGACCTGGGATTGAATGGAGTAGTTCGTATCAACATTTCAAGAAAGATACGAATTACGTTCAACTAGTTCTTAATTTCCTACATGGGTACTTCGGGGTCAACTATCTTGGATTGTGGCACAAACACCCCACCGAATATCCGACTCCTAGCGAAGGAGATATAGGTAACGCTATGGACGAGATTTCGGATCCTGATATCGGTTTGGACGAATTATTGATTCCGATTTGTGTCTTATCTGGAGATAAAGTATCGATTTCTCCCTTTGCTGTCAGTGCTAATGGCGTTCGACAAATCAATTGGAACGTAGTTTCCGACAATCAGATAACTACATTCCACTTATGGGATAAACATTGGTACGAAATGCCAATCGGTATGGGGCGTTTAGAAGAGGAGGTACGTCTGCTTGAGAATTTAAAGTTGAGCGTCGAAGTAAGCGGACGTGATGATGGCAGATGTTGCATTAGAGTCAATGGTGACCGCCTAGAAAATCGAGAACTCCTATTCGTATGCCCGCCGGACTACCCTGTCACACCTCCAGATGTAGCGATATTTGATAGGAAAACACAGTCATATTTACCGGTGCTGACCCAAAATGTGAGGAGCTGGAATTTACATCGTCACATGGATGATTTGGTCAAAGAGCTCAGCTTCATCTAACACTAATTGCAGTACATGAAACGGTATCGGATTAGCGCCTATTCACCAATGTACGGGATAGATTAATACATTACCCGGTAATCCTTTGAGTACCATAGAAATTGGCGAGTCGAACTCGAGTTGTTTAAAGCTATCGGTCATTTCTTTGAGTATAGATGAAACCAATATTTGATTCTCATTCGCCTGCGCCGAGATACGTGAAGCCAGTATCACGTTCCTACCAAAATAATCTTGTCCTTCTTTAATCGCTTCTCCGGCATGTAAACCAATTCGCACAAGAATTTGTTCTTCTGGATTGGCTTGATTATGTTGCGAACACATTCTCTGAATTTGAATCGCGCACAGAATTCCATTTAACGCACTAGGGAAGGCCAGCATGAATCCATCACCCATGGACTTAATTTCCTGCCCTTGAAACTCCGCGACTTGTGTTCGGACGATTTTGTTATGCCGGTTGAACAATTCCTGGGCTGCTATATCGCCAAGACGACTAGTGATTTCCGTCGATCCTTTGATGTCGCTAAATAGTATGGTCACCGTCTCATGATTTGATAAATTTGATCCCAACCGTTCGATAGTGCTGCTGGTATTTCGATTCAGGACTCCCCGCAATGCAGGGTTTTCGCTTACAGATTCCAAAGCGCTAGAAATATCTCTATTGAGCGCTTCTATTTCTTGAATACTAGCTGAAACACCGGCCCCCTGTACTTCAGCGGATGAACCCAAAAGCCCAATCCCTGAACCTTGTATCGATAACGCCGTACCTATTTCGCGAATAGCATCACTCAATAACGGACTTTCTATGCCTTGAAGTGCGAGAATTTTCTCTGGGGAGAAGCCTTTCAACGCCCGGGTTTTTGACAGTTGCAATAATAGATTGCTCTGCTCTGGACCTGAAATGGCTATCAAGGTTTCAATTCCAATATTAGATAGTGCTTCTATCTCCTCTAATCTACGTTGATGCTCCACAGCTTGCTCACGCAATCGTAACTCTAGAGCGGCAGCCTCTCTCTCAAAATTCAAGATATTTTGTCGATGTTCGACTTCTATATGTGAATGAATTTGTGCTGCCTGGTCTTCTCTTTTAATCTGTCTATAACGAGCATAAAGGTCTAGCCCGTGCCAAGCCAATGAATTGTTTTCGGTAGACTTATATATTTCTTCTGCGTGGGTCCCATCCCTAGCATTGGTTGCCAGGCTGCCATCTTTACTGTAGACATCCAATGTTACCGTCTGGCGTTCGAATTCCCATTTGGATTCAACATTGGTTCTCGCTTGCTGGTCCTCTAAAGCGATTCTTTCATCACTCAGTCCATATCTGTGTATGATCGATACCAAAGATTGTTCATATTCGATTTCAAGTTCTAACCTCCTAAGCAACAACACATCGATTTGGGACATACCGTTATGGGCTTCCTCAACCGCATCCACTATAGTCTCGACCCGATTGGAGGTGAGCCATCCCCCTTTAGTGAATGGGGCTAACAGACCAAGAAAAGCTTCATTACCATGGAGTAATGAACAACGTCCCGCCAAAACATTTATCCGGATACCTTCGAGAGCAAAGGCTACTTTCCTAAATGGCATCGAGAGGTTGGTTTCTTCGACAAGTGCCAAAATGGCAGAGAAAGATATGGAATCCAGTGTTGTTGCTGTTTGTTGCCAGTCCGTCCGCGTAGACGATATACAGAATTCTTCGGTTTCATCGGATTCAGTTGACCAACCTGCTATATAGACATCAAATTCTGGATGACCACTAAGAACCATGCCGAATGTTTTCAATCCATCCGCGATAGACTGTTGTAGTGCTTGTCGTGATTCAGTCGCTAACAAAGAATCATTGAATACATCGCCAATCGATTTATTTTCAAAAAAAGACTCTGCGGCAAATTGCAAGTTTGCCCATAAAAGATTTGAAACATCAAAAGTAGTAAAAATACGAGGTTCTTTTTCCAAGTATTCACACAAATCATTCGCGGAATGCAATTCAATGTGCATGGAGCTTGTGATTGTGATCGGTATTAAATCGTTAGAAACTAGATTGCGGACTGTAAGGTCCAAAATGCGGGTCGTAGTGTCTATGACCGCTAGATAATCGCTCTCATTTGATTCAGCGAGCCTCTCTCCCGAACTCAGCCTCGCCCAAGAAGATCCTTTTCTCTTGATTAGTGGAAGATGATCAGAAGAGACCTCAACTGTGGAATCTGCAGATATGGTAGTTTCATTAAGATCAACCATCACAACCAGCGGAATATCACGATTCGTTATGGCAGGATCCACAAGACCCGCCCACTTTCGCAATCCCAATGACAGCAAATCATCAAACTTGATGATTTTGGGAATTTCTACCCCGCAATACCTGCAAAAGCGCCAAGTAGTTTCCAGTTGATTTTCACATTTTGGGCACGTTAACAACGCCTTATATCTCCGTAACCGACGAAACTTACATTTCAGAGCACAACTCTAAATACTGGATATTTGGCTTTGTATCTCATCCGGATACGAGTTATGCATGAAATACCTTGTTTGGTTGATCAGTGGCCGGATTCTAGACTTCTAGTCTAGACTATATGTATCACATTGACTGTATTTCCTTGTAATATTTCACCTAAAGATAAAGAATCACAATTCTACTTCTCCAACGACGAATTTAGGCGTTTTCTGTAAGTGGCTTTTTGAGGGTTGCTTTCTTGGCAAAATCAACACCGGTAAATATTTATTTTAGGTAGGGAACGCCTATGTCAGATCAACATTCGAGAATCACGTCCTTATTAGAATCTTTGAAGGATTACACAGGAGACAGACCCCAAGGCTTTGGATTCAATGAATTCACATTGGTTGAATTAAATGAGCTATTTATAGATGCGGACATTATCAGTTTGAATGGCACGGAAACATTGATTGATAACGAAAGCGCCACGAGTGATCTATATTTCCTTTTTGAAGGTAATTTAAACGTCCATCTCGAATCTGTAGGTGGAGGAGAAAGAATACTTTCACTTGGACCAGGAACAGTAGTGGGTGAACAATCTTTTTTGGATAGTGAGCCAAGATCCGCGTCAGTCTTTGCTGGCGCACCATGCACGGTAGCAAGTTTAAGTAGAACAGCGTTCGATGAGTTTGCTAAAGTGAATCCATCTATTGGATTTCGTGTCATAACACAACTCACTAGAATATTAAGTCGACGCCTCAGGCGCCTGGACCTATTCGAGGCAATAGAACAAGGGAGAGATGAAGAGCGCAGAAGACTAGCTGAAGAACTTCATGACGAGACCATGGCAGATCTTACTGGTTTGACTATGGAATTAGCGTTCTTGAAATCTCAAAGGGAGTTAGGTGACCAGATAATCCAGGACATTAGCTCTGCACAAGATAAACTTAAGCAAACCAATATTCGCCTCCGTCAAATCGTCAAAGGAATATATCCTGCCGAACTAGTCAACTCTGGCCTAATCCCGGCAGTCATATCGCATTTAAGGGATTTAGAGGGGCGACCCTCAAATAGTGCTAATGACATCGAAATTAAGCTACATGCACATGGATTTGGTGGGCAACGGCTACCTTACGAAATAGAAGTCGATATTTACAGGGTGTTACTCCAGGCAATCGCTAATTCTATCCAGCATGGAGAGCCTTCATCAATTGGCGTTGAACTTAATTGGGCCGATGACGACTGTGTGTTTTCTATTATGGATGATGGGTTAGGAATCGGTAGCATAGACGGCGAAGCTGTATTAAAAAGCGGACATTTCGGACTAGCCAATATGCGCGATCGCGTCGAAAGGAACGGAGGAATATTTGAGATAATGAATGCCGTCCCGACAGGAACCAATGTCATAGGTAGTATTCCGGTTTCTCATCGCTCCGAAGTACCTACTGACAGCTATGATTACGGCATCACTATGAACACTTCCATCTGACCCTCACTGGATTTGCAGTTAGGCCTATAACACAACAAATTTAATTAAGTTAAGAGGAAATACTGGCTCTATTCATGACACGAATAATTTTTGCAGATGACTCACAATACATCAGAGAAGCGTACCGAAGAATCTTGGAAACCCAAGACCACTTCCAGATCGTTGGTGTAGCCGAAGACGGGGAAGAGGCCGTCCGATTAGCTCGAGAGCTTAATCCAGATGTGGCTATCCTAGATATTCGAATGCCGAAACTGACCGGAATGGAAGCTGCTGAGCAGATCACATCATTCAATTCGGAAATAGGTATAGTAATAATCTCTGCCCATGACGATTTGAACTACGTCAAACAGCTATTGAAGGACGGGCCGAGAAGGAAGGCGTACATATTAAAAAATTCACTCGATGATATCGGTGAATTGATTCGAGTAGTTGAGGCTGTATCGCAAGGAGGAACTGTCCTGGATCCAGAGTTAGTTCAACAACTGGTCCGGATTTTGGTTGAGAATAATACACCCGGATTGGCTAACCTAAGCCCTTCTGAAAGAGAAGTATACGAATTATTAGTTGGGGGATTCGAGGAAGTGGAAATCGCTCGAACACTCAGGATATCCCGAGAACAAGTACAGGCTGATTCAGTTTCAATCGAAGAGAAATTAAATCTCACGAATCTGAGTACTGCCGATGGGCGTAATCAAGCCGTCGAACATTTCATTAACCGATTTAGTGAAATTAGGTATGAAGCTGAATAAAAGAGAGTTCACACGCGACACAAGGCGTTCAAACGATATGTGAATCCAAGAATGCTAACGCAAACTTCGGTGTAAATCTCTTAACTGTTTTAATAGATCTTCTGTTTCAATCGTCCCAAAACGCTCTAAGAAAGCGACGGTATCAGGATTGACCAAGCTTTCACCTGCGAATATGTTCTTTAATGAGGATGCCATAGATACATTTGTGGATTCATCCTCATCCTGATCCGCTTCTTCCAGACTCACCGATCTAACTGAAGCCTGTTGTTCATCTTCATCATCGTTGCCAACTGAAACCCGTCTAATAATAGGGTCGGATATGTTCTCTGCCTGGGGAGCCTGGGAGTTCAATTTGGAGCACGCTGGACAAAGCTCATATCCATCAGCGCAACTTTGACCACACTGCGAGCATGTGAAACCCAACGATGCTGCGCCAGTAATGTCCGCACTTGCCCGCCCAACGCCTTGCGGAATCGGTGCAGAACAGTAAGGACAGAAATTTGAACCGGATTCACATGTTTTCCCGCATTGTTCGCAGACCGGTCCTGGTTCAAAAGCCGCATTGCCGGTGCCTGCGATATTAGAATCATTTGGTATACGGTTCTCAGATACCTCTACCGTAGTCCCAGCTGTGTGCAGGCCTCTTAATTGGGCCAGTTGTTGTTCGAGCGTCAGATCACCTGAAGGTAGTTGGTCACTGCCCTGATTTCCTTTAGAGCCTCTTGATGCAAACCACTTTCGAATCGGATCTAGAAATAAAGATTCCCCCACAGTTCTGCCCTCCGCGTATTAAATTGAAAAAAGCGATTTGGTCAACATCGGAATCACGGCCATCAAGCATCCAGTGATTATGCACATGACAGAGAAATAAGAACTAATCTTTAAATTGCTTCCTCCTGAGGCAAATTTGGGCGCAAGAGAATTGGCCACGGTCAAAATTACAACGCAAAATACGATTACAACGGACATCGTTCCCAAGTCGTTCGCTCCAAACATCGTACCGAGAGGATTACTTAGTCCTTCACCGCCAGCTGGGAGATTAATACCGGGCGGTGCTTGGATATTAGGAGTTAAGACTTCAGCCTTTCCGACCGCACCGTCTATTGCTTGATGTTGGACTTCTCCAAGTTTGTTACTGAAAACGGCAACGATCTGAAATACGAACACTAGGATGAATACGATTGTCGCATGCATTGGAAAAGACAAATAGGAAAATGTCGATGCAGCAAGGTTCCTGGTTGCCCTTAGTTGTGAGACTCGTAACGAATAATCACCTGCGATTTCACCCACCACGTTGGCTCGACCACCTCTTTCAGAACCATCTACCAACATAATAGTCGAGCGATTTACGAGCTCGCTTCCAGTTTCTGCTCTGAAACGCTCCCAACAACTTGCAGTAGGCAGAGAAGCGCTCAACCTAGTATGTAACCGGTTGATGTACGGCTCAAGACTTGGTAATGACCTAGCATCAAATCGACGGATACTTTCAGCTAGCGTAGAACCGGTAGACCCTGCAATCTCCCCTACGCTCCTTATGAAGGTTTGAATCTCACTATCGAATTTTCCAACTGTGGCACTGTCTTTCCACGCATAGAACCCCGCAGGCAACAGACATATACCAAACACGATAAATCCAATCGCCGAGCCAGTGATGACATCGAACTGTTGACCTAATATTAAGGCTAAGACTAGACCGACAGGAGCTCCGATGAAGATTGCCAACCTGCTTCTTTTTCGGTCCTCAGGAAGTCCATCATCTGAATCATATGTAAACGATTCATAAGGGGCGACTTTATATATCAGGAAAACACCTATTGAAGTGACACTGAACAATATCATTGCCATCAATATGACAAAGTTTGCGTCCAGCGAACCCAATAGGGTGGAAACTAAAGATACGACCATTATCAATGAAACGGATACTAAGATAGCTGAATATGCATCGCTCCATTTCTTCAAATTTTCTACGTTACGTTCGTATTCGTTCCCGTATCGCTCTCCTTCCAGACGAGTTTCTTCTTCGATAAATTCTTGTTCAGATTCGCCCGACCCGAGTGCTGCGGCGAATCTTAATAACAAGCTTTGCACCCTGGAGGCGCGAGCTCGGTCAGCAACCAAACGAAACGCCTCAGAATATTCCACTCCAACTCTTGTAGCCAAGACGTGTATATATTCAAAAAAGACCGCAGTCTTTAGTTTCAAGCTCCCGCAGCTTTCTAGCAAGCGATCTCGGGGTAATCCACCGACGCTCAAAACTGACATGTAGGTCAGGTTCGATAGAAGGTCGAACCCGACAACGACGTTATCGGAAGAGACCTTCTCTATTTGCTTGGGTGAGGACGTTGTGGAGTTCATAAAAATTGGTGATTTCTTGTTCGGCTAGATTTCTCAAGATGTTTGCGCGGTCATCCAAAATCTTGTAAATCTGTCGATGTTCCCTCGGGGGCATCCCTCTACGTTCTGCAACAACATGTTCAAGCAAATGAGCATTCATATATCCTGGATATTCAAAGGTGTCAGTTGCCGGATCCCAACGGAAGACCTCAATGAAGCCAAATGAATCGGTTGCGGTGTCATATTCGATCACCTCATTGATGCTCAAAACCCTTCGGCCTGTAGAACCGTTAGGTAGTCTTACTGCACTCATGATTATGACAAGATTTAAATTGTCGACGTACGTTTTAGGAACGTTTATTGGGTGGCCGGTCATCCGTTGGATCAGTCTTTCAACGGACGATGCATGGAACGTCGCCATACATGAGTGACCGGTCTGCATTGCCTGAAATGCGATCGCTCCTTCTTCGCCTCTGATCTCTCCTATGATAATTTCATTAGGCCGCTGACGTAGAGCGGCCCTGAGTAAATCGAACATCGTTACAGATGATGAGTTATCTGAAGTGTTCCGGACTACTTCCCGTGTCCAGTTAGGATGAGGGACTTGTAATTCGGGTGTATCCTCGATACTAACTATCTTAGAAGCTGGCGGGATAAACGTACTGATTGCGTTAAGCATCGTCGTCTTCCCTGACGCAGTCTCTCCAGATACGAAAGTATTCATGCCGGCGCCAAGCATTAGAGATAAATAAGAAACCATCTCAAATGACAGGGTTCCAGATTTTACAAGGTCCAATATGCTAAATGGGGTTGCTTGAAATTTCCTGATAGTGAAATTGCTTCCACGTCGAGAAACATCGTCACCATATACGATGTTTATCCTTGACCCGTCAGGAAGGGTGGAGTCGACGATTGGATTTCTTACAGTCACAGGGCGACCAATTTTTTCTGATAGCTTGATAACGAATTTGTCGAGATCCTCGGTGGAGTCAAAAGATATCCCTGAAGTCAGTCCACCAAAAATTTTATGCTCCACGAAGACGGAACCAACACCACTGCAACTAACATCCTCGATATACGGGTCACTTACTAAAGGTTGTATCGCACCCATCCCTTCTTTATCTCTAAGCATGATGTAGCGAAGTTGATCTAGTTCGTCGGGTGTAACCTTGATGGAAGCTCTTTTTTTCTTTCCGTTGCCTGTATCACAAATCCTGTCCAATATATCGATTAGTACCTTCTCACGCTCTTCTTTTTCTCCACCGACAACATCTTGGAGTTCACCAACGTAATCAATCAGGCGTTCATCAACTTCATCCATAAGTCCTGATGAAAGAACTGTAGTGGCGGGTTCTACGGCAATATAGCGATCCCGGGCTTCACCTTCAGCCGTATAAAGATGTATGAAAACTTTGCTACCGACAGGATAGATCAGATTATTAGAGCCTTCGCCACGAAGATTTCGGCTTAATCGCGGAACAAATTCAGGGATACCAATTTCTTGTATATCCAATCCCTCAATGTAATTCCAAAGGTGGATATTCAAGAAAACTTGCTCTTGGAAATCAGAAGGGAGTGCTTGAAAGAGCGCACTGCTCGCCATGGTAGCCCGCTCGCGGTCGGCAGAAACCGTAGGGGCAGATTTTTCCCTGTTAGATTCTTTGAATCTAAAGACTTTCATTAATGACAAACTAACACTTACTCAAATCAAATTTGATCTAGGCGCTTGGTCTACAAGGTTGGCCCATGGCTCATTGGCCCCAATCAGACCTAGTCCCTAAGCTTTAGCCCGGGATAGAGGGATTATGCGTAATCCCAACCCGGGTTCAACTTCAAATCCTATGATGCTTCCAGTCGCGGATTCGGCCCCGCGTATCTTTGCGACTTGGATGGTCTTGACCAATTGATTCCCTGACGCCCTGACCTCTAAGCGTAGATATGCATCGGAAATTGACCTTATTTGAGTGTGCACATTGTCGCCGAATGCCTCCGCATGCACCGTGGTGATAATCACCTTTCCGGCGTCGCACATCGTCTTGCACCGTGAGAAGAAATCTATGATCTCCTCTCCCGTGGATTGCGCACCCAAAGTAGTCAGAGAATCGACCACAACCACTCTAGACAGGTCTTGTTGTGATATATGGTCCACCATCATTGAAAAAGTTAACTGTGAATCGTTGTCATATTCAGATAGACTTACTGGATAAATTTTCAGTTGATTTAAAAGAAAATAGTCTGTCACATCGAGTCCGAGGCTATCCATTTGCCTCAAAAAACTCTGAACCGTCTGTTCCGTGATATATATCGTCGCGTCTTGCCCAGACTTGAGTGCGCCCCAGAGCAATTGCTGGGATAGTGTGCTCTTGCCTGCCGCCGGTTCTCCTTCAACAAGCATCAAAGTTCGATATGGTATTCCACCGCCTAAACGACGGTCAATTTCAGTGCTACCTGTTGATACGGTATTGGTCTCTTGTACGTTTGCATTACTAGTCATACTTGGAATTATCTCCGATTTATCCACGATAGAACCAGTTCATTAATGTGCATCCAGTTCTTCACCGGTTCTTTGATTTGAAGGATAAGTTGAGCAGGTAGGTTCAACGCTGTGGCAGGATAACCTTTCTGGATTCTCCTGGGATTTCTGTAGCCAGGACATCGATCGAATTCTCTATGGTATTTTCAAATATTCTCGTATTAACTCGAGCAAGGATTAAAGGCTGTAAATCGCCAATAAGAAACGATTAAGGTTGACCATTACAGGGACTTAGGACATTACCTGTGGATGCTGCGTAATCTGTAGATGATCCGTTCGGTGCACCGACAGTGACGGACCGTACTTCACCATATCCTTGGGCCGGTGGCGGTATTTGCGCATTGACTGGCCAATTCACTCTCAATGTTCCAGATTCTCCTGGATTAAACGTCAATGGTTCGTACGGATAGACGTTTGGATCTATATTTAACGACCAAGTGTCTTGCGTTAGCGCTCCGGATACGGGTTGAGTCTGTTGAGTAAGTGGAAACTTTCTAGCCGTTAGAGTTCCTTGCAACGTGTCTATCGTGACTATCACATCCATATTGTCGTAATCGCTGACAGGCACTGCACCTCTATTTTCTATTGAAACGAGCACGTTGCATTCGTCGGTGTTTAAGCCGGTAATCCGTAGATCGGTCCGGGCTCTTTCTGCAGCCTGATTTGCACTCTCTCTTATCGCATTTGATACGTTGACGTTGCCAGAAAGGGTCGTCCGGTAAAGCAATATAACCCCAGAAAAAAAAACGGCCATAATCAGTAAGGCAGCCAGGCTAGTTCCCATATTTTGGTTTTACAGCTCCGTCATCAGAAACCCCATGGATGAAAATTATATTTGAAGCGTTACTGATATCATTTCAAATCACATCATTCATCGAGCCGAGGTATGATAGCCAAACTTAGTTGAGGAAACATCTAGATCTGAGTGGTATCCCAGTCATTATCCCCGTCAGGCCCAGACAATAGTTGATCAGAATGCGCCGAATCTTCTGGCATTAAGTTCTTTTGTTGGATGTCGTAATTAGGGGTTGTAATAATTTCATTCAGCTGCATCAAACCGTCAGAGAAGTCCTGTGGCATCCGCTGTGGTGGAGTAGTCGAGTCTTCGTCTGCTAATTGGGCCATGGTTTTGTAAATAAGCTTCGAAACTAGCGGGCTCATGTAACCCGACATCTCGTAAGCTTCTATGAATGGGCTTATTTGGCCAAGAGTAATTCCTCTTCTACGCGCCGTACCAAGCCACCATATGATATTTTTCATCATGGCAGAGTCATTCATGTTAGATGGGGCAAGGGCGCTGCTGCTCAACGATACTCGTGTTTGAAGATGGGGATTCACGGCCGGTTGCTTGTCGTCGGTATCGGCACCTTGAGAATCGAGGGAAGGCGACTGGTCTTGCGCAAGTTTAGAGATAGATGCGTCCTCAAAATCACTCTGTACCGGAGAATCTGGTTCCAGTATTGGATTGGACGTCACAGGAGCAGAAACCGTATTAATGGAACGTCCTTTCATAACAAATTCTTTGACATCAACAAGAGTCTGCCGAATCTCTGTTTTTAGTAGATTGAATTCCGATTCCAGTGCCTCCAGCCTGTTTTCTACACGGCCATTTCCGCTAACCATTTCAAGCCCCCATCGGTCAAATTCTTAACTCGGTCATCAGACAATCTAGCCGGAATAGTCAAACTATCCCGGCTAGATGGTGATTGAGAGATCCTAATGAATGTCTATTTCTATTAATGTATCAAACCCTTGGTGCTGAACGTTTAGTTTAAGTTATTCACTGTTTTGAGAGTGAGCGGGGTTCGCTTAGAAATCTTGAACACTGCCCCATCTGGAGGAATTATCTCCATATCCAATGCAGTATTGGGACCTAATCTTGGAGCCAAATGGTCAAGCGTGACGATCAGTTCAATTACTTCGCCGGGGTCAAGGTTTTGGTCGTTGTTACCATCGTTTCTTAAACACCAACCATTGGTTGCTGCGCCAACGCAGTCGAGTATGCTCTGGTCATCTGTTATATCTTGAGCATTGAACGGGATTATTGCGAGATTGTTTTCATCTGCATACGTAATTAGAACGTCTGCCGGAGTAAACAACACCTCTTTAGTGCCGGCGGCAGCTATCTTTATCCTGAGATAATCGACCAGCCCTCCCGCGTCTGCATGGGCTATAACCCCTCCCTTTACATTCAGGGAGGATGAGGTCGTTGCGACCCCGGCCATTGCAGTTTCTTTCGCCTTTTCTGATGTGAACAAACCTGTAGTCAACACGGTGAATGCAAACACAGCTGCTACTACGACGAAAGCAATAAGTACGATAGCTGTTTCTAGACCAGTGATTCCAGATTGATCATTACCGAACTTCTGGTAGACATTTCTGAGAGACTTACGGTTCATTAAATTAACTTCTCCTTGGAATATGATGCTTTAACGACTTAGGTTGAACATGACATTTATCTTGTCCAACTACTTTGTCAGTAAAACCTATTGTTAGCGGTTTTCGACCGCTTGAGAAAACCAACTTTTTCTATTGATGCACACATCCTAGCACAACGGATGCGTTTTACCCCATGTAATACTCAGGATGTATCAGAGAACATCGATCCATATTTGTGAATTTGATTTTATTTGTCTAAGTTCTACGTTTCAAAATGTAATGGTCGTCCTTAGTTCATTGAATGATTGGTCCGCCATCCATAAACCAAGGTCTGTCCTACCAACTAGAACCGGTTATCGGTTGTACTACGACCGGAGTCGAAGGTACACCAGTACTTTTTGATAGATTCAATTGAATATTTCTTCCTTCTTCCCAGATCCCTGATTGTACGTCACTTACGGAACCTATTTTAAATCCGATTGTTTTACCATTGAAAGATTCCATTCCGTATTGTGGAACCTCAATCAAATACGTCCCATCAGATGATACTCGGGCAATCCCTAATGAAGGAGTGAACCCTGATGCCCATGCGCTAACCTCAACACCATCTGTAGCTGGAGCACCCTGGATTGCTACAGTACCAAAAAACACCGCAAGACTGTCCGTAATTCTTGCTGGCAGCGCTTGGCCTATGGACCAGATATAGGCCAATGCTCAAAAATAGTTTCACCAGCAACACCGTTAGGTGTTGTAACAGAAACAATATGCTCTCCATACTCTGCGGGATTTCCGTTCAGTGACAAATGAATTTGGATCGTCTCTCCTATCGGCCAGACTTCGGATGAGCGTGCGGGTCCTAGGTTCCAATGATCCGTAGGAATCCCGAATTCTGAAAACGGTATATAACGCCCTCTCAATCTATCGGAGCTCAACATGAAAATGTCCATAGACGAGATGGGGTCTATGTCCGAAGAACCTACGTTCTTGAACCAAATAGAGACATCTGTACCTTGCCGGTCCTCAACCACTGCGGACAGACCAACTAACTCTGTTCCGACCAATCTAATAGCTGTTCGATTGGAATCGGATATGGCATCTCTAGAGCTCCCCAGAGCAGGGGTTATCATCGCAATTGTAATAACCGCAGCTGTCATAGAAGCCACAATCAACAGACCTGTAACGATTACTTTATCCATATGGAATCAAGCCGCGATGAAAGACTTGCATGGAATTTTGGTGACGACCGACATGAAAGATCAAACCCTGAAGACTCATTCCATCTAGTCGGGATTTCCAGTTATTCCAAACTGACGTTATACAATATCTTCGACTACAGGCATCAACAAGACCCCGCTAAAACCGTGACATTATCGGTTTCAGCTGAAGAATTCGTAGGAGCGATATAACCGCTTTGAGACACGGACCAAGTCGAGGAAGCACTGCCAGAGTCTTGGATGACTACCCAATTAGATTTCGAAGCATCGAAAGTGGCTGAAAATTCGGTTGTTTTAATTGTCGGAAAGCAAGGGACAAGATGAGCCCAAACGGAGTTAACTGCGTCAGTTGAATTCCGAATTGCCGGAGTAGCAGTCGGTACTGGCCGCATGGTAGCAGTTGGCGCGGTTGTTGGAGTCATAGTAGGAGTAGCAGCAGCAGCCGGGGTTGGCTCAGGAGGCAGGGCAATCTTAATGTTCTCTATGAATTCAACAGCACACGCCTCTCCTCTAGTTGTTGGGAAAATATAGGCATTCCACGCCTGCGCTAAGTCATCTTTGGCGTCAGGCAAGCCAGATACAGGCAGTCCGGAGTACGGAACCGACCAAACTCCAAAATCAGCTTGCCTACCTAAAGCATCTACGAACACCGAGTCAGTGGTAACCACCCATTCTGAATTTAGAGGGTTATCTTGAGCTTGAACATCATCTTCTGATAACTCCGAAACACAGCCAACGATGTAGGCCCAGATGGCCGCTGCAGCAGATTGGCCATTCCCAACTTTAGGCGTAGGAGGGATAGGAGTGGTCATCACACTCATTTTTTCTTGGCTACAGTCGCTTTCAATTGTTGCGAGCCATTCTTTCGCTCGTTGGTCATAAGGTTCGACAGATTCACCTTGAGGCGGCACTTTCCACAGACCGGTCTCGTGACTCGATTGCAAAGATCCTCGAACGTACCAATTCCCTTCCAGTTCTACGGCTTCAATATCTCGTGTATCAATCGTTATGCATTTGCTCAGGAACACCCACAATTGTTTTTGGGCATCCTGCATACTTATCCCCACGTTTGCCTTGCTCGTTACATCATTTCCAACCGTTCCGGAGTTCGGGTTCAATGGGTCCAAACCTTGTGCCTCAAGGGTCTGTATAACAGGCGAGTTCGCTAGGGCTTTCTCTCTAGCATCCCCGGATTCTCCCGCGGTGTTCCCACAGGCAACTAATGCGACTAGGAACAAACTGAATATTGCCGCTATACAAAGAAGTCGGGAAATACCCTGAGTTGAAATTAAACGCTTCATTAAAAATTTCCCTTCAGTGAACAGAGATTAAATGTTTGAAATGATTTGAGCATCTGTATCATTAACCGTGCTATCGGGTGATATCAATAATTAGGGAAGTCTTCTAGGGGTAAATGGCGTATATCCAGTTTCGTGTAAACTGACGAGATTAATTGTACTTTAAGTCTTACGGTAACTCTCATACGTTCCCATCGAAGACCCTTCGAGGCTGTGATATAGCTTAGCTAATTGGCGATGATGAGATGGATACAATCTCAACAAGATATAACTATATTCGAATGGACTAACTAATTACGTCAAACATTAACAGCTTTTACCCTGTGAACCTGATCAGGTTGCAGACACGAAAACGCAATTAAAGGAATCCCCGAACAGAGGTTGGTCAGATGGATCAGGTTGTTGCCGCATGTGTCCTGGCGATAGCAGCAGTGGTTGGTGCTGTGTTGGTAATCACGAATATTGCACCATCAGTAACAACTCTCGACGATGGGATACAAAACTCCGGCAGGATTGAAAATGAACTTCTTAGTAATCACTTAACGGTCGTCAAGGTCATGTCTCTGAACGAATCATGCATATCATTGTGGTTGAAAAATACCGGTCAGAGTTTGATAGCGGATGTAAAACAATGGGATGTAATCATAAAAAGGACCGATCAGACCTTCGTCAACCAAATACCTTATTTAGAGCCCGGAGAATCAATGGCTACCTGTAGACAAGGACAAGGAATTCCAGTTGGCAACCCATGTATGGACTGTTGGGTGGAAACTCCGGAAGTACTTGTTCTATCACCAGGGGACACCACTGTATTGCATATCGAATTAGGAATTAATCAACTTACGAACGGCGATTATTCCGTAACCATTGGAACGCCACAAGGAGCGGTGGTTACAGGATTGTTTCGCCATGTAAACAACTAACATTAGATCTCAAATCTTCTTAAATGCAGTATATGACCCGTCTGGCCGACATACTATGCTCATGGTGAGAGCGCCTACTAATGCAATTACCTTACAATCCTCATGCATCCGTATGCCGGAACTTTTTGCAAACTGAGTCATCGCTGATTTCGCATTAGGCATAAACCATTACTTGGAATACAACGGTTAAACATTAAAGAAATTAAGTGCCTACACCCAATTGATGCTTTTTCTGGTAGCAAAGCAGATACCCTGGTATGAGTTAATCCCAAAGAACCGCACGAGATTAGGTCAACGCTAAAACTAGTTTATGGACAGAATAGTAGTAACGAGCATATTGATAGTTGCGGGTATAACCGTAGCAGGCATCGTAGCTTACTCGATAATCTCCAATGTCCAAAAAGACTCTCAATCAACTAGCGATCTCCAATCATCTCTGCGAAATCAAGTCCAGTCTAAAATAAGTATCGTTACGGTGTCGGCAAACATTGAAGGGACTCAATTGAGTATTTGGTCTAAAAATACCGGAAACATCGATATTGGACCGATATCTGACATAGATCTTTTTGTGGAGAGAATCGACGGAACATGGGGAGAAAGAATCCCTTTTCAAGAACCTTCCGGAATGACATGGACCACCGATCTCAGTACCGGAGATGACCTATGGTTAGCCGGACAAACCATTAGGTTTGAAGTCTCCATACCGGATGATCCTAATTTTCCCACGCCCGTTTCAGAGAAAACCGGAATGTTCAAAGTATCCCTATATACCCCAAACAGCGCCCGCGCCACGCATGTTTTTGAGCACAATCCTTTCTTCAGGCTAACGGTCATTCCCCTACCTAGCGCTGGAGGAGACGTCATGGGATCGGGTGTCTACCAAATGGGGCAACAAGTGACGGTCAATTACTCCCCGCATCTTGGGTATAGATTTGACGGTTGGTCAGGGGCATGCTCTGGACTTGGTCCATGCACCATCATCATGGACGGACCCAAAACAACCACAGCATCATTTGTTGTACGGTGATTTAGAATATATACAAATAAATTCGGTAGATTCCGTTAGAGTCGCTGGATATTAGTCATGCCAATCTTTACATTGGAATGTATGGATTCGTAACTCTATGATCAATTAGCCATCTCTAATCCACACGCATTAAATATATGCTCGAAGAACGAGACAACAACTCCCCGGATGCTGAAGGTTTTGAACCGGATTTATACAACGCCGGTGAAATCGGCGACTTATCACTCGATGAAAGTGCCAAAAATGACAACACCAAGATAGAGTTTACGCCGGATGGGGAGACCCTTGGGTATATATCTCTCGACCAAGCCAGAGTATTGGCTCTGCGTATTGCCCGAGAGGATACCCAGGCGTACGGGGATAAATACCAAAACCCTGGTTTTGCATGGGAAGTCCTAACTGCCGACGAAGGTGAAGATTACTACTACATCAAAATTGCCTACACACCGATACAGGGATTCAAAGGAGATTCCGGAACAGAACTTTTCACCATAGACAAACTAGGCGGTATCGAATCTCGACAGATTCTCAGCTTTCCGGTTCCACGTAGTAGTCCAGCACTTCGTTTAGTGGGATTAGGGACATTTACAGCTGTAATAGCGCTCACAGTAGTGTTATTTGTTGCAGGGGGTTTTTCCAGCGAAATTACGGGCAGAGCAGGAGGCTCGCCTCTACCGGAAATAAGTGGAACATTCACGTTGCTCCCAGATACGCCTCTTGCAGTGGTTTCCCCCAAAGGTGACATACGTCTTGAAATACCCGAAGGAGCTGTAAAGAATCAAGCGACGCTAGATTACGTTCCCATCCCAATTTTCGAAGCTCCTCCTATAGAAAACGGGTTTATAGCAACGGACAGGATTTTCGATATATCGATCACAGACGAGACCGGACGGCTTTCTGATATAGAGAACCCAATCAAAGTATCCATTGGTATTGACCCAGCGATCGTGGACCTGGCTGATGGAAACCCGGAGAGAATCGTGATTCAGCATCACAATGGATCTAACTGGGAGTTATTGGACACTGATGTAAATTTAAATCTATTGCTGGCCTCTGCAGAGGTAAGCAAATTCAGCCCTTTCGCCCTTACCATCAAAAAACCGGAATCTCAGGACATATTTGCAAGTAACTTAGGGAACACACTGCCAACCGTTGAGGCTATAAACCCGACAGCCATCCCAGTAGTAACACCAACCATGGTCCCTGTTCCTTCACCCGAACCGACCCTGCCGCCAACACCAACTTTAGTTCCCACTCCGACACTCAGCCCGTATGCCAAGGGCGAAGGCCACCGTGATAAAGAGAACTGGGTATCTGCGATAAAAGAGTACACAGCAGCGATAGAGATCTCTCCAGATGACCGAGATGCCTATTTCTTCAGAGCTTACTCGTACGAACAAATAGGCGATACTTGGTCTGCGATCGAAGACTACGACAAAGTCCTCGAACTTCGCCCAAGCAGCATAGCCCACAAGGTCCGCGGCGATGTTTACATGGATATAGGAAGATATGAATCGGCGATTGACGACTACACAGACGCGGTCAGACTTGATGGGGAGAACGCCGAAGCATATAACAACCGGGCCTTAGCAGAAAAACAACTAGGGGAAGATTCGGAGTGGTCGCAGAATATGGCTTGTTCATTGGACGCCAAATATTGTCCGACTCCCACACCAGCACCAACCATTCCCACGGTTTTACCGACTCCTAAACTTCATGGAATGACACTATCCGTGAATGGAGATCTTCTCGAGCCAGGACAGGCGATTTTCAACCTTTCTGATGGACTCTTAATATTCAACCCAACACCGGATGCATCTGGGAAATATGATCAGGACACCACGATCACCGTCACAGCAGTGCCTAGTAAAGAAGGGTCCACTGTGATCCTTGGCGGTATGGACACATTACTCGGAAACACCGGAACAATTTCGGCCCGGGGGACGTCATGGTCAATGACCGCGCTTATTACACCTGAAAGGCAATCAACTACTACGGTTCCGGTACCGACCGTTGTCGTTGTTCCCACTCCCACCACTGTAGCGCCATCCGCGACTCCAGAACAAGGAACTTCGCCTACTCCAACATATACACCTGAAGCTACACCCACAGCAGGGCCCACACCGATGCCAATGCCTATTGGTGAAGGGATTGCCATATCAACTGTCGTGTATCCGATTTTATTCACCAAGGGCAACAATCTATATCTGGTCAATTCGGACGGGACTGGTTTGGCCCAACTAACCAACCACGGTTCCAATGTGTGGCCATATTATCCGGACTGGTCTCCCGATGGGACAAAAATCGTATATGCGGCTAAAGATATTTACGTAATTGGATCCGACGGTACAGATTGGAGCAACATCACCAGTGACCTCGGCGATTATTGGGCCTATGACCCAGAATTCTCACCCGACGGAACCAGCATCGTTTACCAATTAAATGGGGATTTGTATCTGACGACATTAACTGGCAACAGCCATATCAATCTCACCAATACATCTGATAGCGAATGGTCCGGTTACCCTGCTTGGTCGCCGGATGGAACTTCGATTGCCTATGAATTAAACGGTGATATCTACGTCATGGACTCGAGTGGTAGCAACCAGACAAAACTCACGAATACTGCTAGTGACATATGGCCTTATTCACCTGTCTGGTCTCCTGACGGAACGAAAATTTTCTACGCACAAGCGGAAATGAATAGTGGTATATCTATATCCGATATATGGGCTTTGGACTACCTTAATGGCAGCGCTACGAACATTAGGAACGTAACGGAGACTACTTCATTCGATTCAAATTATCTCTATGAACATGCGTTTTCACCGGATGGTTCTATGCTGTCTGTAACCGAGAACCGAGTTGCGGGGTCTTATGTCTCCCTAGTTAGTCCAGATGGTTCGGAAACGAAAACCCTTGCTGACGATTCTTATCAGGGTAGTTGGTCACCTGAAGGCTCCCGACTGGCTCTGGTAACCGGCACTACAGGGAATTTGGAAACAATCAACGTGGATGGATCAGAACGGACCACTATCGTATCTACTGACACGGGAATATGGGCTAGTGGCCCGATTTGGTCTCCCGTCCCCGGATTCGTCTCTGTGCCAGTTCTTCCCTCACCTTTGTCTACGCCTACGCCTACGCCTACGCCTACGCCTACGCCTACGCCGACGCCTACGCCTACGCCAACGCCAACGCCAACTCCTGCATCTACATCGACTCGGTTATGTGATATCTCCTCAGCTTCCGAGTTGTCAATGAGAGGTTTCGTATTTCAAAGTGAATCCGAAACTTTTTTGAAAGTAGACAGCTCAGGCTCTCCGCTCGGGTTCACCTCAGGAGTAGTAGGCGATTATGTGAGAATTGATCCATTCAACGACTGGCACTATGGAACGATATCCACATCTGGGAGTAATTATCTGTGGACCAATACCGCTGGGTCTTCTTGGACCCTTTACGCCGATTTCGCCAACGCGCGTTTTGGAACTGATACTTCAAACCCTTATTACAATTTCCCGGCTGATTCGCCCTCGCGATATTTCACAATTTTGCACGAGAACCCGTCTTGCTGATTGGATGACTCAAGTATTGAATGAATACTAGCCTTTCCATAGACAAACCATAACCTAGATTATTAATTGTTATAAAAATGAATATTGGACTTTGTTTCAGGCCCCCATCCATAAACACCTGTATGCCCAGAATGCAGGTACTTCGAATTCTTGTGGTTTTCGGCTCTGTTATCGCCGTGCTGGCGTTAACGGGTTGCGGGCAGGGCTTGTCTGGCCAAGCTATTGGAGAAAATCTGGAAGAGATTGAGGTGCTAAGACAGGAGATATCAGATATTTCCAACAGAGTTGTTGCCTTAGATGCGAGTATCAACAACTTTCAAGCATTAAAAAATAACGAAGATATTCCCGTCATGGAAAAAAATATTGAGGAGATCGCCGATAGTCTTACAGAGTTGGAGGAGAACATCGCCAAATTCGAAGAAACGATTGACGTGATCGATACGTCGGTAGTTGATTTGGCTTCTCTAGTTAAAAGCTCGATCCAAGTGAAATCACCCGCGGTTATGGGGGATGTCATTGGTGAAGGTGGCGTCACCAATAGTGAAATGACTGAAGACGGTAAATCTACTAAAGGCGATTGCAATGTTCCGGGTGAATCTTCATTGGTGATGACAGGTTTCGAGTTCCAAAGCGAAGCCGAAACGTTTTTGAAAATTTCAGAGCCAGTTCATTCTGAACCAGGAGATATCATCGGTGCCATAGGCGAGTACGAGAGAATCAGCCCATTTAACGACTGGCACTACGGAACAATATCTGCGTCGGGCGAACATTACCTATGGACAAATAGAGCTGGATCTTCGTGGGTCCTCTATCCAGATTTTGGCAACAATCGATTTGGAACAGATTCTTCCAATCCGTACTACAATTTCCCGTCGGATTCCCCGTCACGATATTTCAAAATATTTTGTTAGATGACCGTCTCTGCTCTGGTTACCAAATACTCTAGTTTGTGTGAAAACCTTAAAGATAAAGTATTGCACTCAATTATCACTTGAGCGCAACTCTCTCGAATGTAACCGTTCATTGCTAGAAACGTCCGTTTTAACGATACGCCTTAGAACAGTAGTCAATACTGAGCGCGTGTCTTCTAATAAGAAGCTTGGGTGATTACAGATTTTCTCGTGTCCAGAGTGGCCTGCAGTTTACGGAGAAATATCCATAACCTGCTTGATTACAGGCGGCATTTTTGCATTAATCAGCACCACCGACCCGTCTTGAGGTATAACTTCTATGGTTATATCGGTGTTCTTTTCAACAGGATGCAGTGGTGTTGACGTTGCACCAATAAGAATCTCGACGGCTTCACCTGGGTCCAATTCCAAATCGTTTTGCCCTTCTTCCCACCTATAAGACCAAGCACTATTTCCCCTTACTCCTTGCGCTGCTTGTTCACCTTGTGCAACAGAATTTGTGGAGTTCAAAGGAAGTAACGCTGCTACCGGCCGGTCAGCGGCCCCTCTTCCGCTACCTGTGTCGTACCACCAAATCTGGACCCCTTCCGGATTAAAGGGAATGGATTTATCTCCTGCAGGCGTGAGTTTAAACCGGAATAATTGAGCATGTGCCGCGCATAGGCCATCATCTACAGGAAATATTTCTCCTCGTCTTTCATACGTACTACAACCAGTCCAATCAATCACTCCGTTCGCGTCGCCTACGCAATTATTACCCACGAGACATGGTCCTCCAGCAACCACGCTACCTAGTTTTACTAAGCTAGACTCTGTAGTTGCGATGGCAGCCCGCGAGGCTTTTTCTGTCTCTTGTGAAGTGAATAGACCCGTAGTCAACACTGTGAACGCGAAAACAGCTGCTACCACCACAAAAGCAATTAAGACGATGGCGGTCTCCAGACCGGTGATGCCTCGTTGATCGTTCGTTATATTCATTTCAATCACTGGTTAAAGATAGATATGGATAAATATCAGCAAATAGGACAATGACCGTGACAATCAATTTCGCTTGTACGTAACTAGTTAGAGTTTTTATTCGACTCTCATTTCGATGTCT
>CEVA01016954.1_pt1 | contig 25204 bp, 23 predicted proteins | sample 361521 | NCBI WGS metagenome assembly CEVA01 (sample SAMEA2622823, study PRJEB7988) | marine metagenome | isolation source: saline water (ENVO:00002010), including
AACCAAGTCGTCATCGTTTCCTGAGCGTAAATAAACCTTTGCTGCCGTAGTATTGGTACGACCAATGCGCACGCTGTCTGCGCCGTCCGTGCCGACCTTCAGGCTGTTTGCACAGCGAATATCCAGCGAGCCGGCGGGGACTTGGATATGTGCGGTGCTGATAGACGAGGGAGAGAAATAAATATCCCCATCCAAATCTAAGCCCTGGTTAAAGTGCCACCTGTTGTCGTCATTTTCCCATGAGATGGTCTTGTCCGTTGACCCCTTCAGGGTAATGCCACCGCCATCAGCAGTGCTGTCAGTGGGGCTGTCGGTTGCACCAAGCTCAATGTTTTTATCATCAACGCTTACAGTTGTGGAGTTTACCGTTGTGGTTGTTCCGCCAACCTGAAGGTCTCCAGACACCGTCAGGTTGCCATCGACTGTCCCTGCCGCAAGATCTTCGGATGCCTCTGCCGCGTCAATACTTGTAAGTCTGCGTGTCATTTGATTCTCCTAAACCTGCACTGCCGTGCCAAATCCCTTGTCATTAACGCCGCCGTCAATTGGCCCGGCGATACACCTAACCTCAACCTTGTTGGCGTCGTTCACTCTTGGGCTGGTGTAAGTCACCTTGACCTGGTTGTGAGATGTCTCAAAGCTTTGGTCAAAGGAGTTTCCAGCACCAACGTTAAATGTCTGCGGGAACGATAGCGTGTCACTGTCGTCAAGCTGGTCTTGAAACTCAAGCTTGATTGTCGCAACGGCGCCCGCTCCAGTTGGCTCTGTAAATGAAATCTCATATACCTCGGGGACAACCCCCTGGGTAAGCGGCTTAAACGTATGAGACTTTCCCGTGTCGCCCTCTCCGTATTCCACTCGCTCTAAAAAGTTTGGCCTTATCATGCTGCCACCTTTGCTGTTCCAAATCCTGTTCCGTTTATTCCGCCGCGTCTTGGCCCGGCGATACACCTAACCTCAACCGTTGCCCACACGTTATAGTCTGAGTCGTCTGCGCTGATGGTGACCTTCACCTCGCTGTGGTTTGTGTCAAACGTTTCGCTAAACAGCTCCCCTCCGGTGGTGTTTGTAAGGGTTAGATTGTGCTTGAATAAAACGCTGTCGCCGTCACCAAACTCCAAGACAACGTTTACTTTGTTAGACACGCCTACGTCTGAGTCGTCGGGCGGGCCGAGAAACACAAGGCGAAACCTGCGAGGAGACACGGCATTCGTCATTGGCTTAAACGTATGGCTCAGTCCTGATGCTGCAAATGTCGCTCGCTCTAAAAAGTTTTCTCTTCGCATGTTTGCGCTCCCGTGCGTCTAATATTCCCTTATTTGGTCAATCCCTTCAACTATTCAGTGGCCGGGCTTGGGGGTAGTACTGTTTTTAGCGGCACCATGGCCTCTTCTTTTTTCCTTTTTTCGTGCTTGGCCAACATCGCTTGCTGTTGCCCCGCCGAGAACTCGTCGCTTGCTTTGTTTATATGGTGGGTAATTTTATTAAGTATATCGTATGCGCTTTCAATGTCAGCCATGTCTTTCCCGCTGGCATCTTCTAAGAAAAACCCAATGGCACCTAAGAAATCAAAGCTGCCTTCGCGCTTATACTCGTCAAACAGAAACCCTTTTCCATAGAACCTGCCGTTTTTGCTAAACAGCTTTTGCAGTTTCTTTATCGATGGAATCGCTTGCTTTACAAACCTTTCCTTGTAGTCGTCCTCTTGCTTTTGCGAAATGTCCCCCATGGAATCAGTCTTTAGCCTGCGGGGCATTCCCATGTCGGTTTTTATTGTTTCTTTTTGACTTTGATATTTCTGGTTAATCCTCTGGGCTATGTCAATGGCCTTCTGCTCGTCGGTAGAATACTCTATCTTTATACCCGCAAGCCTCATGATAACGTCTGACATATCAAGAACTCGCTGCCGGTAGTCTGGCATTTGAAGGTGGGCGGCGCGAACGCCCTCGAAAAAGCGACCGCCGTGTATCCGGTCAAGCTCGCTAAACTTTTTATCACCCTTGCTTTCGTCGGCGCCGTACCGCTCTCTCCAGCCGCCGTCACCAGCGGCCAGGTCGTAGAGGTCAGACGGAGATGGGGTTATTGGCGGAAACATTCTTCTTGCAAGATACTGCTGCACTTTCGCTTTAATGGTCTTCCAAGAATCGTTTTCAAAGTCAAAGATCGCCCTTCCTGAGTTTAGGTCAACGCCAGTGACTGCGCTAATAAACGGGCTGAGAACAGGGTTGGTTCCAAAACCCTGGTCTCTTGCCCACCGAAGCAGGGCCATTCCATCAACGCCCCAGCGACGGGGGTCAAGTAGCCCATCAAAATCCCCAGGGTCCTCGTTGAGCAAGTCAGTCCGCCCGGTGACAATCCCGAACGGGCTAAGAAAGCCAACATCATGAATTGGCAAGCCCTTCGCTTTGCTGTCTAGGCCTACCGGAAGGCCTCTTTCCATCCAGTGTTCAGTCTCACCAAGGCTCTTGCCAAATGAATCGGCAATGCGCCTTGCAACCTGAACCAAGGACGCTGTTGACGCATACGAACCCCTCTGCCACGGAGAAAGGGAGTCAATGCCAGCGCGAATAGACGAGTCGGTAAGCCCTGCTTCTTGCATTGATATGCGAGAAAGTTGCTCGTGCAACGCCATATACATCCGCGCCTTGATTGGGTTGGCGTCTAGCCAGCTTGTCATTAAGGGCAGCGCCCTGGCGCTAAACGCAATAAAGGGCTGACCAGCAACGGCGAACACGCCTCGTGCCCAATCGAGGGACTCGCCGCTTTTCATTACCGGGGCGAACGGCGCACGGAGCACCTGAACAAAGCCGGGAACGCTTTCATAATCAATGAAAAACTTCCGCGCTCTTTTTGCCATTTCAAGGCGCTGCCAAGGCTGCGGAAAAGGACCCGCTTTGCTAAGCTGCTTGTAGTAATAAGCGCCGCGAAACAGGTCATCGCCTACGCCATAAAGCTGACCGGGAATATCCCATCCCCGCGAACGCCCATGGGTCACATCGCCAACCCACTCGAAAAACTCCCACGTTAAATCGTGTGCAGCGTCGGGGTTAAACTTGCCGTCCTTCTTCCACTTAATTCGCTGCATCTTTTCGGAGACTTTCTTTTGCACGCCAAGCTCTACCTTATGCTCAGATGCGTCAAACACTCCGTCTTGCTTTGCAAGCTTCCACTCTGCCGACCGAAGGTGGGGTGGTTTCCTCATGTCGTCTAATATCTTGAAATAGTACGGAAGGTTTGCCGGGTTGAACGGCGACACGCCCGCCATTGGCGCAAACAAAAGGACGTTTGTGAGTATGTTGCGCCCAGCGGTCACCGGAGAGTAGGCGGTCTGGCCTACTTTCCATTTCCTTATGAACTGGTGAAATTTTCCTTGCGCGTCTTCCGCAAACTTCATTGTGTTTGTCATCTCAAGAAAGACATCTTCCTGTAAGTACTTTTTTGACAGACTGCCGTACTTTCTGGGGGCCTTGCTTGTCATTGCTCTAATTAGCTCAGACCTTGTTTTGTATTTGTCAACGTCAATTCGCATCTCTTTGGCCCGCGCATGAAGCGCGTCATCGTCCATTCGATCAAAGACGGACTTCCATGTTTCCCGTGCGCCGGTAAGGAAATCATCCGGCACTTTGATAAACCCCGTTTTGTTGGTGTCTGACACAAGGCTTGAGGCCCCCATTCTGTCTTGGAGCTTTCTCATCTCTACATCAAATAAAAGCTTTGCAACGCCCTCGTGGACGTTTTCTATAAGGCCCTTTTTCATACCAAAACCACCAAGGCCCTGGCCGTTTCTTTGCCTAAGATACATTTGAGCGTTAACCTGGTATACACCGTCTTTCTTTTTGACAAAGCTCTGTGATCCAGGTGTTGTTTGGCCCTCCAGCGATTTGCCAACACTCTCCTCAACGGGTCGCCATGAATCAGCGGCGCGTTTTATGATGTCGTCGGGTATCTTTCTGCCGACCTGAATCATCCTTGCCTCAATTGGGACGCCTATCATTCGCAGCTTGTTGATTAAAAACTCACCGCCATCCAGCGTTTCCATCCTGGCTCTTTTTGGTCCGTCAGCTTGACCGGCCTCTTGCTTTTGCTTCTTGGCCCGCTGCCTCCATGCCTTTGATGTCATCCATTTGGTTACCTTGTAGACAAGGGTTGGGTCTCTGTATAGGTTTGGAAAATAGATTTGTCTTAGGGATGCTGGGTCTGCAAACATACCAAGACTAATGGCCTCGTCTGTCAGGCTTCTGATCATCCCCGCAAGGGGCTTGCCATACCTGTTAACCGCGGCCAACCGAGAGCCGGCAAGAATCCTAAATCTGTAAGTGTCTTCGTCAACCGGACTTCGCGCACTTTCGTCAAGGTCCCTTTGTGCAAGTGCCTTGTCTTCCCTTAGTGCTGACTCATAGTCAGATATACTCCAGTCATCGGAGGCCCTCATGTCATCAACCACTTTTGCCGCAGCCGCATGCAGCCTGGTGCTTGTGTTGTTGATGGTAATCCCCGCCTTTTTTCTTCCCTCTGCGTTTAGTTGCCACTCGACACTTCCATCAGGTCTTTCTACAAGCTCAATGAGGTTTTTTGTCGGGTCGATACTAAAGAGGCCGTCCGCCGAGTCCTCCATCCAGAGGAAGTCAGCAACATATGGGCGCAACCTCTTGGGTATTTGCTGTAGGAAGTTGTCAAGCTCAAGAATCTTTTTTGTCCCCATGCCAGCAGACTCGCGCTGCATTGCAAGCATAAGCTGCGGGATTCTTTTGTCTTTTGGCGCAAGCCACCACCGGGCGTTTGCACCAATGGCTTTACTGCCCCTTGTGTACAGCGCATCAACAAGGCTTAGGGTGCTCAATCCGGTGCCGCTAAGGCCAAAGCCAACGTCACCCAACAACATGCCCGTTGCGTCAATGCCCATCGCTAAGGCGTCAAGCTGGTAGGCCCTTCTTTTCTTTTGGCTTGTCTCTTTTCGTATGTCTTCCAGCTTCTTATTTAAAGAATCCAGCTCCATTTTTTTAATGCCCAGCATCTCTTTCATTGGCGAGATATCGGGTTGACGAAGCACCCCAGATCGAAAAGCGAGGCTATCACCGGAAGCAAGCCCTGGCACACCAGAGGGGCCGGAAGGCCTCTTTTTGCCCAGGCCCTCAACCCCTTTTTCAAGACCCCTAATCTCCTCGGCCACCTTCCCCATCTCAGAGAGGGTTTTGGCCTCGCTTTTCTTTACCTCTGCCTCAAGCCTTCGTGCGGTGGAGTTTAGCTTTGCCTTTGGAATAGCGCGAATGGGAGACAGGTTTAGGGCCATCTCCATTGGGCGTTTGTTTGCCATGCCCCACGGGTCAGTAATTGTTTTGACGGCAGAGTGAACCATGGGGGCGGAAAACTCAACAGCCCCATCCACAAAGCCCTGTGCAATTGTTGCAGTGTCTTTGTCTGAACCCAGGCCATCAACCATTCTAACTGCTGCATCTGCGGCACCTACCGTCATTCCCTGCATTAGCTCCCAGGTCTCTAGCACAAGGCTCTTCTTTGGGTTTTCTTGGTACTGCTTTTCGGCTTCCGTATAGGCCCTCTTGAAGTTTTCGTATATTTTTTCGGCATCCCTTTTCATTAGGGGGGCGCCGTCAGCAAGGTCCTTTGCCGCAGCATAAAGCGCGTTGGCAATAGGGGTGTTGTAGAGCCTCTTGTCGCCCGTGAGGGACATCACCCGGCCAAGGATGTTTGCCAGGGCGCGCGGAGACCTTTCCGCGGTCTCCATCAGCCTTTCAACAAACTTGCCCTTTCTTGGAAGAAGGTCAATCAGCCCATCAAAGGTAAGCCCAATGCCGCCCTGCAAGGCCTCCATTGTGGAGATGGCACCGGGGGCTTTCACCGTTCCAACCTGCTCGGGCCGCGCAAACGTTTCACCCACGCCTATAAGCGAGTGCCCAAGCGGTGCCGATGGCTCCTCTTCCATAACGCCAGGCACCCTCCCGGTTACTGTTGTGGTGCCCGTTTCTCCTCGGAGGCGGGCCTCTTCTTGCTTTCGATACTTTGCCTGCAGTCGCTTTTTTCTCTTCTCCTTGATTATTCTTTCGGGAAGACCCTTATCCTCTTCAAAGAACTTTCCCGTGCGCTCAAACTGCGTTGGGCCAACTGCCGCGCTTCCGTCTTTGAACTCGCCAAGCAAGGCCTGGTAGGCGCCTGGCCGAAGCTTTTGGGTCTCCTTGTCGAAGAACGGGTCGTCCCCGGTTGCTGCCCTCTCAAGCTGGGTTCTGTACATCGGGGCATCAACAGCCCTTGTCAACCCACGCCAGCCCGCGCCCTCTTCTCGCTTTGCCTCAACGTACTGCTGGGTGTAGCCGCCCATCTCCTGGCGCTGCTCCGGGGTAAGTGGCGCTGGCGCTTGCTGCTGAACGCTTGCCTGCTGCGCTCTCTTGTTGGCCTTTTTTCTGTAGTATGAGTTTATGGCCTGGCCGCGCTCTTTGTTGCTGGCAATGGTGCTTCGCGCCCTTCTGGCGATATCTCTAGCCTCTTTGTCGTCAATAACAATGCCGTGAGAAATCGCAATATCTTTTACAGAGCTTTCCAGCGGAGCAATCTTTTTGCCGCTTCCGCCAGTAAGGTCAGGGTATTTCTTTCCCTCTTTGTAAACAAAAGGGCGCTGTCCAAACCAATCAACCAACGGCTCTCTCCCCCTGTGCAACCCAGCCTCTTGATCGGGCCATGTGCTCCCATACTCTTCGCTTCTTTGATGCTGGCCAGTTCTGGCTGTTAATCTTGTGGAACTCCGCTATTGGCTCTGGGGCGCTAGCCGAAACAAACGCAAGGTCTTGAGACATTCTTTGACGAGGGCTTTGTGACGGAAGCCTGGTTTCGCCCGGCCCGGATGGCAGAAGCTGTGTAACGTCAGGCAGGCCCATTGTTCCGGTCTTTTCAAACGTCCCCCAGAACTTTTCAAAGTCTGCACCTTTAAACCCTGCATCTTTCCATTCTTTTTTTGCTTTGTTTTTTTGTCTATCAAAATCCCCTTTGAGTTTCTTTTTGAGAAATTTACCTGCCGGGCCATTTTCGCTGGTCAAGATATTGTAATCTCTCCATACAATAGCCCCTTTCGTGCGGGCAATTGAATTATAATCCTCAGGGCTTTTGTTTTTAAACGGGTTTGTGGCTACTTGGCCTTGTAAGTACTTGGTAACCGCGCTGGGGTCTACCGTTGCCCCTCCCCTGATGCTAACTGTTGTTTCGCCTATTTTTTCCTTTGTTCTGCCAGCCTGCGTTTTTCCCAGTCCTTGTTTTATTTCCCGCATTCTCTGTCTTTTAAAGTTAGCCCATGCGCTCCGGGTGCTTTGCGCGGCCTTGGCGGATTTCTCTCTTTCTTTCTTTCCTGCTCTGTCTATCCACTGGGTACTTAACCATGCGTTAAATGCTTTAACCTCTTTGTTAAACGCGACCTTTTGTTCGGTGGTCTCAAACGGCATTCCGCGGAGCTTTCTAACCCAATTCTTCGCTTTTCTTGATGCTGGGCCATAGTTTTTAAATATGAGGGGCTTTCCTGGGTTTTCTAGCCTGTCCTTAATCTTCCTTAGCTCCTTTGAGCCTGGCCCTCTAATCTCTTTACTAAACTCACGGGTGCCACCAGCCTGCGTGCTGTCCTTTACCCTAAGTGCTATTCGCTCAAAGTTACCTTCTGGCCCTTTTGGCGGCGGGGTGCTCTTCGGCCTGGAGCTACCTGCCTTTTCTATCCTCTTTAGGTAGTCAGCCGGGGTCATTTTAATTCTTTCAAGCGTCCAGAGTCCAGCCATAGGCCCTTGTTTTTGCTGAACCGGAACCCAAACCATCCCGTCTGCCGGGTAGGTTTTGATCTTGTATTCGCCCTTTCCTCTGCGCCCCTTAACCCACTCAAACTCTATCTTGTTTCTGCTACCAGCCGTGCTGATGGCTTTTTGCTTGCTCGTTTCAAAGCGCTGGACGTATTCAACATTTTTCAAGGCAACATCAAGGGCTTTTGTCTGACTCTCAAGCCTCTTTTCTGCCCTTACGACCGCCGCTGCCCTTGAAAGGGGGTCTTGTCTGGCAACCTGAAGGGCGTGGCTTGCAGTCCTTACGGCTCTGCGTGCAACATCAACTTCCTTTTGAGCCTCCCTGATTGATTTCTCAATCTTTTCTCGGGCTGCTTCGGGTATATCGTACTTTACGGTGCGCTGCTCTTCTTCTTGTCTAAGTTCTTTCAGGCGCTTTATCTCCTTTTTGGTCATTGGGATCGGCGGGCGGTCATCATCAGATGCCTCGACTGTCGGTTTCCGGACTCCCCCAGCCTTGTCCTGGGCGCCGTCAGTAAGCTTTGGCAAGTAAACAACCCTTTCCGGCGCAAGCTCTGGTGGCCCCGGCTTAAACTCATGGATAGGGTGATCCATAGGATACCTGTCTTTTTCTCCAAAATCAGTTGGTCCGGTTGGTTTAGTCTCAAGCCGTCTTCTTGGGATGCTTTCCGACTCAACGCCCGTTCGCATCCCGCCCCTGGTTAACAGCGGCTCCTCTCTTCGCGCCTTTTCCGCCGCCTGTGGCCGCTGTGCCGCCAAGGTGTCGGCTGCTTTTTGCTTTGCTTGTTGAGTTGCAAGTGCTTGCCTTAGGTTGCCCTCGGCGGCTAGCTCCTCTTTTGGCTTTATGCCGGTTTTCAGAATCATCTCCGCGAGCTTCTTGTTATAGTCGGCCTCCGCTTTCGCTCGGGCCGCATCAGCCCTTCCGCTGGACTGGTAAGCCGCGGTGCCGATGCCGGCCAGGCCGGAGATGACAGAGTTGAGGAGGTTGAGGCCCATGCCCATCTCTCGCGTACTTCTGTCTTCTTCGTACTGCCGCATCCGGTCTTGGTGCATTTTTTTCTGCAGCGCCTGTTGGCGCATCTGCAGTATATTCTGACCAAACGATTTAAAGGCCATTTCCTACCCCATGTAATGTTGGTTTTGAGCAAGCCAGGCCCAAAGACCATCATAGCTTGTAAAGTTTAATACCTTTTCGGCAAACTCTTCGGAGACGCCGAGCACCCCCGCCATTGCCGCAACGGCCACGGCACCGCCCCAGTCCTTAAAGGAGTCTGAGCCGCTAAGCTGCTTTGCTAGCTGTGCAAACTTTTTAACGAAGGCCTGGTTCTCTTCTCCCTCGTGGCCGCCAAGCGCGGCGATAAAGCTTTCAACGTCCTCCTCGCCTCCATCTCCAATAAGGCCACGCCAGGCCTCCTGGGTTTCTGGGTCTATGCCCTCCAACTGGAACTCGCCTTCGTCAAGCCAGGGGTCGGTCTCCTCCTGCGGGGTGCCCCAGTCAACGGCGCCATCCACGAGCTTTCCTGTCGCGTCTTCGCCCTCCCCTTCCACGCGCAGGCTTTTCGAGATCCACTCCCATGGCGCACCCAGGTCTTGCTGCTTTTTAATCCACGCGATGGCATATTCGTCCATCTTTTCCGCGCCAGTCGAGACCATCCACGCTTCAACCGTGCCCCAGTCATGAACCTCTTTCTCAAGCCCGGCCTTCTTGTCTGCTGCGTCTTGTATTCTCTCGAACATTGCCATCTGCTGCTCTGCTGAAAGCTGGTTTGCGTACATCGATGCGTAGGTTTGAAGCTCTTTTATGTATGCGTCTTGCCTTGCTGCGTCTGCCGCAAGAACGTTGCTGTTGTAGTCTCTGATTGTCTGCATATCAACCATAGAGCCAACAACGGCAGAGCCGCCCGTAAGGTCGGTTCCGCCAGCGCCAGCCTGGAAAGCTGCGTTCATCTTTACATGCGCCGCCTGCGCGGCACCTTCGTCCCACATCGTCTGCTTTTCTTCTTCGGTAAGCTCATCTGCCCCTTCGTCCATTAGGTGCTGAATCTGCTCCCACAGGCCAGACGAGCCTTCGCCAAGTGGTGGCCTATCGCCCTCTGGCGCTGGCATGTGCCAGGCCGGTGAAACCGGCGCGGAAATGCCCTCAAGCATCGCTGGACTTGTAAAGCCCGGCATGACCGGCGTTGATACCACTACAGTCTCGGGCGGCGGTCCTTTTGATGACTGCGGCTGCTGCGGTGCTGCACCTGGGTCTCCCGGCATTGGCATTGAGCCAGCCTTCATCATTCCCCAGTCAATCGCACCTGGCTGCGTTGATTGAGCCGCTGCCGGTAGTTGAGTTTGTCCTGCCTGACCGCCAATCCCCGGAAGGGCTGATGCGCCGGGCGGTGGAAGTTGTGGTGCTGCCGAAAACGGTGCCGTTGCTGGGACTGGAGGCGCCCCGGCTGGTGGTCTTTTTGCTCCCGCCTGCGCTGCCTTTTCTATAAGACCGCCTTGGCCGCCCCTTGGTGGAGCAGACACTGGTTGCCTCATGTTGTTTGGAAGTTTCGATGTGTCGGTCAGGTTCTGGGCTGGTTTGCCCATGAAAGATCCACCGTATCTTGGTTTCTGTGCCATGCTATGACCTCAATAATTGCTTGTTCCAAAGCGTTGCCGTGACGTTCGATGCCGTTGCACCGCTCGCGCTAACCGTTACCACGATTGTAGAGCCGCCCTCGCTAGAGGAAACGCCAAACCCCGTAGAAGAGGCAACAGTCGCCGCTGTGCTTTGTGTAAGCGTGCTCGATAAAACGTTGGTGCCGTCATCTGTAAACTGAAGGGAGACCGTTGCGCCGGAGCCAGACTCAAAAGCAACCTGAGCCTCCGTCCAGACAACCGTAATCCCTGCCGGTATATCAAAGCGACGAACTTCCGAAGCGCCAGATGAAATGCTGTCAAACGAAAAGTTAAATACCTCGTTTGTGTACGGCGTTTGCAGGTTTCCCGTGTCTAGCTTTGTGCTGACCAGGAAGTTTCTTGCGTCATCAAAATTAGCCTGTAGCTCAGAAGCTGAGATACTGCCGCCGCTAACAAAATGATTTGTATAGTTAAACGTTGCCATTTAGCTCCTCACCTCTGTGCCAGCCCATATCGTTACCAACACATTACTACAGGCGTTGTCAGCAGTCTCCGAAATTATAACCTTGACAACTCCTCCAGCCGCCGTGTCGCCAGTGAAGCTTCTAATATTACCCACTGTTCCCGAGCTATTGTGTGTCAGTGGCCCGTCGTTTAGCGCAGTGGAGTGTGAGCCGCTTGTGTTGTCAGCCGTCACATTTACAGTCACCGTCCCAGAGCCAGACTCAAAAGCAACTTGAACTTCTTTCCACTTTAAAGAAACTCCGGCAGGGGCTTTTAGCCAATATGTCTTTGCTTGGTTTTGAATTGACTCAATTGAAAACACAAGCTTTACCGCGCCCACCTGCGCTGATGACTTTAAATTGTCCTCATCCAGTTTTGTTGTCAGCAAGAAGTCTCGCAAGTCTTTGAAGTTTGCGTTTATCTCGCTTGCTTCAACAACATCTCCCGAGCTAAATGAATTGCTATAACTAAACGTCGCCACCCTTAGCCTCCGATTGAACCGCCGGAAGAGCCGGATGATATTCTGTTAACAAAACCATGGAGAGAAACCTTGTTTGCGCTAGACGCAAAGGCCTTTACCACAAGGGATTCGTCCAGCGGAAACCCTGGAATAACCGTAGAAAGGCCGCGCTGCGGGGCGATTGTCTTGTAGATGTAGTCGTCTGGATCGTCCGTCCCGCCAAGAAGGACTGTCACGGTGACATTTGACGAGCCGTCGTTGTTGGTTGCGTACAGCCAAACCTCGTCTTTTGCGTCCGAGGGAACAGTATGAACAGTCACAGCGGAACCCGCTGCGGTCGCAGACACCTTCAATCCCGTGCCATTCCCTGTTCCTGTCAAAAACTCTTTTGTGTACACTGAGGACATTATCTAAACACCTCTCTTGAAATCACATCGGTCTCAAGCGTAACAGTTTCCGCTGCGGCGCTTCCTGAGTTTCCGCTTTCTACGTGACCGTCTGTTTCCGTGTACCGAATGTTTCCGTTAAATGTTTGGTTTCCGTTCAGGACCCACCTTTCACAACCAGAGTCCAGAAAGATGTCTGCCGCCAGGCTGGCCTGCTCAATTACATTTCCGCTTGCTATCCCGTCGGTTGCGCCGCCCGTTATCTTAATGGCAAAGTCTGTCGCCCTGCATGAAATGACATAGTTGTCAAGCAGCCGCTGGCCGCTGCCGCCTGCAACCTCAATTGCCCGGTAACAGTCATCAAAGACGCACTGACTTACGCTTGACCTGCCGCCGGTTACCTTGATGGCGGCGCCTGTATCTTCTTTAGAATCCTCAAACCGGATGCCGCTAAGGCTAACCTCCCTTCCTGATAGGGTGAGCATTGGCTTGCTGTTGTCTACGTGCCTCTCAAAAACAGTCGCGCCGGGGATTCCCCACAGGTAGACCCTGGGCCTGCTGATTGTAAAGTTATCTCTAAACGTCCAGGTTCCCTCAGAGAAAAAAACGTTTATGTCTCCGCTGTCTGACTTTGTTCCGCACTGGGCAATTACATCTCGCATTGACATGTCTGGCGTTGCAAGAAAGCCCCTGTCAGATATCTTTCGAGATAGCGCGTCAAGCGCCTGGGTAATAAACCGAATCCGTGGATCAACCCCTGGCCGAGAAAATGGGGTCGGGTTTCTGTTTGGTCGAACCTTCACTCTGTGCCCAGCCTTTTGACCTCTGCGCTAAACTTTTTCATGTGAACAAGCGGTGGCCTGTCCTGCGTTTTAGCGTCATCAATAATGCCAACTCGCCAGGCTGGAGAGCGAACTCGTGCATTTAGCTTAGACAGAAACCAGTCTGCTTCAGTGAAAAAGCTATCTGAGTCATTGAACTTTGCATCGCCAAAGAAAAACTCTGCCAGTGACTCGTTTGGGTGCAGGTCAAGGCTTTGGCTTTTCTCTTCCCTTGCGGTTTGCTGCATGTCGTAGTGCGCCTCCTGGCCAGAGATAAAGCACTTCGGTGGGTTAGTAGATGGTTTTTTCCCCGTCGATAAGATGTGAAACCTGACATCTTTTAGTCTGTCGTTGTTTGCCCCTTCGTCCCCAAGCGGGTTCGACACCCAAACAAGAGGTATTCCTGCGCCGTCGTTTGAATAAGTAGACGAAGCCTCGTCCCTGTACCAACCGTACTGCTGAAGCTCTCCCCTTGCCTGGGTGGTGTACACTCGCTCGCTTCCCTTTCCTCTTACAGAAACGCCATCAAACATGCAGCTCAGCCTTGAGCCTCCTGAGCCAGACCGCTCGCTCATGTAGTGAAAGCTCCAGGCGTTGTTTGCGTAATCAAACACAAGCGTTACCGGGAAGGTAAACGGGTCTTTTGATTTGACCGGGACAGACCACCAGATTTGATTTAGCTCTTTGTAATGAACGACATTGCTGTGCTGAAGATGCTCATGTGAAACGGTCCATGGCCAGTGCATCTCCTCGTAAAGGGTGCTGTTTACTGCCTCTGGCACCCATCCGGCGTCATGCCTTCCAGACCAAAGCGCATCTACCGGCGTTGAAATCTTCACTGCCTGCGGCGCGCTAAGGCCCCCAAAGGCATAGATGCCATCGTGGCCCATAAAATAAAGGATGCCGTTTGCTTCAACTATTGAGTTGTGTGCAACGCAGCCTGCGCCAGAGGCAATCTTTACAATGGTAAACGTTTGAATCCCAAACGGCCCCACAAGGGCGTGTATGGCGTTTGCAGAAAAGATGATCAGGTTTTCCTGATAAGACCTGAGTCCCGTTATCTTGTCTGACATGCTAACGGCGCCGGTTGCCCACGCTTGAATTCCAACGGGGTCGTTTAGGTCTGTAAACAAAAAGAACTGTGGCCCAAGCACAATCGCCTGGTTGTCCCCGGTTAGCGACTTGATGGCGTCTTGGTCTGACTCTGCGGTCTCGGAAAGCCAGAACTGAGCCTCGTCCTCAAACCCTGCGTATATAATGCTTCCGTTGTGCTCTGTTGCAATATAGCCCTTTGGCCCGGTCACAAGGTAAGAGCTAATGTTGTCGTACTGCCTCTTTGCGTCACCGGATGTCGCATCGTTAAACACAAGCTTGTCGGTGTCAGCAAGTCGAACAACAGCATTGTTTTTCCATGGCTCGTACAGGTATGTGTTGTGCTTGGTTGTAATTAGCGTAACCAGGTGGTCTTTCAGGGCCTTGTCTTTGATAATGTGATCAACAAAAGAACAAAGCACAATCTCTTGCTCAGGCTCTCCAAACAGCTGGGTCAGGTTCTGTGTTGACCCAACGGCATTACCCCATTCATCAAACGCCTTGAACAACACATCGTTGTTGCTTTGGGAGTTGCTTCCAACTGCAATGACGTAGCTTTTGTCTGTTGAGGCCTTTGACTGGTGTACCCGCGCCAACCTCATTTCTGTCGCACTAACGCCCTTGAATCCACGCCTTGCCTGAAGGATACCGCGAGACAAATCAGCGTTCACCAAAACCTGGGCGTTGTTTTCTTTCTGTGCTCCAGCGCGCCACTCGACACCGCCAAGAGGGGCTGGAAAATCTACCACGCGGTTAGCCATTTATCGACTCCGCGTAACTGTGATGTGCTTTGGTCCGTCTACCCTGCGCCTTGAGGCCATTGCGGCAATGTCTTGCTTCCATTGTGTCCATGCCCTGATGACTTCCGGGTTTTCGCCCTCTTGCTTCATATTCATGAGGTAGGCAAGGCATGACGCCACTGCATCGTGATATGGGTCTGCAAACCCACCAAGAACTACGTCTGAGGCGCCCATGTTGGCAAGCTGTGGAACAAAATGAATGTGAAGATTGAGGGCCTGCCCCGGCACCCGTGCAATAAAAAGCGTCCGCCCTTGAAGCTCCCACGAATAGGAACTAACAAGCGACGTGCTTCGCCAATGGCTCCGGTACTTCATTGGCCTTTCAATGAACCGCATTGGCGTTAAAAGACTGGGGAGATTGCTTGAGCCGATAGCGCCTGCTGATGGCGTGTGCTCAATGTCAATCATTAGCGCAGGCTCGTCACCTAAGATTGTCGCAATGTCTTCTGACACCTTCCCGGAGGCCCACGTGTACTGAGTTGTGCTTAGAAAAAAGCCAGGGTTTACTTTAAGAATTTCCCTATGGACCATTCGATTGGCCCGGTTGGCGTAATCCTCAAGCGCCGTTGCGCTCCAAAAAGTATCTCCGTCTTCGTCCAGGTCAGCCTTCGCGTACCGAATTATATCGGTGCGGGTCAAAGCCATTACGCCCTCCCGGCGTGACCAATGTAGCTATAGCTGTCTCTTCCTGGGCCAACAGACGAAACCGCTCCAACGTTGGCATTTGCCATCTTCTGGAACGCGCCTGTACCCCAGACCTCTTTGGCAAGCTCGCGTCGTTCTCTTTTTCTGGACTCCTGCGCCCAGACCGCTTTCTGGTCATTATATGCCCATTGCTTGTCGAGTTCTTTTGCTCTGCGCCACCGGTCACACTTCATGATAAATTCAGGAAGGTCGGGGTGGGTAATCGACAATCCGCGACCACCAACCCCTTCTTCCCATGTTTTCCAAATAACAGGCACGTTTACCTCTGACGCAAGCTCTTTGCGCCCATACTGCTGAACGATGAACCGTTTGCACAACCTGGCCAAGACCCACTTTTTGATCTTGTTATCAAACCCCACATACAGCTTATCGTCCCCAACAACTTGCTGAAGCCGTCGCGTGTGCGGGTTTTTCCAGTGGATACGCTGCGCTCTGTCGTATCGCTCTTTTGAGATAAAACGTGCGCCACTCATGCTATGCGTCCGTTGGGTTGTCAGCCATCTTGTTCTGGGCGCCGCCAGTAAGCTTTGGCAAGTAAGCAACCTCAAGGCCAACAAGCTGCGTTACAACGGCGGTGCCGTTTGCAGAGTTTACGTCAATACACACAACGTCGTTTGTACTCAAAAGAGTGCCGCCGTTCATTGTTCCCCACGCAGTTGCATCCAGCGCGTCAGAGCCGGTGCTTGTGTCGCTGGGAATTGCTGTGTCCAGCGTACCATCGGACTCCGCTCCTGAGATTGCCGCACCAAACGCCGACTGCTTGAACAAGACGGCATAGTTAACCGTGCTAGGGCCAAGCTCATGAACATAAAGAACACGAAAAAACATATCGTTTGCCGTGTCCCAATGACTTGGGATTGGCATAACGAGGCGCGCAATATCGTCGTTGTTGTTCATTTCTAGCGCTGAATACCCGTTATCTCCACCGGCCTCAAGAAGGTTTCCGGCCATCGATTGAGAGGCAGCGGTGCCAATAAACGAGTTGAAAGATGTTACAGGAAAGAACTCTGTCTTGTACTTATATTCAATATTTCTATCTTTAATCATGGTTTACCACTCCACAGTTTACCCCTCATAGGGAGGATACTAAGTAAAAGTGCCCCGAGGTCATTTCAACCCCGAGGCACCAAGAAAGTTATGCAGGTGTTACCAGCGTAGACTCGTTCACAGAGATGTCTTTCAACACGCCGTGAGCGTTACGCTTAGTTACAATCTGCTCAAGCATGGCACCAAAAGCTGCCTCGAAGTTGGCCTTATTGCTGATGCGACTAAGCACAGCGCCGTCCTCGTCCAACCAGTCAAACCGGTCTAAGTATGCCATCTTGATGAACTCAAGGTTCAGGAAGTAGGCCCGGTTAGGCAGGCAAAGGTGGTCGCTCATGATAACAACGTCTTGCGTTCCAGAGTTCCAGACCAAGAGGTTTCGCTGGAAACCGCCCTTGTATGTCTGTGGCTCGTAACGAACGTCGCCTTCCATCAGCTTCTTGACTTCACGCGCAAAGCTGTTGTGACCAATCACAAAGTTTGGTCGCTGTCCGCCTCGCTCATAAACGCTGTCAAACATTGCGTCCATGCGCTCATGGCTCAAGGAGCGATTGACATCGTTGTTGTCATCAACGTGAGCCTTCCAGGCGGAACCCGTGGCCCCTACGTCAATCCCAAACAAGTCGTCATCGTCGTTCTCAATGAGGTGGTCAAGTCCAAACAGCTCGTGCTTGAATGACGTAAAGTTTGCATCACCAATTGTAACCAAGTCGCCAGTCGCGGTGGTGATTGAGCTTTCCAGCGTAATCTGGGTGCGCGAGTCAACGCTCTTGATTACAGCAGCATCGGCATCTTCATCGGACGCTAATGCAGGGATATGATCCGCAGTACCAATGCGAAGCTTCATGCCGCTATGGAGCTGGTGCGTTGTATCAACCGTTTGGGTTGCGTTAGCAACGCCCGTTGTGATCTTTGTCAAAATGCCCGTATTGGGTGCTGCCGAGCTTCCGCCGGGAACGGCGTTATTGCCCAAAAGCTGTCGGTTGAGTTGCTTTTTCAGCTCAGATTCAAGTGCGTCCATCTCTGAATCAAGCGCATCAACAAACGCCATTTTGTTTGTTCGGCTTGACGCCATTACCTTCCGGGTCAATTCAATACGACCGTAAATCTCTTTAGATGTCGCAGTTGCCTTGCTCCGGCTTTGCGTTCCAGCGGTGGGCAGGGTTGCGTCTTCAGCAATCGCACCAACACCACCAGACCACTTGGTATGGACAGGCCAAACGAGACCTTTACCGCCAAGCTCTACCTCGGCACCCGCTTCTGATAGGGCATCAAAGTATGCAATGTCTTTGTTTAAGGAGCCGATAAGCCCCGGACCATAGAACTCTTTTAGTGCGGCAGAAAAGTCACCAGTGCTGCCGGAACCGTTAGTTGTTGTAGGCATTTAATCCTCCAATTATGGCCGAGGCTTACCCCGGCAGTTATTGTTGTTGGTTTCGGAAGAACGCTCGCGCAAGCTCTCGGGCATCTTTCATGTCCTGTGGCTTTTTCTCTGCGGCCAGCGAAGCAGGAGTCGAACGTATCAGCTTCTTTGCCTTTGAAACCTCACCTCGTTTTTTATAAAGCATATCTGCTTTACGAAGTGCTGTTTCGTGTGAACGCTTTGCCGCCGCCTTGAAATCAAACGAGTCGGTCGGGTTCTTTAAAAAAGCGTCCATTATCTCAGCAGGCGATGCCAGCGGGTTTTCCTTACAAACAAGATCAACTTTTCTGTTGAACTCTTTTTTGTAAGCCGACTGCCGGTCTTGCTCCTGAGTTTCCCGAAGCTGCTTTAGTTCTGCCTCTTGAGCCATAATCCTCTTTTCAAGCGGATCAACATACTCTTCTTCACTGCTCGCTGGCTCGCCCATTTGATCAATCTTATTCAACTTAGGAACAGCCTCTTGGTGTACCCAGCTCAACAATTGCTCGTGATTAGACCGAAGCTCATCGAACGCCTTCCTGTCCGAATTCCTTTCATCAATAACTTCTTTGAATCGAGAATACGGAACATACTTATCTCCAGTTTCCCCGCCCGAGGTATCGCCCTCAGTGGCCGTTGCGTTGTCACCAGAATCTACGGATGGCGAGTCCGCTTGGGTGTCAAGACCCATTTCGCCCATTGCAGCATCATCTGTCGATGTTGTCATACTACCCTCCAGTCCTTATCGCGGACTAAACGATTTGAAGGTTGTCCGTAGCATAAACTAAACTAATTCAATGCCGCAAGCGGCAAAAAAAACCCCAGCGCAACAACAGGGGAGCGTCACGCCGGGGACAAACAATGAAGCAACCAAAGACTGGTCGCAACAAACAAACAAATAGAATGTACTAAAAAACTACTCTCCGTACAACCCGCCAAGCTCTGCCGAAGCAACGCCAGGCCCATGTACACCAGCATTCATTTCAGGAAGATTGCCCCCTGGCATGCCGCCACCGCCAGCGCCAAGCTGCTGAAGCAGCGCCTGCATGTCACCCATTCCCATTTCTGGCGAACCTTCTTGGGGTGCCGCCTGCTCTGGGGACGGGGTGGGGCCAAATACTTGTTCTGGGGCAACCGCATCTGGGGACCACTGCTGCTGCTGTTGTTGTTGCTGCTGCTGTGACGGCGGCTCTCCTTCGCTTGGCGGAAGTTCCCACCACGGAATGCCCTGCTGAAGCTGGCTTTGATAGTAATAATGCCAAGCAAAGTTTCGCTTTATCTCGGCCTTGACCCCTTCGTCCATCAGTCGGTACGTCACCGAGGTCATCATATCGTGGAATTCGTCAATAATGGTTACATGGTCTTCCCATGGCTCTGGGTTGACTTTTCCGCCACCACCAATCAGGCGCAGCATCTCTCTTGCGTAGATTCGGTCTTTACTGTTGTCGCCAAACAACTCGTCAAGCTCACCCCATTCCATCATCTTTCGCACTTTCATTTGAGACTCTGGGCTTGATGGGTCTCCAAAAACGCCCTGGGTGAAGGCCATCATGACCTGCTCTCTTCGGTAAGACGGCTGCTTTGGCAGCAAGCTGTTGGGCCGAATAACCACATCGGTTGACTGGATGTCCGTTGCATAGAACGTAAAAATCTCAGGGGCCGCTTCGGCGCCAAGTGTTTTCACGGTAACGGGCACGGGCATGTAGTTGCGCCAGTACTTGAGTAACCGAGAGCAAACATCTTCAAGTGCGGACTCTAGCTCTCTAATGGTTGGCCCAAGAACCGTTGCCTGGGCGTCAGCCATCATTCCAATAGCTCGACCGCTGATGCCTGCGGGTATTTGCCCTTGCTGCATTTCACTAACGCCTGAAATGTTTCTCATGTGTGAGAGCATTTCGTCTTGAAGCCTTCCAACGTCGGATGGCATTGGCGGTGGTGCTATTGGCCTTGGTGGTGGGTATTGAGCGTCATATTCGATAATTTCGCCCGGTTGATCAGTAATCATGTCACCAGAGATAGAGCCTTTTACCACCAGCCACTTTTGGTTGAGCATCTGATTGGCGTTCTCGATGCGCTGGCTAACCCTCTTATTAATCTCTTCCTGGGGGGCAATAAGGTCTTGAATTGCACCGTCCCCATCGACCCTGCCGTGCACCGGCATGTGGCGTGCCGCAACAAACGGTAGCTCGCCAAGCGGTAGCTCCTTGTCGTATTCCAGCACAAGGCCACCGGCAACCACGGCGTAAAGACCCTTCGGATATCGAGGCGATGGCTTCTCAAAGTACTCAACCACTCGAACCCTGTCTGTAAGCACTGTGTTTCTGTCATAACGCTCATGCGTTGCACTCCTTAGGACGCGAAGCGAAAGCAAGTCAGAGTCAAACGAGGAGTTGGGATTAACATGTGCGCCCTTCTTCCACCGCTTTCTTACTTCGTCAATGTGCATCGCGCTGACGTGATAGGCCCACCGAGACTCGTCCAGAGACGCTGCGCCCGGGTCCCAGCCCACCTCAAAAACCGACAACACATCAACAACCGGGGCGCCCGTTCGGCCTTTCTGGGTTTGCGGCTCAATGCCGTGCGGTACGTTATACCGCTCAAACTCTTCGACAATCTTCTGCTCTTCTTCTGAAAGCGGCAGGTCAATTTCGTAATCGTCCCCGGCTTCTGGGTCCCAGTAGACCTTGAATATCCCCAGCCCTGTTTGGTACATCAATCGGGAGAATTCTTGGATTTTGAGCTGCATCTTTAGTTGACGCCACAGGTGATTGCTAATCAGCTTTTCACACGCCCGTGCCTTGTCTCTATCGTCAGAGTCTCCGGTTGCAGGCATAACGATTACCGTGGGTCGATTCTCTGTAGTCTTACCTACCAACTGCTGAATCACCGGACGGATATAATTTAGCACCAAGTGAACCTGCCAGTCTTCGCGAGCAATCTCTTCAACCCGGCCAGACACGTTGTTCCACTTTATCCACTGCTTGCCCATATACATTGCAAGCGCAAGCCAGGCGTCAGACACACGGCTTTTCTTGCACGTTTCGGCAGCGTCATATTGCAAATCAACGTAAGACTGAATCTCCACCTCTTCTGTTGTGGGGACATATTGCTTTGTCTTTTTTTTCAGGTCTTTTTCTGCGTACTGTTGCCGAATGGGCGATTGGCCGTGCATCAGCTTTCTCCTCTTTTAGTCAACGCAGCCAACAGCCTTGGCGAGATGACAGACGACCGCTTGAGTCGATTTATTGCAACGTCAGGACGAAAGCTCCCTGGGGGGGCCGGGGGCTTCGCCGTCGAAACCACCCCGTACTGCTGTTGTGTTGCAGATAGGTTTCTCAGGAATTCGGGGTCAAATGCAAGGTCTAATAGCCCTTGCGGCCTTCTTTCAACCCGCTCTTCGTCAGACGGCAGAAAGTCATAAGCCACAATTACACTCCCATGCGAACAGACCTAAGCGCAGCAACAGGGTCTGGGGCCTGGCCAAGCGTAGAAAGGCCTGGAACCGGGCCGGGTGCCTTTTGTGGCGCTGGCGGAAGTTGCGGCATTGACATTAGCTGCGGCGGTGGCGGAAGTTGCGGTGGCCCAGATATTGATTGCTGAAACCCGCCGGTTGCTGGTCGCCTTTGAGGTTCAAGTGGCGGTGGTGGAGCTACCGGGTCGGGTTGCGTGGCTGCGCCAATTGCTGACTGTGTAATACCAGCCACGCCTGAAATGATTGCGGCAATTGTTACTGGATCCATTTTTACCTTCTCCTTAGTGCGCGCTCAAAGTCGCCCCTGTGACCAGAGGAATCAAACGCCGCCCACTTCTGCTCAAGCGCCTTCGCTTGCTTTTCTTTTTGTGCAAGTAGCTTATCTAGTCTCTCTTGCACTCGCATAAGATAACCCAACACCCAACCAAATAGAAAGATAAGACAACATATCGCAACCCAAACAGCAATCATGCAAACGACCCTAGCCTTGGGTGAGGGGAAGATTTCTTTTTGCCTCGTCGCTCTGCGCGCCACCTTTGAAGGTCTGAATCGTATTCCTCCTCTTGCTTTTCATAAAACAGTGGCTCTGGCGGTGTTCTAATGGCGTCAGCATAGAGGCATAAGCATGTTGCAATGATTGCATCTGAGTGCCGCCCGCCCATGTGATCAGCCCGGCCCCGCTGGTTGTAAACAAATGTACGCATCTCTGTTATTAGCTCTTTACTCCAGACTGTAATTGAGTTTTCACGAACAGCTTGTGCCAGGGTGTCAATAATCATCTGCCTTGTAGACCGTGTAGTCATAAAGCCAAATGCCTCACTCCATGGTGTTTGCGTAGAAAGCTCTCTGTTTGGATGCCTTCTGTGCATTGGGTAGTTCAGCTCTAGTATTCTTTTGACGCAGGCATAGCCGTGGTTGTTTATCTCTGGAATCAGGTAAGCCGAGTTGTACCACTTTGCGGCCAACACGGCCTGGTCCGCTGTTTCGTCTGGCGGCATCTTTGCGTACATCTGAGCCACAATCTCCCTGGTGTGTCTGTCAAACACAATAATTGGAGAGTAGTCCCCGTCTTTTACGCCAGACGCGCAATCAACGCCGACAATATATTCATGGTGGTCTCTTGGTGGAACATAAACAGTCCAGTCCGCCCCCACGGGGTTTAGCGCAATATTGTTACCTTTCATATAAAGGTGAGACCCCATCAGCGCAGTCTCTGGCAGGTCTTGCCTGTCCCACTTCCCAATAATGTCTTGCTCAAACACCGGGCGACCGCCAGCAACAAACGCATCTTGCCAAGACAACGGGAACTCCTGGTCAAACCGCCGAAGGTCCCCGCTCATCTCCCTGACTTTGGCAATTGCCCATTGCACCTCGCCAACCAGCAAGTCGTATTCTATTGCTCTTTCAAACCAGATTTGGCTGTAGCCAAACCCATCTGCAATCTTTTTTGCCGCTGCCGCGTTGCCCTTTTTATAGTGGAGTTTCATTAGGGCGTCTTTTTCTTGGTCTTCTTTAGACACAGAAAGGCAATACTTTGGAACACCTTTCCATGAGAAAAAGAAGCTCTTCCATAGGCCGGGCGGTCCAGTATGTGCGTCAATAAACCGAGAATACATCGAACCAGCGGCCATACCGGCAGTTGATTCACACCCAAGATATGTGCCTGCAACCAAGTTCACTGGAGAAAAATACCCCTGAAGAACCTTCTCCGCTTCTGACTGAACACGCAAGATATCCCAAGAACTAAGCTCTGTTGCGTGAACCGCTGTTGGCGTTGCGCCACGGCCACCCTCTTCACCACCCTGTGTTGTCAGCTCAAGCCATGAACCGTTTTCCCAGTACAGATTAAGCCGAACCTTTTTTGCTTCACACCTGGGGGCTATTACCGAAGGAAGGTTGCTGTTCATCAAGTGGGGCATTTCAGAAATCTTACGGGTATCTTCTTGGCGGTGACCCACCACCTGGCAGCGAATAAGGTCTCTAAACACGCACAGGTGGAACCAAATAGCCATTGCAAGGGTTGTCATTCCGAGCTGGCGGGCCTTTAGAATAATAAACCGCACAGGTTTACCCGCTCTTTCTTGCTCTTCCATCCAACTGACAACCATTTCCTGCTCTCTGTTGAGGATGAACGGGCGCATTCGGTAGGCTCCGTCTGCCGTTTGCACACGAATACGCAGGCATTTCTTAAAGAAAAACCGTCTATCGTTCCTGCATCTGTTCCAGAACTCGGCCTTTGTCACTGGGCTTGCACCAGGGGGGCCTGTTGCTTCGCTTGAATGATTCGCCGTTTGCTCGCAAGCTCTGCCGTTTCGCAGGTAGCGTTCCAGCATTGGTTCATCTTTTCTAGCCGAAGTCCTTTGAGTTTATTGATGTCGCTTCTTTTTGAATAGAAGGCCTCATTGACTGCAGTTGTTACGTTTAGGCCAATCTTTTTTGTTAGCGAGCTAAGTCGTTTATGGACGTGATTGCTCATATGAACAATTTTTTGGCCTTGGTTTGGCAGGAACCTTTCTTGTGGTTCTTCCCATTCACCTCTTACTCTCGTCTGAAGTGCAGATGCGGCCAGCTCTCCGAGGAGATCGACTATTACCCGAATAGGAATACCCGTTCTTTCCTTCAGTAACTGCAGGTCATGGTAAAGAGTTTCGTCTACTTTGAAAGTCGCTGTCGTTGATTCGTTTCCCATCTTTTTATCCTATGCTACAACCTGGCAATGTTACAGTGCCCATATGAGCAGTTCAACCACAAAGGGAAAACGCCATGAGTAAATATCAAAGAACAAAGGGACATAATTGGGAACGAGAAGTGGCCCGAAGGCTACGAGAGGTAATGCCGGGATGCGAAGCCAAACGAGGCTTACAAACTCAAGGCGGCGCCGAGGATGTGCCCGATGTCCAGGCGGGACCACTTCATATTGAGTGTAAGGTGGGCGCAAGGCCACCGGTAAGACGAGCATTGAACACTGCCGTTAGCACTTGCCCGAAGGGTCGCATTCCGCTGGCCGTTATCAAAGAGGACAGGAAACAGCCTTACGTTGTAATGATGCTGGATGACTTTGAAGACTTTCTAAAAGAGTGGTGGGAGCGAGCGAACTAGCCAGTTACTTCCGCAACAATAAACAGCCCCACCCAAGAAATAACGACCAGTAAGAATAAATCAATCACCTATCTTAATATTCGCCAACGATTGGCGCTCCCTGGCCAGCAACTCACGCTGCGCCTCTTTGACCTCGTTTTGTAGCCGAGCCTCGTTCTCACGGCAGTCACTTCGGATGTCGGCAATCACCACATCATACCGTGCGCGCATTTCTTCTACCCGCTTATCAAAATCTTCACCAATTGCATTGACCTGCTCCTGGAACCTCTCCACAAGACTATCTAATCTCTTTTGCATCTGAATAAACTGATATACTAAAAAGCCAGAGAACAAACCAAGGGCACCAAAGTCTACAAGCTGACTGATGAGCTGGTCTGTCATAGCGACAGTATAAGGAATCGAAAATAATCACCAAATCATTATTTTTCTTCAACAGCTTATCCACAGTTTTCCCCCAGAGGGGTCAAAAAAAACCCGCTGTTCAAGACTGCAAAATCGTGCTAGAATCTAATAAAGAGTTCGCTAACGCTCACCTGCTAACAACTTATAGTATTTCACGGGTCGAATAGACCCGCGCTAAAAGCCCACATCATTAAACAACAAAGTCCAATCCTAGCTTGGGTCCCTTTCGGACACCATGCCGCATAAGTCAGGCTTAATAAGGGTAGGTCATTAATTACCCATAAACCCTAATTGAATGTACTAATCCGGTGGCCCGGCCCTGGGACTCCTGGGGGGTCAAATCTGAAATTCCCGATAGCCAGTGTGAAGTACCCAGAGGATGGACGGACGGACTCGGAGGCCAAATCGGGTACATGGGGGTGGGGGTCGAGGAAAGGGCAATGATTTCGGGCACTTACGCCGAATCGATCTGACGGGAGATACGGTCTACTGTGGACCTGCTCACGCCAACGGTCCTGGCAATCTCCGCCTTGTTGGGACGGGGGCCACGTAATGCCACCTCAATCCGGCGACGTGTGAGAGTGTCGAGGCGATGCCGCTTGTGTGACAAAGGTAAA
>CEVA01038575.1_pt1 | contig 25168 bp, 15 predicted proteins | sample 361521 | NCBI WGS metagenome assembly CEVA01 (sample SAMEA2622823, study PRJEB7988) | marine metagenome | isolation source: saline water (ENVO:00002010), including
ATTACCCGCACCAAAGCCGTGGGGTGCTACATACCCAACTTATAAAAAATTTATTGAAAGAAATCATATGAAATCAGTGCTATACCTAATCACTGTCATCTGCTTAAGCATTGGCCTGTTTGCCAGCAGTATCCAAGCTAGCGATACAGAAGTCAATTTTAGTGAGCACATCGCTCCCATCGTTTTCAACAACTGCACTTCTTGCCACAGGCCCAATGAAGCAGCGCCCTTTTCTCTGATAAACTACCGGGACATTCAGAAACGCGGCGAGTTGATTATGACCGTGATTGAAGATCGCTATATGCCTCCCTGGCACGCCTACTCCAAGAATTATGTATTTCAGGATCACCGCGGACTCAGTCAATCAGAAATAGGCCTAATGGCCAAATGGATGGATAACGGAATGGCCGAAGGCGATCCATCAAAAATGCCAGAAATGCCAAAATTCACCGAGGGATGGCAGCTGGGAGAACCGGACCTTGTGGTCAGTATGAAGGAAGGCTTCACGCTTTACGCCGAAGGTGCTGACATTTACCGCAACTTTGTTATTCCCTTGAATCTGGACGAAGACAAATGGATCAAAGCTATCGAATTCCGGCCTGGAAAACGGACCGTGGTTCACCATTCATTGTTTTATTTTGATACCAGCGGGGATGCCCGCAGAAGAGATGAAGCCGATCCTATAACGGGCTACAAAACCATGGGTGGCACCAATCAAGGGACTGGCAGTTTGGGCGGCTGGGCTGTAGGAGGTATTCCGAAGTTGCTTCCAGAAGGCCTGGCTTTCCGGCTTCCAAAAGAGTCCGACTTTATCCTGTCCACCCACTTTCATCCCTCAGGCAAAGAAGAAACCGAAGTATCAACCGTTGGTTTCTATTTCTCGGACGAAACGCCAACCCAACGCTTCACTCGTCTTCAGCTTCCTCCGGCTTTTGGTGCTTTGGCCGGTGTCAATATTCCGCCAGGAGACCCCAATTATACAAAAAAGGACTTGTTTGAACTTCCCGTGGACGTGAAGGCCTTTGCCGTAAACGCCCACGCCCATTATCTGGGGAAAAGCATGAAAATGACCGCGACCCTACCAGATGGTGAAGTCACTGAATTGCTCACTATAAGCGATTGGGATTTCTCATGGCAGGAACAGTACCGCTATGAAGACTACGTCTTTCTACCGGCGGGAACCCGCATAGACGCCACAGTGGTTTGGGATAATTCGGAAGACAACATCCACAATCCGAACAATCCCCCCATCCGTGTTCACTGGGGAAGAGAGTCTGGCGACGAAATGGGCAGTGTGACCCTTTCCATAGTACCGGCGAATCCAGACGAATTTGATCAATTACGGACAGCCATCCGAACCCACACCTACGTCGGCCAAACAAGGGCAAAAATTCAACGTACCCGAAACAACGCCAATAGAACGGGCAATCTCGGCGAAGGCCAGATCCAACAATTGATCAAGAAATTCGATAAGGACGGCGACGGAAAACTCAGCCGGGAAGAACGGAAAGCCGCCCGAACGGCTTTTGGCAGGTAAGATGGTTTTCAGATGTGGAGTATATTGATCCTAAGATCGAAGTTGTAGACCAAGAAAGCTCTATTCTGAGCTCAGGATGGAAAAGGAACAATGCCTCGGGAATAATACACCGTGAACTTTTGATGATTCAGGAGGGCGAAACAACGAAATTGAGAGAAGGCCACTTTGAAGCCACAGGATAAGATGTCTCTTGACACCTACAGGTTCGAAGCTGGAAGCGCGAAGGCCACATAGACATCTCCGGAAAGCGTGCGATTTTTTCCCCCACCTCCAGCGGCGATTACAATGTACTGCCTTCCGTTTATTTCGTAGGTAGATGGATTGGAGTAAGCAGCGAAAGGTAACTTGGATTCCCAAAGTATATCCCCGGTCTCCTTGTCGAGTGCTCGAAACTTTGCATCGGCAGATCCGCCCATAAAAACCACTCCTCCCGCGGTAACGGTCGGCCCTCCAAACAGTGGCGTACCTGTGGGAGGAATGCCCTGTTGCGTCAACTCTTCCAATTCTCCAATGGCTGTTTGCCAGAGAATTTCACCTCGGTTTATATCGATAGCACTGAGCATTCCCCAAGGTGGTTTCACAGCCGGATAGCCATTCAAGTCCAGGAACTTGGTAAATCCGCGGAAAGTGTAATCCTGGGGAACAAAGTCCGGATCGATCGTCTCCTTAGCTGCCGCTTGAGGATCGGCATAAAGAAAATCCATGATCTGGTCGATCTGTTCTTCGGGCAGGTGACTGAAAGACGGCATGGTGCCGGCTCCGTCCTTGAGAATTCGGAGTATATGTTCCGGTTCCAATTTTCTCGCTCTTCCTGACAAACGCTCAATCGAGTGACACTGAGTGCATTTAGCTCCGAAATGAACAGCTCCCTTGGCTGCTTTCCCGACGACTGGATCCAACCGGATTTGAAAGGGGAGATTGTTGCTAGCCACATAAAGTATGCCACTCGTCGGATCAAAGGCAGGCCCCGGCCACTCCGCTCCGCCCATCACACCATACATGACGGAGCTTTGGGGGCTTACCGGCATGAACCAACCGGAGCGGGTTTTCAAAAAGCGATTCATGGCATGCTCGCGTGCCTCAATAGTTGAACCCCAAATATCGTCAACGGTCACGACCTGCCGCGCAAAGGGAACAGGTAAGAGTGGCACGGTCTGAGTCGGCCAGGGCTGTTCAATCGAAATGTCGGATCTGGGAGCCGGTCGCTCAACCAGAGGAAACAAAGACTCCCCGGTGAATCGGTCGAGTAGGTAAGTATTTCCGGTTTTGCTCACCTGAGCAATCGCAGGAATTTTGCGGCCCTCACGTTCAACGATTACCAAAGTCGGTGGAGCCGGTAAGTCCAGGTCCCAGATATCGTGCTTAATTTCCTGAAAATGCCAGACATATTCACCAGTCTTTGCGTTTAGAGCTATGACCGAGTTGGCCAGTTCATTTTTACCAGGATACTTCCAGCCATAATAATCGGGTTTGGGCCCCGCCGTTGCACAAAATACAAGGCCGTTTTTTACATCGACACTCAAGCCGCCCCAAACATTGGCTCCATATACCGTCTTCCAGGCATCCTCGGGCCAAGTCTCGGCAAATTTTTCACCAAGATGAGGAATCGTATTAAAAAGCCATTCCATCTTTCCGTTTCGGACATTGTAGGCCCGGACCTGCCCAGCTGTGTTTCCGCGGGATCCAATAATAAAAAGATCCTGGTATATAACCCCGGCTGCGGGATTTGCGATGCCGACAAATTCCGCCGGTTTGGATAGACCGTATCGCATATCCACCCGGCCATTGTTTCCAAATGCAGAAATCCCGGACCCGGTTTCGGCATGGACCGCATAAATGTATCGACCACGACAGTAAAGTATTCGCCGATCACCTCCTTCCCTCCAATAAGCAACCCCACGGTTCAAACCGTAATATTGCAGACGGTTGGTATCCGGGTCTTTGACGACAACACCGCTATCCGTGAATCGCCAAACCTCCTTTCCGGTATCAGCCTCAAGGGCGATCAGGTCTAGGTTGGGTGTAGTGGCATAAAGGATACCATCGACCACAATCGGGTTGCATTCCATGTCCGACGCTTCACGTGCGTCACCTGTGCGGTAGGTCCAGGCGACCGCAAGTTCGGCGACGTTGGAGACATTGATCTGGTCTAGCTCCGAGTAACGTGAAATTCCGGGGTCGCCGCTTACCGTCTGCCAAGTCTTGTAATCGGAGTATGCATATTGAACGACCCAGAGAAACAGTACGGACACAAGAAATGAGGCGCGTTTAATAATCTGTTCCATGACCGAGATGATCCGAAAATTGTTTTTTGAGCGAGCCAAAATTGAGTCGAGCCTTGATTATAAGAGCTGCCGCAATAGATCGAGCATCCAGCCAAATGCGATTTTGGTATTCGAGGTTTGAGAAACTTGGGTCTGGGTGCGGCATTATCTTCTTTTCCCCAGGAATATTTGCCCCTAGGGTGACCTCAATTTTTCATCTATTCGATTAGTGCCGCTATGAAAGTTTCCTATAATTTGTGCTTAATTTCTGCTTTGGTTGCCTTTACTTTTGGCCTCGCAAGCTGCGGTGGTGGTTCATCCGGTGGCCACAAAGCTACCTATGCGTTTGTTTCCAACGGAGTTGACCCCTTTTGGACCATAGCGGAAAGCGGCGTAAAAGCCGCCGCAGCGGACTTGGGTGTGCACGCTGACGTGCTCATGCCAGCCGCTGGAGCAGTAGAGCAAAAAAGTATGCTGGAGGATTTGTTGACCCGAGGAACCACGGGAATTGCCGTAAGCCCGATTGATTCAGCTAACCAAACTGACTTCTTGAACATGGTGGCGGAGAATACCATCCTGATCACCCAAGATTCAGATGCCCCGGACTCCAACCGATTGGTCTACATCGGAATGGACAACTACGACGCTGGACGCGCCTGTGGAGCGTTGGTTAAGGAAGCCTTACCTGAAGGCGGCTCTGTCATGATTTTGGTCGGCAGAATGGAGCAGGACAACGCAAGACGCCGTAGGCAGGGAGTCATCGACGAAGTTTTGGGACGGTCCCACGACCCCACCCGATTTGATGCACCGGGAAGTCCCGTTGTTGGAGAAGATTTCACGATCCTGGGTACTCTGACTGACCAGTTTGATCGTGCAAAAGCAAAAGCGAATGCCGAAGACACGCTAGCACGCAACCCGGACATCAGCGCCATGGTTGGCCTGTTCGCTTACAATCCGCCCTTAATTCTGGAAGCCTTGGAGCAGGCGGGTAAACTCAACGAGGTCAAAGTAATCGCCTTCGATGAAGCAGATCGCACGCTACAAGGCATCATTGATGGAACGATCCACGGTACTGTAGTGCAAAATCCATATATGTATGGATACAAATCAATCGAGGTTTTAAAAGCCATCCACGAAGGCCGCGACCATGGAGCTGGAGATGATGGCTTTATTAACATAGACGCCAGGCAAATCCGTAAGGACAATGTCGAAGAATTTTGGGCAGATCTGAAAAAGAAGTTGGGTAAAGAGTGAGCGACGACTCATCGACACCACTCCTCGAAGTTCGCGGCATGGGAAAAAGCTTTCCCGGAGTCCGGGCACTCAAAGATGTCGATCTGCATATTAGAAAAGGGGAAGTACTTGCCTTGCTGGGGGAAAACGGGGCTGGCAAAAGTACGCTGATGAAAATTCTGTCGGGTGTTCAGCCAAGAGATGAAGGCGATATACTCATCGAAGGAGAAAATGTGGCGATACGCGGCGTGCAGGATGCCCTGGAACATGGCATCTCATTGATACACCAAGAACTCAACATGGCGACCAACCTCAGCGTAGGTGCAAATATTTTTTTGGGTCGCGAACCCAAAAAACGCGGCTTGATTGACGAAACGACCATCTTTACTGATTCCAAAGCCTACCTCAATCGGGTGGGTCTGGACGTCGATCCTCAAACCGTGGTCGGCGATCTGCCCATTGGCCGGCAGCAGTTGGTTGAGATCGCAAAGGCACTTTCAGTGAAGGCCCGGATACTCATAATGGACGAGCCCACATCCAGTTTGTCTCAGAATGAAACGAATACTCTCTTCCAGGTAATCAAGGACCTCAGTAGTCGAGGGGTCAGCATAATTTATATTTCCCACCGACTAGGCGAAGTGGAGGAATTGGCCGACCGGGTGACTGTTTTGCGTGATGGAGAGAATGCCGGTGACCTCCTCCACTCAAAAATTAATCACGATGCGATGGTCCGCCTGATGGTCGGGCGCGACATTTCACAATTTTACGCCCGTACGATTCATGAACCAGGCAACGGCGTGCTTGAAGTACGCAACCTAAGAACTCCTGAGCATCCTGAACACGAACTCAATTTTAGTCTGAAGGCCGGTGAGATCGTTGGCATGGCTGGACTGGTTGGCGCTGGTCGTACCGAGTTGCTGGGTACGCTCTTCGGCGTGACGCCCGCGGTGAATGGCGAAATAACCGTCTGTGGCGAAGCTACCGCCCCACAATCCCCGGAAGAGGCAATCAAGGCAGGTATCGCTCTGGTACCTGAAGATCGGAAACAACAAGGACTCATCCTCGAAATGACTGTCCGGGAAAACCTAGGACTGGCGAGTTTGAAACAAGAGAGTCCAAAGGGCTTGTTTCTGAACGACTCGAGGGAGGGAGAGATAACGCAAAAAATCATCCAAAAAATGAGCGTAAAGACCCCCAGCGACAGACAAGTGGTACAATACCTCTCGGGTGGAAATCAGCAGAAAGTGGCGCTAGGCAAGTGGTTGGCAATGGAACCTAAGGTACTGCTGCTGGACGAACCGACCCGCGGAATCGATGTAGGCGCGAAGCAGGAAATCTATGGTCTCATGGAGGACCTGGCCAAACGAGGAATCGCCATTTTGTTTGTTTCCAGCGAGATAGAAGAAGTACTCGGCATGTCTGATAGGACCTTGGTCATGCATGAAGGACGAATCACAGGTGAACTATCCCGGGACGAATTGAATGAGGAGTCCATCATGCAGCTCGCTACGGACAATCCGAATGCCGCATAAGCCCCAAACAGAATTTAGATTATGATCTCTTTTCTTTCCAAGCTCACAGGGCCCCAAAACGATGGGATGAAACGAATCCTCGGCATATTTGTTTTGCTGATGATGGTCTACGTCGTGACTGCCATCATCAATCCGAATTTTCTAGGGTCCTACAATCAGGAAAACCTCATACGCAGAACCTCCCTCTTTGGAATACTCGGGGTCGGTGTGGCCTTCGTCATCATTACCAGGGGTATCGACCTGTCGCTGGGCTCAGTCGTTTGCCTGGTGGGTGTGGGCGTACCCTGGCTGATCATTGATCAGGGTTGGCCAGTACCGGTTGTTATCCTAATTGCCTTAGGACTACCCGCTGTAATCGGGTTCTGTCACGGATTGCTCATTACCAAGCTTAAGCTTCAACCTTTTATCGTGACACTTTGTGGGTTGCTAATGTATCGCGGCATTACCCGCGGATTTACGGGCGACCAGACAGCGGGATTTGGAACTGAGCTCAAAGGCTTACGCTGGTTCGCAACCGGAGAGATACCATTAAGGATTGGATTGGATATCCCAGTACCAGCCGTCATTCTAATGATAATCGCCATTTTGGCGGGGATTTTCCTCAACCGCACTATTTACGGTCGGTACATGCTCGCACTGGGAAACAACGAGGAGGCAGCTAAATTTAGCGGTATCAATACGGACCGCATGATCATCCTGGCTTATGTGATCAGTTCCGGCCTTGCGGGTCTGGCCGGTCTGCTATTCGTGCTGGACGTAAACCTGGCTCAGCCAGTCGATTTCGGAAACTTTTACGAGCTTTATGCCATCGCTGCGGCGGTCCTAGGTGGCTGTAGTTTACGGGGAGGCACGGGTACAATCTTGGGTGTCATCATCGGAACCGCCCTTCTTCAGGTACTGCGAAACATGATGAATATGGCTTTTCTGGGATTTCAACGGGCAGAATTCGCCGTCATCGGCGCTGTCATTCTAAGTGGTGTGATCGCAGATGAATTGGCCAAACGTGCGGTGGCTCGTAAACGTGCTGCTCAAAAACAGAAATAGGTAATTTTAGCAGGTTACTAAAAATCCTTTAGGATTGCGGCCAGGAGGGGTCGCTGGTTGGCTAAAACCAAGCATCACTCCACTATGAAAAGCATGTTTCACTTTATAACCCGTACTATTTTCACACTGCTTAGCTTCACCCTCCTGGCTGCGAACCCTATCAAGGTCGCGGTCATCACAAACCAGGATGGCGCACATCTGAGTCAGTATTTCGCAGCTCTTGCAGAATCTGAAGATTTTAGTTCCGTAATCATATCTGATCCCGAAGGTCAGACTGTCCTGGCGGCGCGAATCGGGCTTCAGTAAGGATGAGAGGAATAGCCACTGGTACACTCAACACCAGAAGCAGCTCTTTCATGAAGTATCCAAGGGTGATAAATCTGTTCCTATTTATTAATAATCGGATCTTAAGGTAAGGCTCGCTTGCCAAGCGAGCCCATAAAAGTGGCTTAAACGAGGAAATCACACGAACACTTCCTTCAAAGAGCGTCTCCAAATAATCTAAGAGCGGCTTTAATCCGCGATCGGGTTGAACCCTAAGAACAGGGATCACAACATAAAGCCGCTCCTACAAAACTCAACGACCTAACAGCGCTAAGCAATGATGTCATGAATCACCTCACCGGCCACATCGGTAAGTCGCATTCGCCGGCCATTGTGCTTATAGGTTAGCCGTTCATGATCCATTCCCAACAAGTGGAAGATGGTTGCATGGAAATCATTGATGTGAACCGGGTCCTTGGTGGCCTTATATCCGAGCTCATCGGTTTCACCATAGGAAACACCGCCCTTAACGCCGCCTCCCGCCATCCAATAAACCATGGCATGCGGGTTGTGATCCCTTCCCGGTTTTAAAGTGCCCACCTGGGAAACCGGCAGACGGCCAAATTCGCCACCCCATATAACCAGGGTATCTTCCAACAATCCGCGCTGCACGAGGTCGGTTAGTAGGGCTGCGATCGGTCTATCCGTTTCCGCTGCGAACTGAGAGTGATTTCCTAAAATATCAATGTGGCCATCCCAACCTCGTTGGTTTTCATTTCCACCTGAGTAAATTTGAACAAACCGGGTTCCGCGTTCAAGAAGGCGTCGCCCCATTAGGCACTGCCGCCCAAAATGCGCACATTTGGAATCATTTAGCCCATACAAATCCTTGATGTAGCTGGATTCACTTTCGATATCGAATGCCTCGGGAGCAGCTGTCTGCATGCGGTAAGCCAGCTCAAAACTTTCGATGCGGGCGGACAGCCCCGAATCCTCAGCCTGCTGCTCCATGTCAAAGCGATTAAGTTGGTTGATTAATTCAACCTGAGCCCGTTGTTGTCCTCCGGATAAATTCCCTGGTTTCCTCAAATTCAAAATGGGATCTCCTTTTTGTCTTACCAGAGTGCCTTGATAAACTCCCGGTAAAAATCCGGAACTCCAGCTCGATCTCCCTCCTTTGGGCAATCCGCGGCCCAACGGATCTGCCATTACAACAAAACCCGGCAAGTCCTGGCTCTCGCTCCCCAATCCGTAAGTAATCCAAGATCCCATGCAGGGAAAACCGCTTCGTGGCAGTCCGCTGTTCATCATGAACAGGGCAGGTGTGTGGTTATTAGACTCCGAATACATGGAGTTAATGAAGGCCATTCTGTCTACATGCTTTCCGAGATAAGGAAAAAGTTCGGATACCATTTTTCCACACTCGCCCCGCGGGGTAAACACAAAGGGCGATTTCATAATGGCACCTACTTCCTTGGAGAAAAAGCCGGTAAACTTATCAAAACCCTCGAACTCAGTATCGTGGAATTTCTCCAATTCCGGTTTATTATCCCAGGTGTCGATATGACTGGGTCCCCCATTGAGGAATAACCAAATTACCCGATTGGCTTTCGGTGCAAAATGAGTAGGCTTGGATCTCAAAGGACTGATCGCCTTATCTTCAAGCGGTCCGCCTGTAGCGAGCAAACCCTCCTGCTGTAAAAGACTGGCCAACCCGATCATCCCGATTCCCATTCCGCATCGCTTTAGCATCTCACGGCGGGTAAAGAACCGATGAGAATCAGTGTTCTCCGGTCCGCAATAGCCGTATGGATTATCGGTATTCATGCAATCCAAATCCTCCTCGTCTTCTTAACTATAAACCTAATTAGGTTCAATTTTCTTAGATTGATAACCGAATGTATTTCGGGCAGGAGTGATCATCGAATATAAACGAATTCGTTCAAGCTAAACAGAGACTGGCAATAGTCAACGATGGCCAAATTGGGATTGTGCCCTTTCTCTCGATAAGAAGAAGCCTGGGTCGTTAAAAACTGTTTTCCTAACTCTATTTCCTCTGTCTTCGGGAACCTGCCAAACGCAATCAAGTACGCCTGCAAAACCAGTTCATCTAAGTCATTCCAGGACGCTAGTCGCTGGGCAAATCCTTCGGCATATTTTCGGGTTTGCCGACTGTTGAGAAAATGTAGTGCCTGCGGCCCGATAGTGGTGCTATGTCGACGGCCGATGCTCACCAAATGTTCTGGCCAATCAAACAATACCATTTCCGGAATCAAAGCACTGCGTTTGATATAAAAATAGATGCTACGTCGTAGCATATCAGGGTCCCGCGTCCCTGGCCCGAACTGGGTTCTATCAAGCAAGCCGGAAACGATTAACAAGGAGTCCCTGATCACCTCGACTTCAAAACGTCTAGGGACATACCTCCAAAGCCATCGGTTGTGCATGTCGAGGTTCGATTTTTTCGCATCGAACTCTGAATCTTGCCGAAATGTGGCGCTGGTTAGAATTTGTTGATGCAAACGCTTGATGTCCCAGCCATGCTCAACAAAGTCGGCCGCCAACCATTCCAAGAGTTCCGGATGGCTCGGGTCACCACCCTGCTTCCCAAAATCATTTGGCGTTTCTACGATGCCCCGGCCAAAATAATGATACCAAACCCGATTAACAAAAACGCGCGCAAGCAAGCTACCAGCTCCTGCCTCAACGTCCGTCAGCCAATGTGAGAACCGCTTTCGAGAATCGCGGCCAGAGTCAGACGGGAACTGAGATCCTGGACGCATCAATACTTGCAGAAACCCAGGCTGGGCAACGGCTCCCTTTTGCTCAGTATCGCCACGCTCAAGAAAATTGGTTTCTTCATAAAACGACGGAAATCCCTTAGCCGCACTGCGGTGCCATATGGGGTGCGATGTATCGGTAGCAACCATGATGCGTAGCTTTTGGGTTTTTGGTCGGTTCAATTCATGCTCCTGAATACCACGCCAAATAATCTGCCAACCAGTATCTTCACGGCCAAACCACCTCCGTAGGGCAGTCCTTTCCTTATCGAGCAAGGTCTCTGGCTGCCTCCCGACAAATAATTTCAGCATGCCCTGGTATGCTGGCATCGACACTCCACTGCTAACCTCAACCGGTGCATCCCGATCGTGAGTAACAGAAAATCGAGGTCGACCAACCATCTGGTGCAGGTTGAGTCCACTCGATAATTTTACTCTTATGCGGATGGATTTGCGAAATCCCAAGGGTTCCTTGAACCAAATGACTATAGCCTGATCTTTGCCTAGGGCATTCTCACTGATGGACCAACCTTGAGAGACGTGACCGAAGATGGCCTTGGCGCTGAACGATTGATCATTTTTCTCTGAAGTCGCGACGGCCGACTCCAATTCCACTTTCTTCCACATAGGTTCTTCGAGACTCAGGTCCTGTACCTCCACGGTCAGATTTAAGAGGGTGAATCCTCCCTCGTAATCTCCTCCCGGTCCTTGATTGGGGAGCAGCGGATGAGTCAGTGTTTCCATGCGAAGCGCAGCCAGGTTCTGCAAGCTCGTCTCAAACTCGAAAACAAGGTTTTCATTGTCTACATCGATAAACTGACTCTGCACGAGCATCGACTCATCCCAGAGCTTGTTCATCTCAGCGTCCTGCATCGATTCAAAGGTATCAGGGCTAAGGACAATCCAACGGTCGGCAGGTATATCGAAGGAACCTTCCTTTAACCAACTTTCAAAACGGGGTTCCATCACGGATTCTTCATACCGTGCCAATTCCTGGTACAACCGATCCTTCTCAAGATCAAATTTCGCCAATTGTCCTTCAAACTGGTCGGCAAAAGGATCTTGATCGATATAAGTTCGCACTGTTCGTGTAAAGTTGGCGATCAGACCGTAATAATCCTTGGTGGGGATCGGATCGTATTTGTGGTCGTGGCAGCGCGCACAACCAATCGTCGTACCCAAAAATGCGGCACCTATCGTACTGACCATATCGTCCAACTCATCATAGCGGGCAGATTCAAATTCCTTTTCAGTGATCACCGTCGAAATAACTCCCGCACCGAGGAAGCCGGTAGCTATCAAAGCGAGAGGATCTTCCGGATCGAGTTGATCCCCCGCAATCTGCCACCGCACGAACTGGTCATAGGGCATGTTTTGGTTGAAGACTTTAATGAGGAAATCGCGGTAATGGTAAGCAAAGGGACGGTCAAAATCAGTTTCAAAGCCCATGGTCTCCGCAAAGCGGCTTATGTCCATCCAATGGCGTGCCCAGCGTTCTCCAAAATGCTTTGAGTTCAACACCCGCTCAACCAGCCGCTCATAGGCCCCCGGTTTAAAGTCACCTACAAAAACTGCCACTTCATTTGGTGACGGCGGTAAGCCCACTGCGTTTAAGAATAAACGCCGGATCAAGGTTCTGCGCTTTGCTTCTTCATTGGGCGACAAGCCACGCTCTTCCAATTGATTCAGAACAAAATGATCGATTTCGTTTCGGGGCCAAAGGTCGTTCTGAATCACAGGAAAATCCGGCATCGTTATTGGCCGGTAGGCCCAATAGTCCCGGTCTCGGTCTGTGACCTCCACCGGACCCTGATTCTTTAAAGTTACGCCCTCAACCAATGGATGGTCGTAAGGCGCGCCCAAATCAATCCAACGCGCAATCGCTTCAATAGAACCCTCATCCAATTTGTCCCCCTCATGCGGCATGAAGGGCTCAAATCGGTGGGTAATGGAGTCTACTAAATCACTTTCAGCGGCGGAACCGCCCACAAAGCCACTCTCAAAAAGGGATCCCCGAGTGGACATGTCAAAATCGCCCTCCAAGTCCCCTTGCCCATGGCACTCGATGCAGTGCTGCTCCAAAATTCCGCGAACCTCATTTTTAAATAGGGCCAGCCCCCCCTTCATCTCCGCTGCATGACTCAATTCCTGGCCAAAAACACCTGTAAGCGGAAGAGAACACAGGAGAATTCCCAAGTATCTAAAAAGGAGCTTCATTCAAGATTCGAAATATTAAGAGCAGCTACTAATGCAATTTGGCCCGAGATTCAATAAGGAGGAGCCCGGAAACCATGAGTTTCTGATTTGGACCCCTCCATGAATCCCAAGTCCCTATTGTAGTTATTATGTAATTTTGTTACTAAGAAACACTGTTCATAGAAAGTAAGGACGTAGTAATTTTAGTCATGCTCATTCTCGGCGGCGTAGTGATAGTCGTTTACTTCTCATTCCCCTTTTTAATCCACAAGGGTAGTCAAAAAATGAATGATCGAAGGCATCCAACTAAAAGAAATTGAGAAAAAATAAGGAAATACAAAATGGCTAAGTTTATTACCCTAGGTCTTTTCGTAACCGCAGTTTTTTACTTTTCAATTTGAAATTATGTGGATGGTCACCCTATGGATTGGGAAGCTATCGGAATAACCCTAATCGCCATTGTATGCTGCCAACTCGGAGAGATTAAATTCAGGACGATCAGTAACCAGATGATTGAAATCCTCGATGATTCGGTTCTTTTAGTTTCCCCCATCCTCCTCTCCAATTTTACGACATGCCTGACAGGTGTCTGGAAGGAAACACTACCACGTCGGGTACAGCCCCATTGTTTCTATCAGGCAGCCATTAGGTGTGTGGTAATCGCCAACGGCGTATTGCAACACATCGCCACTTGGAAGAATTTTCATCAAGGATGCCCAAGATTCACCAAAGGTTGTTTCACCAAATATTCTGGCTCGACCGGCTTCCTGAAGTCCGAACAGGTCATTTCAAGCTGAAACAACCAGGGGACGCTTCAGACAGGACTGCTTTGTCTCGACAGGCTGAGCGATCAATCGAATGATCCATCTAAATCTGTTCGTCCAATCATTGCCCAAGTCAACAGCATTTAGCCGAAAGACCAACAACCTGATCGCCAGCCTGCGCGGTCTGCCTCCGAATTATTCCAGAGCGTACTTGAGAAAGGAGAAAGACCTGGATGCGGTCATGGAAAAGGTTATTCAACAATTTAGTCTCGAGGAGAGACGACCTGAGGAGTTAATCCGCGCTGAATGGATACAACTTGTAGGCGAAAGAAACGCAACCTATGCTCAACCATTAAGCCTGCACAAAAACGTCCGTCTGTACGTGGCAGTGAGCAATCCGGTCATTAAACAGGAACTACAATTCCACAAAAAAATCATCTTAAAAGGATTGAAAAGGATTCCGGGTTGTTCGGAGATCAGAGAAATCATCTTTAGGGCTGGATAGTAAATTACAATGGGTTCAAAAACTCGTTAAAACTAGGACCATTTTCTACTATGATTTTCCAAAAAGAACCGCAATTTAAAAAACTTATTTCAGTCCGTCATAAAGTTATTAAATCTTATAGCGGTAGTAGTTGACTAAACGAATAGAACCCTATCAATTGGCGCGTTTTCATATTACATTCCAATAGCCCTTAATCTAGAAATATGGACACTCAGTCCACTCACGCCGAGGAGTTTCAGGAACTAGAATCCGTCGTTATTCGATTTGCCGGAGATTCAGGAGACGGCATGCAAACCATAGGAGAACGATTTACCGACAGCAGCGCTGCATTTGGAAATGACTTAGCCACATTTCCCGATTTTCCAGCCGAGATTCGGGCGCCTGCCGGAACCATTCCTGGCGTATCTGCATTTCAGATACAAATTGGGAGCAGAGAAATCCTGACCCCGGGCGACAGACCGGACGCGCTGGTGGCAATGAACCCGGCGGCACTAGCCGTACATCTGAGTGAGCTTGAGGAAGGCGGAATTCTGGTATTAAATTCAGCAGCCTTCAGTCATGAAAACCTGAGAATGGCCGGTTACGATTCCAACCCGCTTGAAGACGAAAGCCTGATAGGTAAATACGAATTAATCCAAGTCGACATCAACCATTTTACGCTGGAATCGCTCTCGGAGATCGAGATGAGTAACAAGGATAAGCTGCGGTGCAAAAACTTTTTTGCGTTGGGATTCATGTATTGGATCTACAGCCGCTCCTTGGAGACAACCATCGAATTCATTGAATCCAAGTGGGGTAAAAAATTGCCCGTATTGGCGGATGCAAATATCAAGGTCTTGAAGGCAGGTTACTTTTTCGGCGAGACCACCGAAACATCCCGAAATCGTTACATGGTGGCCAAAGCCGAGGTTGAAGCAGGTAAGTACAGAAAGATTTCAGGCAACGATGCACTCGTTCTTGGACTGATAACGGGGGCCGAAAAGGCGAAACGCAACCTCCTCTATTCAGGATATCCGATTACGCCGGCTTCGTCTATCCTTGAAGGATTAGCTGCCTACAAACACTTCGGTGTTAAGGCTCTGCAAGCAGAGGATGAAATTGCAGCAATCGGTATCGCGCTTGGAGCCAGTTTTGCCGGTAACCTGGGTGTGACTGGCACCAGTGGACCCGGCATGTGTTTGAAAGCAGAATTTATCGGTCTCGCCACAGCCACAGAATTACCACTCGTAATTCTCAATATTCAGAGGGGAGGGCCTAGTACCGGCTTACCTACCAAGACGGAACAAAGTGATTTGTTGCAGGCCATTTACGGGCGCCATAGCGATGCTCAAATCCCGGTCATTGCAGCAAACAGTCCATCTGATTGCTTTGAAACAGCCATCGAGGCCATCCGGATTGCCCTAACCTACTGCACACCCATTATCTTTTTGAGTGACCTTTACCTGGCTAATGGTGCCGAACCTTGGAAGGTCCCATCTGTTGATTCGTATCCTCAGATGGACGTACCTTTTGCTGAAGAAGGGAAACCCTATAGCACCTTTTCTCGTAACCCGGAAAACCTTTCCCGCACACTGGCGATTCCGGGCCAGACAGGATTGGAACACCGCATTGGTGGCCTGGAAAAGGACGAAAGCGGAAATGTGAGTTACGACCCCAGTAATCATGAAGATATGACCCTTATTCGTTCTGAAAAAATTAAGAAAGTTGCCGAGTCGATTCCGCCAACTGAAATTTTCGGAGAAAAGACCGGCAAGGTTCTCGCAGTCGGTTGGGGCGGCACCTTCGGTTCGATTACATCTTGTATTCGTTCGATGCAGGCGGAAGGGTTTTCAGTCAGCAGTATTCACCTGCGGCACCTCAATCCACTTCCCAATGATCTTCCTAAAATATTTGAGGGTTTTGAAAAAATTCTGGTTCCGGAACTCAATATGGGACAACTGAACGTATTGCTGAGATCCCAATTCCTGGTCGATACCATTCCTTTCAACATAGTACAGGGCCAGCCCTTCAAGGTTAAGGAGCTCACCAAAAAAATCCACGAACTCCTTCAGGACTAAGAAATCCAACTTTTCCATTCAAAAAATATGTCCACAGAAACCCTGGAAGAAAAAAAGCTAACAAAAAAAGACTTCGTGACGCCTAACGACGTACGCTGGTGTCCTGGATGCGGGGATTACGCTATTTTGAATTCCCTGCAACGATGCCTCCCAGAACTGGGCGTTCCCAAGGAGAATTACGTGGTCGTGAGTGGGATCGGATGCTCAAGCCGATTTCCTTATTACATGAACACCTACGGATTTCATACTATCCACGGCAGAGCGCCCACAATAGCGACTGGCGTCAAAGTGGCCAATCCGGAACTAATCGTGTGGATGATAACGGGTGACGGTGATGGCCTGAGTATCGGAGGAAATCACCTCATGCACATGCTCCGGCGCAACGTCGATGTGAATATTCTATTGTTTAACAATCGTGTCTATGGACTCACCAAGGGCCAATACAGCCCAACCTCACCGGTGGGAACCCGGACCAAGACCACACCGTCAGGTTCAATCGATAATCCAATAAACCCCATCCTATTCGCCTTGGGGGCAGAAGCCACATTCATCGCCAGAACAGTGGACACGAACCCCAAACACATGATTTCGGTATTCAAGGCTGCCCAGGAGCACAAAGGCGTCTCCTTTGTAGAGATTTTCCAAAACTGCGTAATCTTTAATAACAAGACCTGGGAACCAGTCTATGGACGCCAAAACCGTGATGATAATTTACTTATTCTCGAAGCGGATCAACCCATGGTTTTCGGCAAGGGAGAGAAGATGGGAATCAGCTTGAACGGATCCACTCCAGAAGTCGTTAAGCTGGGAGATGCCGACCCTATAGAGAAAAATGTTCTGTTTCACAAGCCAGATCAGACCGGCTCCCTTTACACAGCCATGCTGGCGGAAATGGAATATCCCAACTTCCCTACACCGGTGGGAATATTGCGTCAGGTTGATAAACCAACCTATGATTCGCAAATTCATGAACAGGTAGTGGAAGCCAAAGCCAGTGATGCAGCGAAGGCCTCTTTGCAGGATATTGTCTATGGTCCCAGTACCTGGACGATTTGATGATAGCGAGGCAGAATGAAAGTCTCTGCGGCTGACAGCCACTTAAAAGCGCCCAGTCCAAATAATCCTGGCGTATAGGCAATCGAAAATCCTTGCCAACAAAACTTTACCCCACCATTTTCACCCGTTTACCGTTAGGGCAGAGGCCTCCGACAGGGAACTCTCTCCGCGACACCCCTCGGGGCGAACGGTGGATTTGGCTCCGGCTGAGTCCAGGCATTTTTGCCAAAAGTCGTGAACACATATAGAACCAAAATGTCGAAAAACACCAAAATAGATAAACAACCCATAATTGAGAAGTTTCGCAAAAGCGACAATGATACCGGGTCCTCCGAAGTGCAGATTGCACTCTTAAGTGCGAGGATCTCTCAACTCACAGAACACCTGCGGGTTCATCGCAAAGATTATCACTCCCGCCGTGGATTGATCGCGCTGGCAAGCCGCAGACGTAAGTTGTTGGATTACGTAAAACGGCACGACCTCAACAAATATAAACAGTTGTTGGCAGATCTCAAGCTCCGCCGCTAACCGTAATCATCCATAAAAAACTACATGGAAACTAACCCTTCCGTCCAATGGCATGCGGTGTTCCCCTGTTAGAAGAAAGGCGGGTTCGGCAACCGAAGGCTACCAAGCCTCATGTCACCACAATCATAAGTCCCGCCTGTAATTGAAACTCAATAGAAAAATCCAAAACAATGAATCAAACTCATTCAGTTACAGTCGACGGGCTCGGAATGAAATTTTCCACCGGCGATATTGCCAAACAAGCCAGCGGAGCAGTCACCGTTTCACTTGGTGAAACCAACCTCTTTGTAAGCGCGACAGTCGCAGAGGAACTGCGGCCAAATCAAAACTGGTTTCCACTCACCGTCGATTACCGGGAAAAATATTCGGCTGCTGGACGTTTCCCTGGAGGCTATTTTAAACGTGAAGGCAGACCGAGCGAAAAAGAAATTCTAACCTCCCGCCTGTGTGATCGGCCTCTGCGTCCGCTCTTTCCAAAAGGTTTCATGAACGAAGTACAGGTCATTGGTATTCTTCTATCAACTGATCTGGTAAATGATGCGGATATCCTCATGGTCAATGGAGCATCAGCAGCAGTACTAATGTCCGACATACCTTGGAACGGACCCGTAGGTTGCATTCGCCTTGGCCAGATTAACGGTGAATTTGTGGTCAACCCAACCAACGAAGAGCAGTGCGACTCAGACCTGGATTTGATTTACGTAGGAACCGAGACGGAAATGCTCATGATCGAGGGATCGGCAGATCAGATTCCGGAATCGCGCTTTATCGAAGCCCTGGAATTTGCACAACAAGCCATCCAGCCGATTATCGCTACCCAACGTGAACTGGCCGCAGCCGGCGGTAAAGAAAAGCGCGAATTCGAATTGTATAACGTTACCGAAGAAAACCTAAAATTTGTAAAAGACCTGCTTGGCGACCGCCTTCAAGAAGCCGTAAACACGCCTAAGAGATTGGAAAGGCGCGCCGCGCTCAAAGCCCTCAATGAGGAAGCCGAAGCGGCGATGATCGAAGCTCAGGGTGAGGAGGAATTTGAACGGGCTCAATTGAACATGGCAATGGAAGTTCTCCAGGAGGAAGCCTACCGGGGAGGTATTCTGACTGAAAACAAGCGTGCCGACGGTAGGGGACCATTAGATCTCAGGACAATTACCTGCGATACTGATATCCTGCCAACGGTCCATGGTTCCAGCGTATTCACTCGTGGAGAAACACAGTCGTTGGGCATGTTAACTTTGGGTGCCATGAGCGACTCCCAGTCACTCGACGCCATTACCGGCGGGAGTAAAGAAAAGTCATTCATTCTGCATTACAATTTTCCACCTTACTCAGTAGGTGAGACTGGCAGATTTGGGATTCCGGGTCGACGTGAAATTGGACACGGTGCATTAGCTGAACGCTCGCTGCTACCGGTAATTCCGGCGGAAGACGAATTTCCCTACTCGGTTAGAATCGTTTCCGAAATCATGGAATCAAACGGTTCTACTTCTATGGCCTCTGTATGTGCGGGTTGCCTGGCCCTTATGGATGCTGGTGTGCCAATCCTTGCACCCGTTGCAGGTATATCCACGGGATTAGTTACCGAACGAGCTGAAGACGGCACGATGAACAAGGCAATCGTGATGACCGACATCATAGGTGATGAAGATCACTTCGGAGACATGGATTTCAAAATCTGCGGTACCCGAGAAGGCATTACTGGCTTTCAGCTGGATTTAAAGATCAATGGATTACCGGCCGACATAATGAAGGAAGCGATCCAACAGTCCTTCGACGCCCGGATGAAGATTCTGGACACCATGGCTGAAGCCATGCCCGAAGCACGTGCCGATGTGAAAGAGAATGCTCCACGTATCCAAACAATTCAAATCGATCCCGAAAAGATCGGACTGCTCATCGGGCCTGGTGGCAAGACCATCCGGAAGATGACCGAAGTATCAGGTGCCATCATTGAAATAGATGAAGATAACAGTGGCAAAGTTTACATTTACTCCAATAGCAGACAGTCGCTCGAGATTGCCTACAACGAGATCAAACTTCTGACGGCCGATATCGAAGTTGGTGAGATTTACCAAGGCACTGTAAAATCCGTAAAGGATTTCGGTGCATTTGTAGAAGCTCTCCCCGGGAAGGAAGGCTTGGTTCACATTTCCGAACTCGCCGATTTCCGTGTCCGCAGGACTGAAGATGTTGCAAAGGTTGGAGACGAGATTTGGGTTAAGTGCATTGGCATCGACGACAAAGGACGCGTGAAGCTGAGCCGAAAAGCTGCGATGGCCGACAGAGAAGCAGCATCTGAAGATGAAGCCGCGAAAGACTCAGCAGATGATACTGTTGAAGAGGTAACTGCGGATAGTTCCGAGAATTAAGCCAGGACAAATCAAATTCTTTAATGAAAAAGCCCGCTGTTTCAGTGGGCTTTTTAACTAACAGCAACAGAAAAAAGTTGGTTAGCCCGTCAGGCCTTCAACTTCTTTGATTTGAGGAATCGGCAAACGGCATTGGATTTCTCCTCTTCAAAAATTGTATCCAGCAATTCCTCGTTCTGGCCGGACACAAAAGTAGACTCGGCATGCAACCCTTTGAAACTACTGGGAAGGAGGGACACCACGCCACCAAGGGCAATCAATAAGAATGCCAAACAAGCAAATTTAAATTTTAGATACACTTCCATACGCATATAAACCAAAGTATTCTGGGCCGCTTGCACAAACGATTAAGGCTCCTCCGCCCCCCATTTAGGTCTATCCCCCATCCTATCATCAGGTGTGGACGGAAGAAATCAGCCATTTTGGGGCATTTTTCAAAAAATTGGCTCCATTGAAGGAAAGCCGCAGATTATACAATTCTAGAAACTAAAACCTTTTCAAAAGAAGAGGACCTGCTTTATTTGGGTGGATATGCGTCCTGAACACACATCCTAATAGCTTCTCAAAATCCACTATGCTTCCTGGTTTTCCGGGGAAAACAACCCAAAGCGAAGGAAACCAAAATGATAAAATCACAGGAAAGGCTAACGTTTCTTGTCACCAACGACGACGGGATAGAAGTTTATTTTTTAAGGGCCCTGGTAAATGCCTTGTCCGCCCAAGGAAATGTTTACGTGGCAGCTCCAAAACAGGAGCAAAGTTGGGTAGGCCGAAAAGTTTCCCGCCACCAGGAAATTCAAATAGAAGAATACACTGGATTCGATGGTGCGAAAGCATGGGCCATTGACGGCACACCGACGGATGCTGTAAACATCGCCCTCGGTCATTTACTGCCGAAAAAACCGGATGTGGTGGTTTCAGGCATTAATGTGGGATTCAATGCCCTCCTGCCAATTCTCTTGAGTTCCGGAACTCTTGCGGGAGCTCTGGAAGGAGCCGGATGGGAAATACCTGCAGTCGCCTTCTCAATTCATCTATTAGCCAAAGATTTTAATGAAGTGAAACTGGACCAGGTCAATCCGACCGAGACAGTGCGGACCAGGGTGGATAGGGCTGCGAAATTGGCAACTGATTATACGCTGAAAAAAGTAGGAGAGGGGAATGAGGATTGCCAGGTCGACAATGTGAATTTTCCCTCGCGCGTCGATGAGAGTTCTAAATGGATTGCTACCCAACCAGGCAAAATTAAAATTGGAAGCTTTTTTGAACGTCGCGGGAACGACAGATTTCGATTTCGTTATTCTGGGCGTGCAACCATCGAATCTCGCCCTGGTTTGCCGAACGACTGGGATACTTTCAACAATGGAAATATCAGCGTCTCAACACTCAAGTTTAACAAGCTGGCATAGAAGACTGGAAAATACAAAGTCGTATTCGGACTAATCTGCTACTAACTGGCATGGAAGCATGGCGGCATCCCGCATTCCGTGAATGATCTTCTTATCCGCAGGGCAGAATGTAGCCAGGATGCCAACGAGTTCCGCTTTGTCTCCTTGCACAAAAAAATACGGGCAAAGTCGCAATCGTCCCTGCATTTCAAAGGTGTTCTCCGGATCAGCAAATACTGGATGGGTGAACCGCTTGGGTTTCCGGTACTCCTGTAACACATGGAGATGACTTCCACTCATTTGAACCGCTTGTTCGATTCCTTCACGCCATTCCTCCTTCGAAGAATCAGAACCGAAGATCACACTGCGTGCTCCCCAAGCTGTTTCATGAAATCCGCTAATTTTAATAATCAAATTGCGCTCTTTCTTAGATGCTTCGGAAAGATCCGACCATTCACGAATGGGTTGCCCGCCAACCAAAGGACCATCTAAAACGGCAGTTGGTGGTAAGGGTGTGTGATCCATCACCCAACTTTTTGGAATCGTTTTAGCCAGTGCACTCAATGAACGCTTTGGCAAATTTTCCCGCCAAAAATCTTTAAGCATGCCATGATGAAACAAACCAAGGCTTAGCTTTTCTTCCTGAAATGCCCGCATGGGAGGAGTCAACTCAACGACCTCCTGCTTCAAGGCTTCGAAAAAATAGGGAGTCGTCTTCAAGTTCGGCAGATCAAATAGCTCAAAAAAACGGTATATGACATCCACCTTTTCTGGGTTTCCATCGAAGGAAACATGCAGAACATCTCCAAGTGGATAGACATCATCGGGATGACAACAATAAACCCGTTTGCCTTGTTTCTGCATCTCCTCGCAAATCCAAACCATTTCCGGGCGGTAAGTTGCAGCCTCGTCGCTAACCACAATCGTAATTAATGGAGCATGTTTATCAGGTGCCTTGGCAGCCAGAGCCTGGTAAAACCTTCCCAGTATCAGATCGCCTCTCCCAATTACGTTGTCGTTAACTTCTGAATACAATTGGTTCAAGAAAGCGGTTAAACCGATACCTCCTGGAACGGAATCTATTTCAGTCAGGGCAAATCCGGAATCAGTCAGCAAAAGATCGGGTCGGATTACGGAGGGTAACTGACCTCGAGAGAATTTGCAGCACCCATGGCGAATAAGGTGATGGGGTTTCCCTCTGTCCAAATAATCTGCAACCCAGGATGCGATCAGATCTTTATTCCTCAGCAGCTTCTTTCCGTCCGAGGACCGGAGATATAGTATTTCAAGCGCCTTATGAAAATCCAGACAGGCCTGGCCCAAAAGATTGATTTCGTCTAATTCACTTTGGGTTATGGGCCAGGCATGAGGAGAGAGCTTCCAGGTCTTGTCCTCAAACATGGGAGTAGCCTTGAAAGATTCTTTAAGGCGATGATAAGAATGCCCGCTCTGTTCTCGAGGAAGAATCACTTTTACTCCTCCATGTTTATATCCTTGTTTCGGGAAGTGGGGCAACCGGCACGCAACCATGCGTGAATAAAACGATTGATATCCCCATCCATGACACCCTGTATGTCGGATGTATCCACGCCAGTCCGTAAATCCTTGACCATTTGATAGGGTTGAAAAACGTAACTACGGATTTGATTGCCCCAGCCAATCTCGCCTTTTTCACCGTAAAACTTATCCATTTCAGCCCGTTTTTCATCCTGCATCTTTTCATAAAGTCGGGATTTAAGCATTCTCATCGCAGTTGCCCGGTTTTTATGTTGCGAACGCTCGTTCTGACAAGCCACAACAATACCCGATGGCAAATGAGTAAGGCGAATTGCGGATTCTGTTTTATTTACGTGTTGACCGCCGGCTCCACTGGACCGATATGTGTCTACCCGCAAATCCTCTTCATTTATCTCAATATCAATGTCATCGACGATTTCGGCAATAACATCTATCGAACAAAAGGACGTGTGCCTTCGTTTATTGGAATCGAAGGGTGAAATACGGACTAAGCGATGAACGCCTCGCTCTGCCTTCGCATAACCGTAAGCGTTTAAGCCCTTGATCATAATCGTTACGCGACTCAATCCGGCTTCTTCGCCCTGTTGCATGTCTTGGACGTCAACTTCATAGCCGTTCCTCTCAGCCCATCGTGTATACTGGCGGTAGAGGATTTCGGCCCAATCACAGGATTCCGTGCCACCGGCTCCTGAATGAATAGTAAGGAATGCATTGGCGGAATCATGCGGACCACTCAGGAAGGAAGCAATCTCTAGCTCCTCGAGCGATCCAAACAAGGCTTCAGCAGTGATCTTCAATTCCTGGGAAAATTCGCCATCCAAATCACCTTCTTCTTCCTCAACGAGCTCAGCCAGAGTGTTCATATCATCGACCTGAGCCTGAAAACCAGTCATCAGGTTTACCGATCGCTTGACCACGTTCAGGCGAGTGACCGTTTCTTGTGCTTTACTTTGATTATCCCAAAAACCCGGCTCGGCCATCGTGGCCTCCATCTTTGCAATTTCGGCCTGCTTGTTTTCAACGTCAAAGATACCTCCACAAGTAACCGCCGCGCTTGTTTATTTCGTCGATGAGTGACTTTGTATCCGGAATTATCATAACTGGTTCAAAGAAAAAACCTGTTTCCTTTTTGCAAGCACGAAGACAATTTCTTTTCTCAGAAGAATTTACACCTATTAATGCAACTAATCGCTATTGCTGCCCAATCGCTGGAAGGGTTCATCACAAGAAGGGATGAACCAGGAACTGAGTTTACCTCCGAAGCCGACAAAAAGTGGTTCACTCAATTAATGGAAGAATTTCCGGTCAAAGTCATGGGCCGCAAAACTTATGATGCCGCTAAGCCCCATATTCTGAAGCAAGTTAAATCCGGTAAACGAGGTTTGCGAATTATCCTCTCCCGCTCTCCCGAGATATATAGCGATCAGGAAATTCCACATAAAATTCATTTTACAGCCTTACCTCCCGAAAAGCAGTTGGATATAATTCGCTCGGCCGGATACCAGGATGCATCAGTCGCTATATTGGGAGGGAGTTCAGTCTACACCGAATTTTTAAAAGCCGAACTCATTGATGAATTCTGGATCACATTAGAACCACAATTGTTTGGTTCAGGAATGCCATTGATCCATAGAAGTTGGACAGGGCAACTTGAACTATTGGAATCTTCACGCTTGGGCGAATCAAGCATTCTCCTCAAATACCGGTGTAAGAATTATAAAAACGCCGACGGCTAGATTGCTTTAAATTTGAAAGTCGTTCTGACCCGGCAATTCATGCAGCCCACATTCCCGCTTAAGGCCCCCAAGTCTTGTGTCCTCGGGATCCCCATGCCATCCCGTAACTTGGACGTGCTATGGGTATCTCCTATGGATAAATAACCCGTATCCACCGAAATTATAGGCACTTGGGAAGCGATGGTTGAAACCAGGTGAAGCATCACACCTGATTGGGCACTAGAACTGGTGCTCATCACCAATTGATCACCAAATTGTTCAACCGCCCAGCGAATGCGCTGGGCGGCCGTCGCATCATCTAAACGATGACCGCTCCTTTTAAGGCTGGTTTCAGCGCCTGGTGTTTAAACTGTTGCAACAGGGGACGTATCTTATCTTAGGCGTTTTAGACAATTTA